>WBZR01002477.1_pt1 | contig 18891 bp, 13 predicted proteins | sample 5204231 | NCBI WGS metagenome assembly WBZR01 (sample SAMN12412403, study PRJNA552823) | activated sludge metagenome | isolation source: activated sludge from anammox sidestream of wastewater treatment plant... | place: USA: Virginia | collected 2017-08 | reverse complement strand
CGGTATCGAAAGGAAAAGTGGCGGCGCAGCAAGGAGCTACGTCAAGGTCATAGGCCGGGCATCAAAGAAGAAGGCAAAAGCCTTTATAGACAAGAAGATCGACGACGAGGCAATGATCAACATGGATGAGACAGCGCAACAATGTTGTTACGGCCACCAGATCCATCATTGTGAGGGGCTGGATAAGGCTCTGGATCACAGGGTGGTCACCACGATGCTCAATTGGCTATATGCCAGACATGGATATGTGACATACATTCAGGATTATCTCAATGAGTATTGTTATCGCTACAACCGCCATCGCATGAAAGACGAGATTCTGGATGACATCATAACCCGCATGGTCAAGCATGAGCCGATGAATAGGAAGTTGAAGGTTGGATGACAATGAGTGGTACTAAGCAATAACTTACTAAAGTTTCAGAATTTGCTATTGTTTGAATATCAATGATTAAATCAAAATCAATCGTAACATCGTAATTTCCACCAACGAAAACAGAGAGTTTCTGGGTAAAATAAAATATATTTTTTAACATGTTGAATATCTGCATGTTGCATAAAAGCATTTTTCGTATAGTGCTATAAGTCAGCACATTAAATTATCTCCGAAACTTTAATTATTAAGAAATTAGCAACTATTCACCTCAAATTGCTATGATTCTTCTAAATGCCATTATTTAGCTGAGACCCGGAATTTCTATTAAACCACAAAATTATATTACGTACCACTAAAAGCTTTTCTCTCCTTGGATTTTCCCGGACAGTCGGGCCAGGCGTGATAGAAAAAGAAGACGCGCTCTCTTTCCTATCAGTTGAATAGGTACAGAAATTGAGATTCATTAAGTATGGAAGCCTTGAATAGCCCTGAAGATTTATTTTTATAATCCCATCATCCAATACCGAGGATAAATCATCTGCCAATTTGTCTCAAAATGACATTTGGAAGCGTATTTGCTCTTAAGTGGGGAAATTCAATAAGTACGACTATGCAAGATGAAATAAATGAGCAGGAATTGCAGGATGACATCAACGATGCCATAGAAGCGGAAAATGATGGCCTGCCTGTAGAAGCGGATGAATTGAGCGTCCTGAAGGATAAGGTGGCTGAATTGGAAGATAAGAATCTTCGACTCTTTGCCGAATTTGAGAACTTCCGACGCAGGACGCAGAAAGAGAAGCTGGAGTTGATGCTGACTGCAGCAAAGGACACTTTGTCAGCACTTTTACCTGTATTGGACGATTTTGACAGGGCGAAGAAGATTGCGGACGGGATGGAGGAAAAAGATCCATTTACGGATGGTGTGATTCTCGTGTACAATAAGCTTTTCAATGTGCTGAAAGCTAAAGGTCTGCAAGTTTTGGAATCCACCGGGCAACCGTTTGATGCTGAGTTGCATGATGCTATTTCATATATTCCAGTGCCTGATCCATCCTTGTCCGGGAAGGTAATCGACACCGTCGAAAGAGGATATCTCTTGAATGACAAATTGATCCGTCACGCCAAAGTGGTTGTGGGGGCTTGATTTGCTTTTTGATTAAAAAATCTATTTGATTCAGACTATGTCTAAACGTGATTATTACGAGGTTCTTGGTGTATCGAAAGGAGCAGATGAGGCCGAAATAAAGAAAGCATACCGGAAGGTTGCCATGGAGTTCCATCCGGACCGTAATCCAGGTGATAAGGTGGCGGAGGAAAAATTTAAGGAGGCTGCCGAGGCTTATGAAATACTGAGCAATCCGGATAAGAAAGCCAGGTATGACAGATTGGGCCATGCTGGTGTGGATCCCAACTTTGGCGGTGGTGGTTATGGCGGGCATGGCATGACGATGGAAGATATCTTCAACAATTTTGGAAATATTTTTGAGGATTCTCCCTTCGGATCATTCTTTGGTGGCGGCCAGCAGCGCAGACAGGGTGGCGGACAACGTGGCAGCAATCTCAGGATCAAACTTAAGATGACATTGGAGGAAATAAATACCGGAGTCAAGAAAAAGATCAGGGTCAATAAGCAAGTGAGCTGTCAGACCTGTGGAGGTTCCGGTGCCAAGGATCGTTCGTCTGTCAAGACCTGCACGACCTGTAATGGTGCCGGTGCTGTCCGTGAGGTAAGAAATACTTTCCTGGGTCAGATGCAGACTACAGCGACCTGCCCAAGTTGCAACGGTTCAGGAAAGACAGTAACTGCCAATTGTGCCAATTGTAAAGGCGATGGACGTGTGAATGCCGAGGAGACCATTGAATTTGAAATTCCGGCAGGTGTCTCCGATGGAATGCAGTTGTCCATGTCCGGTAGGGGAAATGCAGGTCAGAAAAATGGACCGGCCGGCGATCTGATTATTACCATTGAAGAGCAGCCGCATGAATTCCTCGAAAGGGACGGCAATAATCTATTGTTCGACTTGAATATCAATATAGCAGATGCTGCAATCGGCACGTCCATCGAAGTGCCTACCATCGACGGAAAGGCGCGAATCAAGGTGCCTGCAGGAACACAGTCCGGTAAAATATTCCGTTTGAGGGGTAAAGGGCTCCCTGCCTTGCAAAGCTATGGCAAGGGCGATCAATTGATTCAGGTGAATGTGTGGACACCGCAGAAACTCAATGACGAAGAAAAGCGATTGCTGGAAAAATTGCGTACTATGCCCAACTTTAATCCCGATCCGGAAAAGCAACCCAAAGGCTTTTTCCAGAGAATGAAGGAAATGTTTGAAGGTTGATTTGACTGACAAGACCGATGAAGTGGCATTTTAACCTGATTTTCATAGCAATAATCTCTGTGCCTGAAAATAGTATGCAAGTTTGTTTCATAAACATTCACTAATATTGCTGAATCAAAATTTCTGGTCAGATGAATAATTACTTAGTCGGACTATTGTATTTACTGCCTGTTATCCTGTTGACTTCTTGCTCAGGAAATATATATAATGAAGAAAGGAAGATTGCGGGAGATGTCTGGGAATATAGTGATTCGTTGAGATTTGACTTTGAAATTCCGGATACGGCACAACTATATACGATGGAGCTGGATGTAAAACACACGGATGGATTTCCTTATGAAAATTGCTATGTGAGAATCAAGTCGGTGTATCCGGATAAGACGACAAAAAATGATGTACTTTCACTTGAATTTGCCGATGAGACAGGAATGTGGATGGGGGAGAAGAGAGGTAATGCCAGGCTTGCCCCAATTGCTATACAGCCGATCGCCAAATTTCGTCAAAGTGGGAAGTATTCGATGACATTCTTTCAGGATACAAGACAGGATAGTCTTCCGGGTATTGAGTCTTTGAGGCTTAAGATTTCCAAGTTTAAAAAGAAGTGATTTTTTTGGGTCGGTAAGGTAGTCGGATTCGATCAATCCTTTTTTCTTCCTGGACAAGACCTGCAACGCTTTCCCTTTTTATATTTCTTGCAACAATCTTTTTTCTTTTTGCTCTGAATGATGGGCAATGCATAATAATTGCTTCTGGCGGGCATGTCTTCCATTCGAATCAGATTTGGTTGCATTTCCTTTTTTTTGTTGCAAAGCTAACCTTATTTAGATTAAATACAAATTAAAATCACAACGTCAGGCATAAAATCGTCACAAAGGCTAATCTTCCCCTATCTCGTTGGTTTCTTTGATGCAAATGGTTGTGCCTATGGCGCTTTTCTCGCTCTTGAGGTAAATGTTGATATTTTGTGGATGGGTTGGGTGGTGAGGGGGGAGGTGAATCGCGGGGGCGCAAAATCGTAAAATCGCAAAATCGCAAATTCACTGAATCGCTGAATCGCTGAATCGCTGGGTTGTTGGGCGCGGGATCGCTTGGTTGCTGGGCTTGCATATTCGCTGAATTGCAAAATCGCAAAATTGCTGAATCGTTGGGTCGCAAAATCGCTGAATCGCGGGGGCGCTGGATCGCAAATTCGCAAATTCGTAAAATCGCTGGATTGGGAGAACGTGGAATGCATTTTTAATATTCGTTATACCTTGTGGTCCCTATGGTGTACGGGGCTACAATCATGTCATCTCTGCGATATTTTGAGTTTTTTTTCGTGGGCACGTCCGGCGTATTAAATTTTTGCTTTGGGTAAGCCTTTTTAACTCCATAATTTTATATTTCATCATTTGTTTGACTGTTTTTTTCTTTGAGAATCAATTATTTTGCCGAAATCTCATAGGTTTTTCGTATATTTGCAACTTATGTACAAAATAATATTTTGCGATATCTTTAAATATTATTGATTTGTAAAATAGAATTTTGTTTTCGAAATTATTTGCCTTTAAACATAAAATTTATTGAATCAATGAAGGTTTTAGTTTGTATCAGTAAAACACCCGACACTACTGCCAAAATCTCATTTAAAAACGATGGGAGGGACTTCCAGTCCGATGGCGTTCAATATATCATGAATCCTTACGATGAATGGTTTGCCCTTGTGCGCGGTTTGGAGCTTACGGAAGCTCAAGGTGGAACAGTGACGGTACTTAACGTCGGCCCCGCAGACAATGACACCATCATCCGTAAGGCTCTGGCGATAGGCGCCAATGATGCGGTGAGGATCAATAAGGAGTCTGAAAGTGCATGGGATGTGGCTCATCAGATTGCAGCCTATGCCCGATCACAAGCCTATGATCTCATCCTTTTGGGTAAAGAGACAATTGACTACAACGATAGTGAAGTGGGAGCTACCTTGGCGGAATTGCTTGACCTGCCGTTTATCTCTTATGCCAATAAGTTGGACGTGAATGGTTCCGAAGCCCATGTCAGCCGTGAGATTGAAGGTGGAACGGAAGTCATGCAGGCACAGTTGCCATTGGTCATCAGTTGTGCACAGGGCATGGCTGAGCAAAGGATACCGAACATGAAGGGTATCATGACTGCCAAGAGCAAGCCTCTTGTTGTCGTCGAACCTGTGGCTGTCGATTCACCGGTGACCATCGTGCGCCATGAATTGCCACCTGCCAAGAAATCGGTGACCCTGATCGATCCGGAAAATACGGACGAGTTGGTGCGCCTGTTGCATGAAGAGGCGAAAGTCATCTGATGTTGTGTCAATCTAATTTTTCAATCCTTTAATTTTAAAAATATATGTCAGTTATCATATTTGCAGAATCGGTTGATGGTCAGGTCAAGAAAGGAGCTTTTGAAGCAGTGACCTACGGCCGCAAAGTAGCAGATGCTCTCGGTACCGTATGTAAAGCCATCACGCTGGGAAAGGCGGAAAATGCGTCAGAATTGGGTGTTTATGGTGCTCAGGAGGTTTATAATGCAGGAGATGCAGGATTCAACCAGTTTGATTCTCAGGTTTTTGCTGCTGCCATTGCCGATGCTTTCAATCAGCTGGGTGGCAAGGTTTTGATCCTTTCTCACAGCGCCATGGGTAAGTCCCTGACAGGACGACTTTCAGCAAGACTCAATGCCGGCTGCGTATCCGGCGCGAGTGAACTTCCGGATACTTCCAATGGTTTTGTAGTTGGAAAGAGTGTATATTCAGGTAAGGCGTCTGCATTTTACAATATAAATTCTGAAAATAAGATCGTTTCTCTCATGGGAAATGCCATCAAGCCTGAGCGAGTCGGCTCACCTGCAGAGGTCAAAGCACTCGCTATTCAGGCAGGAGCATCTAAAATCAAGGTAGTTGAACGAAAGACCATGAGCGGTACTGTTCCACTGCCTGAGGCTGCCTTGGTGGTTTCTGCAGGCCGTGGGATGAAGGATCCGTCCAACTGGGGCATAATCGAAGAGCTGGCTGCAGAGCTTGGCGCTTCTACCGCATGTTCAAGACCGGTTTCAGATTCCGGTTGGAGACCTCATCATGAGCATGTCGGACAGACAGGATTGGCGATTCGTCCAAATCTTTACATCGCAATCGGTATATCAGGAGCTATCCAGCATTTGGCAGGTGTCAACAATTCGAGGGTGATCGTCGTTATCAACAAGGACCCTGAGGCACCATTCTTCAAAGCGGCTGATTACGGCATCGTAGGAGATTTGTTTGAGGTGGTGCCAAGATTGATTGAGTCTGTCAAGAAATTCAAGGCAGGACACTGATTGGTTGAAAATGCCGGAAAAAACCGCATGTGTTTCCGGTCGGACTTTATTTAATACCATGATGGATTTATTTCCTTGCAAGTCAGAAAGTTTATTTTGACTTTAAGGTTGCAGGTATTGAATTTCAGTCTGTACACAGGAAATGCCGTTTTTTCCGGCATCTGTCTTTTTGCTGTGTCGAGCAGTAACAATGTAACGGATAAATACGTATTTTTGAGCATCATTTACTAAAAACCAGCCCTCTTGGCGACAAAGAAGAAAATTCGGTTAGATATCATCGCGCTTTCACATAGCGTGTCACAATCCAATAACTATGCTGTGGTTTTGGGTGAGGCGAAAGGCAACAGACGTCTGCCGATTGTAATTGGTGGCTATGAAGCCCAGGCCATTGCGGTATCAATGGAACGGATGGTCCCCAACAGGCCTCTGACCCACGATCTTTTCAAAAATACGCTGGACACCTTCAATATTCGGATTATTGAGATCATTATAAGTGATTTGATGGAGGGAATCTTCTTTGCCCAATTGATTTGCGAACGGGCAGGTGATGTCTTTGAAGTAGATTCCAGGACTTCGGACGCACTTGCGATGGCCGTCCGGTTTGACTGCCCCATCTACACCTATGAACATATTCTCGATAGCGCGGGTGTCGTATTGGAAATAGAAGCTGAAGAGGAATTGGAGCATGAAGAGGATCCGCTTCCGGGAAATTCATATACATCGAAGACAACGGAAGAGCTTAATCACATGCTGGAAGAGTCGCTTCAGGATGAAAATTATGAAAAAGCTGCTCAAATCCGCGACGAAATTAAAAGGCGGAAGGGAGGCAGTTGATTTTATTCTGCGATAAATTCCTTACGAAATAATGTTCCGCATCATGGGTGAAAACGTGCGTCCACTCCCTTGCAATTTTTACACGGTATCCTGATATCAAGGACTCTTTCGGAGAGAGGCAGGCCGATTGGAGTCAAATTTGTCGGTAATTGAATATTGCAGCAATTCTGCAACTGTTCACGTCAAATTGTTTTGAACCTACTACAAGCTATAAATATCTAAGAACTGGAATTGATATTTAACCACGAAATTATGTTCCATAACACGAAAATCTTTTCGCACCTTGATTTCCCCTATCAGCCGGGACAGGTGTGGTAGAAAAAAGAAAAAGTGCACTCATCCTTAACAGCTGAATAGTTACGCAATTCGGATATATCGAATTGAATTTTATTGATCGTTAAATAAATGCTTTCTTAATCTGGTTCGAAACCTAGTACAAAGCTGAATTTGCCGAATTGTGTCCATTTGGAACCGGATTGGATCAAATCCGGCTTGTCGAATCCAAATCCGTAGTCGAATCCAAGAATACCAAACATAGGCAAGAATACACGCAGACCCAATCCTGCTGAGCGCTTGAGATCAAACGGTCTGTAATCCCGTATCCTGTTCCACATATTTCCTCCGTCCATAAATCCGAGTACATATATGGAAGAAGATGGATTGAGAGATATCGGGTATCTAAGCTCCATGGATATCTTGGAGAATACTGCTGCACCATCGGCTGTAACCTTATTATCCGCACGAACATCTTCTACGGTGTAACCCCGGAGAGCAATAATGTCCTTACCTACTATACCTACATATTGATTGGAAAGGCCGTCGCCTCCCAATTCGAATCGTTCGAATGGAGAAAGTCCAACATAGGAATTATAGAAACTCATCATTCCCGTCTTATTGGATACTTTCAGGACAAGCTTTCCGACGATCGACTTATAGAATTCAAGATCCAGTCGCCATTTGTGATATTCAAGCCAATGGAATCGCTTTTCTAAAGGAAGATCGGCATAGTCGGCAGCCGATTTTCCATTCAGTAAGGAATAAGGTGGTGTAAATTGTCCGGTAAGGGAAATTTTGGAACCATCTCTTGGAAATATCGGATCTGCAACTGTTGTCCTCGCCAGGGTAAGCCGCAAGTTCAGGTTGTTGAAGGTACCGGCCGCCACTGTAAAGAGTCCCGGATAATCATTCAGTTTGTTTTGCTGGAAATTGAGCGCAGCATTGACAAGGAAGTTATCATCCGGCCACTTGAGTCGTGTTCCGATGCCCATTGTCCCCGAGACTATACTATAGTAACCGATGCTGTTGTAATTTGCATCAATGTTGGAATATCTTGTATAAAATCCACCGACCGTGAATGATGTGGGTTTTTTGCCGCCAAACCATGGTTCCGTAAAAGAAGCATTGTAAGATTGGAAAAACCGCCCGTTGGTCTGAGCCCTGAGTGATAGTTTCTGACCATCGCCTTGAGGCAGTGGATGCCATGCTTCTTTCTTACCGATATTATGTATAGAGAAGTTGTTGAAGCTGACTCCGAGTGTACCGATCAGTCCCTGGAAGCCGCCGTACCCTGCGGAAAGTTCCAGCTGGTCATTGGGCTTCTCTTCTACTGTATATTCAATATCCACGGTTCCGGCCTTTTGGTTGACCGGAGTGTTGATGCCTATATTTTCCTGGTTGAAGTAGCCCAGATTGATGATTTCACGCTGTGAGCGGATCAGGTCGCTACGGCTGAATTTCGCTCCGGGCAGTGTCCTCAGTTCACGGCGGATCACATTTTCATTGGTACGGTCATTGCCCTTGATTACAACTTTGTCGATTGTAAACTGAGGCCCCTCAAACACCCTCATTTCAAGATCGATGGAGTCGCCTGTAACTGCTGACTCTACAGGATCGACGTTGAATGCCAGATAGCCGTCATCGAGGTATAGTGAACTGACATCGGTGCCATCCATGCTGAACCGGAGTCTGTTTTCCAGTTTTTTCTGATTGTATTCATCACCTTTACTGATGCCGAGACGGTTTTTCAATTGCTCTTCGGTATATAAGGTGTTTCCCTTGAAGCTTATATTTCTGTAATAATATTTGTTCCCCTCGGAGAGGTTGATATGAATCCTGAGGTCTCCATCCTTCTCACGCCAGATGGAATCGGAGTTGATTTTGGCATCTCTGTAACCCAATGTGTTGTAATATGAAATGAGTTCAGTCTTATCTTCTTCGTATTTTGGCCTGATAAATTTGGATGATGCAAAAAGTCTCCTTTTGACCTTAGTATCGTCGAGTTTCTTTCGGAGTTTTCTGGACTTGACATTATTGTTGCCACTGAATGTCACATCCTGAATCTTTATCCGTTTCCCCCTATTGACGTTGAATACAAGCTTGACTTGATTGAGTGTGGTGTCGTGGCTCGTTTCCCTGATGGTAGCCGTTGCATCCAGATAGCCTTTGTCAATGAAAAAATTCTTGATGGCATTGATGGCATTGCTTTTGTTGTTTTCGGTGACGATGCCGCCTTTGAGCATAAATGGTTGAATCTTTTTATTCAGATCGTCGTGATAGGATTTTTTTACACCGGAAAACGACCAGCCCAGCAATCTGGGTCTTTCTTCTACCTTAAGTTCCAGGAAGATTACTTCGCCGATGATTTTTTGCTGGATGATCTCCACGTCGGAAAATAATTTGAGATTCATCAAGGATCTTATGGCTCGGGTGATCTTAGGTCCTGGCACTTGTATGACGTCACCGACACGCAAGCCGGAAATGGTTTTGATCGCGTTTTCGTCGCTGAATTTTGCACCTGTGACAGTAAGCGAACCGATTTCATACGTGTTCTTATCCTCAGTCTGGGAAAAAGCCCGGTCGGAGTGTGTCACAAGTCCGATTATCAGAATGATTATGGTTAAAATCCTAATATTTAATTGCATCGTAATCACAATATTATAATGAATAATCAGCTAAAATTTCGACTTTATGCCGAAAGTTCAACGAGCTGAATATCAGTTTTTTGAGGCGCAAATTTAGATTATTATTGGCTTCTGACCTAACATTCTTGAATGAATCCTTTTTCGATTGGAATAATAATCTGAAAATCATCACTCAAACGTTGTTTTCCCGGATAAATTGTTTGGCTTACAGGCTTGATTTCTTCGGTTTTGGAAGTTCAATGTTATAAATGGTATATGTTTTTTCAAATGCACTGTTCCGATGACATAATGAGCAATCCAATTCCTGCCCGGAAGATGATGATCTTCGTTTTTTTATCAAACGCAAGACTTTCCGGGGGCGCTGCCTGATGTTTTGTGAATCTGAATTTTTTAACTATTCACGTCAAATTGCTTTGAACCTTCTATAAGCTTTAAATATCTGAGAATTGGAGTTGATCTTTAACCACAAAATTACCTTTGCAATATGGTCAATTGATTACTGAAGATTGGCTGCCAGGATAGTTTTTCTACCACGAAAGGTCACAAAAGGCACGAAACTCTTTCGAGTTTACGAGGAATTAAATTTTGTTTTGAACCTTCTAAAAGCTTTAAATATCTGAGAATTGGACTTGATCTTTAACCACAAAATTACCTTTGCAATATGGTCAATTGATTACTGAAGATTGGCTGCCAGGATAGTTCTTCTAGCACGAAAGGTCACAAGAGGCACGAAACTCTTTCGAGTTTACGAGGAATTAAATTTTGCTTTGAACCTTCTATAAGCTTTAAATATCTGAGAATTGGACTTGATCTTTAACCACAAAATTACCTTTGCAATATGGTCAATTGATTACTGAAGATTGGCTGCCAGGATAGTTTTTCTACCACGAAAGGTCACAAAAGGCACGAAACTCTTTCGAGTTGTATGTGGAATTTAAATTTTAAAAAGTTAACAAAATGTGTGATAATTAGAACAAATTAGACGTAAAAAGTAACACATATTAGCGTTGCTGTATATCTGGAAATTACATTTTATTGCCTTTATCAAAGTCATTAGGAAATGCAATGCCTGGGAAGTTCAGGCTTTAGTTTTTCACGGATGGGTTTCTTCCACAATCGTCCTGAAGGTCAGGTTGATTCTTGGAACATTGATTTTTTTTGTCGGAGGCAATCGATGTACCCAATGTTGCTGAGTCTCACCTGCCATCAGCAAGAGGCTTCCATGTTGTAGGATGAGATCAACTCTTTGTCCTGAATCCTTGTGTTTGAAAGCGAATTTTCGTTCAGCTCCAAAGCTCAATGATGCTATGGCGCCATTTTTCTTCAGATCCGGTTCCCCATCGCTGTGCCAGGCCATGCCTTCCGAGCCATTGTGGTAAAGATTAAGCAGGCAGGAATTGTATGTTTCCCCGGTAATCTCTTCCGTCATCTTTTTCAAATATACCAGAGTGGCAGTCCAGGGCAAGGCGTATTTTTTGATGCGGGAATAAGTGTACTCATAGGGCAAATCGCCATACCAGGCAACCTTTCTTTTTGTTATGATCCTCTTTCCAAACATGATGGCTTCATCATTCTGCCATGCTATATCGTCAAGGAGTGTGGCGAAGTAGGTATCGGCTTGCGGTTTTGGGAAAACAACTCCTGCATAAGTCACCAGGCCACCTTGAGGTAACAAATTGATATCCAGTGGGGTGTCATATCCGTGAGAAATCACTTGCATAGTTGATATTGCCGGAAATGTAAATATAGTCAACAAGCATCTATATCTCTCTTAAAGAATTGCATATTTTATTCTGTTGGTCAGCTTTTCGACCTATCGGGATTTGTTGTCAAAGCTTAATGAGCTGAGCGGATCTACATATTTACCTATCTTTTTTGGTCAAAATTTGTGTTTATGGCTTAGCTTTGGAGCTTAATGTTGAACTAAGATGATAAATGACAGTTTTTTAGTTACCGGGGGAGTTACCCTATCGGGCAGTATAGAGCCACAGGGCGCCAAGAACGAAGCCTTGCAGATCGTTTGCGCTGTGTTGTTGACTTCCGAAACCGTGATTATCAGGAATCTTCCGGATATACTCGATATCAGGCTTCAGCTTGAGCTTCTCAGCGGATTGGGTGTGAAGGTGGAGAAGCTTGGTCCTGGCGACTTTTCTTTCAATGCAGCCGATGTCAACCTTGATTTTCTCGCTTCACCGGAATATCTGGATAAGGCTAGGCGGATCAGAGGTTCGGTCCTTCTTTTGGGGACTTTACTGGGTCGATTTGGCAAGGCTTATCTTCCAAAACCGGGAGGTGACAAGATCGGAAGGCGTAATCTGGATGCGCATTTCCACGGCTTTGAAAAACTTGGTGCGACATTTACTTATAATGAGGCAGCCGGTCACTTTGAGATAGATGGCAGTCACCTGCAGGGAGATTTTATCTATATGGATGAAATTTCGGTAACAGGAACGGGAAATGTTTTGATGGCATCTGTTCTTACACCTGGGAAGACGACGATATACAATGCTGCTTGTGAGCCTTATCTTCAGCAACTTTGCAAGATGTTGGTGGGTATGGGCGCCAAGATAAGCGGCATTGGTTCCAATATGCTTATCGTGGAAGGTGTCGAGCGACTGCACGGTACCGAGCACAGATGCCTGCCGGATATGATTGAGATCGGCTCATTTATCGGAATGGCTGCAATGACTCAATCCGAATTGACTATCACCAATGCTTCCGTGCCCAACCTGGGTCTGATTCTCCCAACTTTTGAAAAATTGGGCTTGAAACTTGAGGTTCAGGGTGACAATATCCATGTACCTGCCCAGGATGTTTATGAGATTCAGACTTTTATCGATGGATCCATCATGACTATTTACGATGCACCCTGGCCGGGCTTTACTCCGGATCTGATGAGTATTGTGCTGGTCGTGGCGACTCAGGCTCGTGGCAGTGTACTGATACATCAAAAGATGTTTGAAAGTCGCCTTTTCTTCACGGACAAATTGATTGAGATGGGAGCCAAAATCATCCTTTGTGACCCGCATAGGGCGACTGTGATTGGGTTGGAGAGAAAGAGCCGATTCCGTGCACTGAATATGAGCTCACCGGATATCCGCGCCGGCGTATCTCTTTTGATAGCAGCCATGTCCGCCAATGGAACCAGCAGGATAGATAATATACACCAGATCGATAGAGGATATCAAAGCATCGAGACCAGGCTGAATGCCATCGGAGCGCAAATAGAGCGGATTCAGTATCAAGGTTGATATCCGATATTATTTGCAGGTTTTGATCATTTGTTGTTATTAGAAAATAAAAAAACTCCCGGCGTACACCGGGAGTTTTTTACAATACAAATAAATTAAAAAATTATTTAATAACTACAAACTGTTTTACCGTCATTCTTGCACCATTATCGATGATCATTCGATAAGTACCGTTGGAGAGAGATTGAGTAGAAATCTGCACCATGCCGTTGACAAGGCTGACTTTTTTCATGTCCACTCTTCTGCCCAGATCGTCAAAAATCTGAATATTCATATTATTTTCCCTTCCTTCATATTTGATTGAAAGGACTTCCTTAGTTGGATTAGGGAATATTTTGATCTGAGCATCCAGACTGTTATCGAATCCTGATACTGTAAGATCATATATGAATGGTCCGAATTCGCAACCATTTGCATCTTTGATTTTCAAGATATAAATTCCCTTGTCCAGTCCTGAAATATCTTCTGTATTGGCAAAAGCTTCATTATCCTTAGACCATTCAAATGTAAGTCCATTGGCATCTCCATTGAGGGTGATGTCAATTGCGCCATTGGCATCACCACCACTTGGCAATGTAACCTCAGCGTTTTCAACATCATAGACGTAAGGGCCGTCAATCTTGAGCGCCAACTCTTTGGAACATCCGGAGTTGTCAGTCACAACTATAGTGTATTCACCCGGTTGTACATTGTTTTGATTGCCTTGCATGCCATTGTTCCACTCGAATGTCATAGGAGCAGAACCACCTTCGGTAATCACTTCAATAGAGCCGAGATGATTGCAGGAAGCATCCTTATATACGGAGTTCAATTGCAGTTCAGCATCCCTGTGTATATTGAATGTACAAGTGCTGGAATTGCCTGATGCATCCACCAGAACATATTCCTGAACGGTATTACCAAGGGGGAATACGGATTTCAGATCAAGACCCTTGATTTGCTGTAGTTGAGCTTGTCCGCAGTTGTCGGAATATGCCAGATCCAGACCGGCCAAGCCATCGCAACTATTAGCCAGGAAATCACCGGATGGACAGTTTGCCCACTGAGGTGCTGTATCGTCCACGATGGTAACATCTACCATTTTGGTTGATTTGTTTCCGGAAGCATCTGTCATGGTTACTTCTATGACCTGTATGCCTAACTGATCACAAGAGAACTGTTCAGGGCTCATTTTGACTGTATAGTTTGAGCAATTGTCGGAGCTGCCGTCATTGATCATATCAAAAGTAACATCCACTGTACCATTTTCATTCAAAGGAATTTCTGCTGTTTTTAGTCTGAGATCAGGTTTTTCGGTATCGCTTGAATTCAAGTGTACTTCCTTCACGACATCACATCCGCTTCCATCAGCGATTGTAACAGTATAGACACCTGCGGCCAAACCTTCAATACTGTTGCCTGTAGCTCCGTTGCTCCATGCATAACTGTAATTGCCGGCTCCACCTTCTGCATTGACTGTGATGGTTCCTGTGGTTTCCTGCGGACATGCAGGATTGGTTTGATCGACAGAAGAAAGGATAATCTCTGAAGGCTGTGAAATGACAACATTGACAACGGTAAGACATCCTCCATCATCACGAATAGTGGCGCTATAGCTGCCTGCAGGAACATTTTCCAAAGAGGAAGAAGTCTCTCCGTTATTCCAAAGGATGGAAGGTGTTCCTGTCACATTGCTCAGATTTAGTGTAATACTTCCTGTTGTTGCTCCATAGCAAGATGCGTCATTGACATCAGCTGTTGCAGCAAGTGTACAGCCCTGAACATTGACTGCATAACTGCCTGAAGTCGAACATCCCTTGGCATCAGTGATTACAGCAGTATAAAGTCCGGGTGTAAGGCCTGTGATGGTCTTGGTTGTAGCTCCGTTGGACCATAGATATGTATAAGGAGCTGATCCGCCTGAAGGTGTGGCAGTTGCTGTACCGTCATTGCTGTCTGCGTCGTTAGCATCCGTACCGGTATATACTGCACTCAATATATCTGGCTGTGTAATGGTAAAGGATGCAGTAGCTGTACAACCGGCACTGTTTACAATAGTGACCTGGTATGAACCCGGTGAAAGGTTTTCAATACTGTTGCTTGTAGCTCCGTTGGACCAATTGAATGTATAATTAGTCTGATCGATTTCAATTATGCCATTTGCCTGTCCATAACAACTGATGTCTTTGATATTTGTAGTGTAAGCTACCGTATTGTAAACAGTAACCGCTGTCTGGTCTGAAGCCTCGCATCCATTACTGGTATTTGTTACTTTCAGGATGTAAGTTCCCGCTGCATCAACATTAATGGAAATTTTGTTCGGATCCGAAACGATGTTGCCATCAGTAGTTGTCCAAAGATAAGAGTAATTTGAACCTGTGGAAGAGGCGCCACCATTGAGTGTGACTTCGCCGCCACTGCAAGGGAGAACTTCATCACTTCCGGCATTTGCTATCGGAAGGCCTGATGCACCATTGACCTGTATAAAATTAGCATTGAAACATCCCAGTTGGTTGTCAAATATGGTCAAAACATACAAGCCGGGCGCGTTTACTGTGATATCGTGCGCCAATGGGTCCGATACAATATTGCCATTGCTTGTGGTCCAGCTATATTGATATTGAGAGCCTGTAGATGAACCATTGGAGTTAATAACGACAGTTGGATTGGAGCAGCTCAATTGTTGTCCACCATCAGACACTAAAACCGTCGGTGAAGGAATATTTGTGACATAGAGGGTGGTGGATGTGGTACATCCTTTAGAGTCGGTAACATTAACGCCATAGCTGCCTTCGAAAAGACCGGAGACAGTTGGTGTTGTTGCTCCATTTGTCCAGCTGTAAGTATAACCGGGATCTCCTCCAGTAACTTCTATAGATACACTTCCGTTTGGTTGTTCACAAGTGGAATTCTCGCTGCTTTGAGCTGTAATAGTCACCAGGCTGGTAGGGCCGTTGACAACAATATCTCCGGTATAGACCTGATCACCCTTATTATCCGTAACGGTGCATGAATAGGTACCTGCAGGGATATTGTTCAGGTTATTTGTTGTTGCGCCATTTGACCAGCTATAGGTGTATGGTGATTTTCCGCCACTTGCCACCAAGTTGATAGATCCAATTGCAGCCAGTGAACAACTGATATCCTGGGTTGTATAACTTACTGCCAGTGGTGGTGGTTGTGGACAATTGTTCATAAAGTTTACAAGGCCGGACAATTGTCTTTGTCCTACTTCCCAAATTTGTCCATTAGGGCATATTCCATAGATGGTCGGATAATATGCCAGAGCGTATAGATTAGGGATATTCGGACCATTGGTAGAAGTACAATCGATGATCGGGTATGATACTCCTTGTGTCCAGTCTCCCTGGGAAGAAGGACAATTGATGTCGTATATGCAATTGGTCGGTGTTGAAAGATCGGATTCGATTCCGAAGACCATTACCTGATCCGTTCCGCCGGGACCATATTGCTGGTATAGATTCTCGAGTGCATGTGTTTGATGGTAATTCCAGCATGGACCGCACCATGTGGCAAACATATCAATAAATACAGTCTTGCCCTGATCGAGATAATCTTGCAAATGGTGTGTATTTCCGTTAAGGTCCTGGAGAGTCCAGTCAGGTGCGTTTGCTCCGTCCGGGAGCTGAGCCCTCACATTGGCAAAAGCCAGGGAAAAAAAAGTGAGCAGTAAAAGAACTTTTTTCATTATTTTTTTTAATTTTAAATAAACAGAATGGATTGATAGTATTAAGGCTTAAAATTAATATATTCCATAGAAACTTTGTTAGTCTTAAGGAATATTATTTTGAAAATTTAGTTAATATCCTTATCTATATTGGATTTGGTATCCATGTGGCTGGCTCTCATGATGGCATCCATGCCCCACTTAGTCCTGATATGATCCAATTCCTGCATGAGTTTCAGGTCGGATTCAGTATCTTCAAAGAGGCTTATCTGGTAGTCTCCCCTGACCAAACTACTGAAACGAACGCCGATCAGACGAATCATTTGGCGACGGTCATACAGCTTGTCAAAAAGGTCCAGAACCGTTGCCTGGAGTGTACGGTCGCCGGAAGTATAGGCTATGTGCCTTTGCTTGGTGAATGTATTGAAATCGGCATACCGGATCTTTACCGTGACACAGGAAGCCAGCCAGCCGGAGGAACGCAATTCGTATGCCAGCTTATCAGTCATGGATGACAACATGGATTTGAGGTGTTTGATGTCGAGTGTATCCTGCGACAGGGTAGTTTCGGTCGATATGGATTTTTGTTCGGAGTAGGGTTGTACCGGGCTGTCGTCGATGCCGTTGGCGTGGCGGGAAAGGATGATGCCGGCCTTGCCGAATTCCCGCTCCAGGAGTTTAACGGGGATCTCACTCAGGACGCGTATTGTACGGACTCCCATGAAGCTGAGCCGCTTGTAGGTCTCCGTGCCGATGCCTGGCATTTTAGCTGTGGAGAGTGGTGCCAGAAAAGCTTTCTCCTCGCCGCGATCGACTTTTATGCGGCCTTGAGGCTTCCCTTCTCCGGCTCCGACCTTTGATACAAGTTTGTTGATCGATAAGCCAAAGGAAATGGGCAATCCGGTTTCCTTCACGATCTTGTCGGTGAGTTGAAGAGACCATTTGTAGCAGCCGAAGTGGCGATCCATACCGGTCAGGTCGATGTAAAATTCATCAATAGAGGCTTTTTCAAATGTGGGCGACTCTTCAGTAATTACATCGGTGACCAGATGGCTGTATTTGCTGTATTCTTCCATGTCACCGCGCAGCACGATGGCATCCGGGCACAACCTCCTGGCCATCTTCATTGACATAGCCGACTGCACACCGAATCTACGAGCTTCGTAACTGCAAGAGGATACAACGCCACGTATGCTGTCGCCCCCAATGATGAGTGGCTTGCCGATGAGGCTGCTATTCCGAAGACGCTCCACCGAAACGTAGAAGGAGTCAAGGTCCATATGTAATATTGCCCGGTCGTACATTTGACAAAATTACGAATTATATAGCATTTGTGACGACATTTTCGTCTTAATTTTCAAAATTGCAAATATTCATATCAATTTGCTTTGAACATTTTATATGCTATTAATATTTGAGAATTGAAATTTATTTTTAACCACAAAATTACTTTACTAAAGTTTCGGAGTTGATATAATATTGATAAATAAGTAAATATATAGTATAAAAAAGCTGCATATTATAATATAAATGTTTATTTATGAGTCTGTTACAAACAAAAGCGGGATTTATATTAAATATGCAACAGTCTAAAGGTATAACAAATATTTCAGAATTATCCAATATTTCTATCTCGGCAATTTTAAGCTCTTCCAGACGATTGCTCAGTCGGCTTGATTTAAGATATATCAACAAATTACTCAACTTGGCGGCAGGTTGTAGGTATAAATCTGAAGGCGATGTGAAATTGAGAGGGAGGGTGCAGTCGAAGTAGGTCGAAAAATAATAGTTTTATAGTAAGCTGGTATTGGCTTTTGTAAGGACCTTGGAAAAAATCTAACGAAATTTAGCAGGTTTTGAATTTTTCATTGCTTCGAAATGCTGGTGGTTTCAGGGTTTTGGATTATTATTTTGCTGCCTACTTGGATTTTGGGGGAGCATTGAGGGGCGGAACCCTGAAGTAGGCAGAAAAATAATAGCCATAAAACCAGCGTCTAAAACCTTCTCCTATCACTTGCATTAAATAACCCCCATTTACAAGAATTTTCAATATTAACATTTGTCCAAAAGCCCCTTGTAGCCTCGTTTTACGCTTATTATTTTCCTTCCTACTTCGATTTTTCCCACCCCACCTCTTGCCAATCCCACCTCTTTTCCCTACCTTCACCACGTAAATTTTTTT
>WBZR01002476.1_pt1 | contig 18916 bp, 19 predicted proteins | sample 5204231 | NCBI WGS metagenome assembly WBZR01 (sample SAMN12412403, study PRJNA552823) | activated sludge metagenome | isolation source: activated sludge from anammox sidestream of wastewater treatment plant... | place: USA: Virginia | collected 2017-08 | reverse complement strand
GACCCTGACCGCCAAGTCGAGCAACGTGACCGCCAGTCTCCAACCGGTAAACGCCTCGAACGGATCCCGCGCCTGAGCGGCTTGGGGGTTCTGGAAGGCCTCCATCGCTCCGCCAAAACCGAGCGCTAGGCCGACCACGAACAACACGATGCTCGAGATCGCCAAGATCCAGCCGATCGTCACCCAAGTGGGTCCCATGTTTTCGACCCATGCGACCGTGTGGCCCGACGGAGCGTAGCCCTCCCGGTAGTAGGGCGCCGTCGGCTGTCCGGTGTTGGCGTAAGGGTTCTCAGCGGTGGGCGATTGAACCGGAGGTGACGCCTGTGATGGCGCCGAAGCGAGCCCTAGCTCCCGCTCCAGGCTGCCGACAAGCTCTCTTGCCCCTGCGTGGGCCGGGTCGATCGCGATCGCCTGCCTTGCCGCATCGAGCGCCGGCTGCTTCGCCCCCATGCGTGATTGGTGGACCGCAAGGTTGAAATAGGCCTTCGCGTTGTTGGGCTCGATCTCGATGGCCCGTTTGAACGAGTCCGTTGCCGCGTCAGGTTGATTCGTCTGCGCGAGCGCGACCCCGCGCAGCAAATGGGCTTCGGCGTTCGACGGATCGAGAGCGATCGCCTGATCGATCAGATCGATCGCCTGATTGAACATTCCGCCCTGGATCGACTGTGTCGCCTGCTCCAGAAACCCTCTAACCTGATCCTCTGCCATTGTCCCCCCGGAAACGAGCCAACTCTTTCACGCCAACTCGCGATTGAAATGCCATACGATCTGAGCGCGCAACGGGATTCACCGGAACGCGCCGCGATCGAGTTTTCTGTATACTCACTCAACTTTAACCGACGCTCACGGTTCAACGCATGACAGGAAGGTGATGAGATGAAGTTTTCGATTCGAATGGCCGCGTTTTCGGTCGGGGCGCTCATGTTGGGCGGCCTGATGGCCGGATGCGGGCCGAAGGAAGAAGCTGCGACTACGGCGAACCCCGGCGCGACCGGTACGCCCACTCCCGACGGCGCTCCGGCCGGCCGCAAGATGCCGACCGCAGCAGGCAACACTGCAACCGGGGACACGATCAAGATCGGCACCGTCTGCAGCGTGTCGGGCGACAATAAGCCTTGGGGCGACGACAGCTACGAGGGTTCTAAGCTCGCGGTCGAGGAGTTCAACGCCGCAGGCGGACTGAACGGCAAGAAGGTCGAGCTGATGCTCGGCGACAGCGCCTCCAAGCAAGACCAAGCGAAGACGGCTTCCGAAAAGCTTATGGCAGATGGAGCGATCGCTTTGATCGGCGAAGTCTCGTCGGGCAACACGATCCAGATGGCCAAGTCGGCCTTCGAGAAGGGCGTTCCCGTCGTGGCCGTCGGAGCGACCCGAACCGACCTCACCGCCGAAGGCGCCCACGTCTTCCGCGTTTGCTACACGGACGACTTCCAGGGCCCGGTCATGGCGAAGTTCGCCTACGAGAAGCTCGGCTGCCGCAAGGTCGCGGTCATGACCGACAACAACCTGCCGTACTCGCAGGGGCTCAGCAAGAGCTTCACGGAAACCTTCATTAAGCTCGGCGGCGAGATCGTGACGGAGCAGTTCTACGAGTCGGGTGGAAAGCAAGCGCCTCAGTACGCCAGCCTGCTCACCGAGATCAAGTCGAAGAACCCCGACGGCATGTTCATGAGCGGCTACTTCACGGAAGTGGGACCGGCGGTTCAGCAGGCTCGGGCCGCTGGAATCGAGTGCCCGGTGTTCGGTGGCGACGGTTGGGATAGCGACCAGCTCCTCCAGAGTGGTGGCGACGCCGTCCTCAAGGACGCCTACTTCTGCAACCACTACAACAACGCGGACAACCGCCCGCAGGTTTCCGAGTTCCTCAAGAAGTGGCGTGCCGCTCATGGTGGCAAGGATCCTGGAACGACGATGGGCGCACTCGGTTACGACGCGATGGCCTTGACCCTCGACGCGCTGAAGAGAGCGAAGGGAGCCGATTCCAAGTCGCTGATCGAGGCCCTCGAGGCGACCGAGAACTACCCAGGCGTCTCCGGCGACATCACGCTGAAGGGCATGGGTGGCAACCCTCCGAAGCGCGCGATCGTCGTGCAGGTCACTGCGAAGGATGCCACTGGAAACTGGCAGAAGTTCGCCAAGGACTACGTCCCCGCCGACATCAAGTAGGAACAACCGCCAAGGATGGGATCTTACACGTCGCTGCTGGCAGCGTTTGAAATCACGACGCTGCCACAGCAGCTGGTCAATGGCATCTTGCTGGGCGCGATCTATGCTCTGATCGCGCTCGGCTACACGATGGTGTACGGTGTCCTCAAGCTGATCAACTTCGCTCACGGTGAAGTGTTCATGCTTGGGGCATACGGAGCGCTGTTCGTCAGCTGGATGCTCGGCTATTCGCCGACCGGACCCCAAGGTCCCTCGAACGCGATCAACCTCGTCCTGATGCTCCTCGGGGCGATGCTGGTCTGCACGCTAGCTGCGGTCATCATCGAACGTTTCGCCTATCGCCCCCTGCGAAACTCGCCTCGAATCGCGTCGCTCATTACCGCGATCGGTCTGTCGCTGTTGCTGCAGTACGGAGGCCAGATCTTCCTTCTCAACGGCACTCCGCAGACGATCAGCTCCAAGGTCAATCCGTTCCCCGGAGATGTGGCGATGAGCATCAAGGGGCCCAACAAGGCAATGCTCGTGGAGGCCGATCGGCTCAAGCCCGCCGCTGAAGCTGCGAAGAGCGCCTTCGAAGCACAGCTGCCCAAGGAGAAGAGCCGGTTCGACCTCAGTCCTGAGGGTGAGCGACTTCAGAAGGAAGCTCAAGACACGCAGCGCGCCTACCAGGATGCGATCAACGCCGCGAATCAAGGCACCGTCAACCTCCTGATTCCCCAGGGTCAGATCATCCTGTTGATCATCACCATGATCCTCATGGCGCTTCTCACCTATCTGGTCATGTTCACCAAGCAGGGAAGAGCCATGCGCGCGGTTTCGCACGACTTCAACGCGGCGTCCCTTATGGGGATCAACGTCGACTCGATCATCACCTTCACGTTCGTCTTGGGTTCAGCGTTGGCCGGCGCGGGAGCGATGATGTACGCGACCTTCCTGCCAGGCACGAAGATCGACACATTCTTGGGAATGGCGCCAGGCGTCAAGGCCTTCACTGCGGCGGTCTTGGGTGGGATCGGGAACATCCCCGGCGCGGTGCTCGGCGGACTCTTGATGGGAGTCGCCGAAAACCTCGTGGTCTGGGCCGGATTCCCCAGCTACCGCGACGCGATCGCTTTCGTCGTCCTGATCGTCGTGCTCCTGTTTAGACCCGGCGGCCTGCTTGGATCCTCGAAGGTGGAGAAGGTCTGATGTTCTATCTAACTCGAGGCGCATCGATCGTCGCCGCCATTCTCGGCTGCTATGCGATCCAAGAGTTCGCGTTACGTCAAAACTCCTTCATCCAGGTCTTGGTGATCCTCGCCGGTCTTTACGTGACGCTGGCGGTCAGCCTCAACCTGATCAACGGGATCACCGGCCAGTTCTCGATCGGGCACGCCGCGTTCTATATGATCGGGGCCTACACAACCGGCGTGTTTGCCCAGAAGTTCTACAACAAGCTCCACCTGCCGATGCTTGCCTGGCTTGTCGTGGCGATGTTCGCCGGGGCGCTCGTGGCCGCGCTGGCCGGCTTCCTCGTTGGCTTGCCGTCCCTTCGCTTGAAGGGCGACTACCTTGCCATCGTCACGATGGGGTTCGGCGAGATCATCTCGATCGTCGTCCGAAACCAGGACTCCCTCGGGAAAGCCTACGGCATGCAGATCGACCCCCGACTTCCGTCGATCTTCATGGTTTGGCTTCTTGCCGTGGTCTGTGTCGCGGTCTGCCGCAACCTCTTGAAGAACGTCCACGGCCTCTCGTTCCTCGCCGTTCGCGAGGATGAGGTCGCGAGTTCGGCGATGGGTGTCAACGTCACCCGGGTCAAGGTGACCGCGTTTGTATTGGGCTCCGCGTTTGCAGGGGCTGCGGGCGCCCTCTATGCCCATTCGATCGGGTTTATCTCGCCGCCGAACTTCTCGATGGACGTCAGCTTCATCATCCTCACGATGGTCGTCCTCGGGGGAACGGGGTCGATCACAGGGTCCGTGATCTCCGCCCTGCTCCTGTTCTACATCCCCGAGAAGATGCGCGACCTGAAGGAGGTGCCGATGGCCGGGGTCGTCGCCGCCGGCATCGCGATCGTCGTCGCGGTGGCGCTCATCAAGCGGATTTCCGACTCTCATGACGACAATCAGGGTCGCAAGGCCTTGAAGATGATCGGCGCCCTGGTGGTCGGCGTCGTCGTGCAGATCGCCATGACCCCCGTTCTTAGGAACGTCACCTCATTCGCGGGCCAAATCGAGGGCTCGAAGCTCAGGCTGGTGGTCTTCGCGATCACGCTCGTCATTCTGATGCTCCTTCGGCCGCAGGGCATGTTCGCCCACCACGAGTTCAGTTGGAGCTGGATCAAGAAGCTCCTCGGCAAGAAGGACGTGCCGACATCGGCGGTGTCGGCATGAGTGGGCTCTTGGTGCTCGACGAGGCGACGATCCGCTTCGGCGGTCTTGTCGCGGTCAACAAGGTGTCGTTCACACTCGAGAAGGGCGACTTGTTCGGCCTCATCGGGCCGAACGGAGCAGGGAAAACGACCTGCTTCAACCTGATCACCGGAATGTACGCGCCCACCGGTGGAACGATCTTGTTCAAGGACAAGAAGCTCAACGGCGTCCCACCGAACAAAATCGCATCGCTCGGGATCTGCCGTACATTCCAGAACATCCGGCTATTCGCCGCGCTGTCATGCCTCGAGAACGTGATGGTCGGTGCGTATCTCCGACATCGATCGGGCCTGTGGACCGCGCTGACCGACATCCCGCCCGCAATCAAGGAGACCCGAAAGCTCCGCGATGAGGCGATGCATTGGCTCGACGTCGTGGATCTTGCCGATGAGGCGAACAAGCGCAGCGCCGATCTCCCTTACGGCAAACAGCGACGCCTCGAGATCGCACGCGCGCTCGGCACCCAGCCCGACTTGGTGCTGCTCGATGAGCCGGCCGCCGGCATGAATCCGAACGAGAAGGAAGATCTGCTGCTGACGGTGCGCAAGATCCGTGACGAGCACGACAAGACGGTGCTCGTCATCGAGCACGACATGCGCTTCGTGATGAACTTGTGCGAGAAGATCGTGGTGCTCGATCACGGTGAGGAGATCGCCCAAGGCCCTCCCGCCGAGATCCGCAACGATCCGAAGGTCATCGAAGCCTATTTGGGCGAAGCAGTCTAGCTGGGCTTGCAAACGTTCGAAGATTCCTCTACAATGGGATCGTGAACGCCTTTCGTACTTGGATGGTCGGGGCTTCGGCGATTCTGTCCGGGCTTGTCGGATCTCAACCCGTCGGATTCATCACTTCCGATTACGTGTCGGGGCTTGGCGCGCCGACCGCGATCGCTTTTCAATCTCCTGGCAGGCTGTGGGTGGCGGAGAAGGGTGGCGCCATCAAGGTGTTCAACGGAGGGGTCCTCCAAGGCGTCGCGGCGACGATCGCGTGTTCGACCGACAGCGAACGCGGGGTGCTGGGGCTTGCCTTCGATCCCAACTTCACGACCAATCACTTCGTCTACGTGTACTACACGACCAATGGGGCGAGCCTGAATGCTCCACCCACTCCCAAGAACCGTGTCTCCCGGTTTTTGGAGATGGGAGGCTCTTTGGTCGGGGGAAGCGAGACGATCTTGCTGGATCAGATCCCTTCGGACGCAGGCAATCACAACGCGGGCTGTCTCAGATTCGGCATCGACGGCAAGCTGTACATTGCGACCGGCGACGGGGGTTCGGATTCGTCCAACTCCCAGAACTTTGGCACCTTGGCGGGGAAGATCCTGAGAATCAACCCGGACGGGACGGTGCCGAGCGACAACCCGTTCGTTGGGCAACCGCCTAAGCGGCCCGAGATCTTCATGTATGGGCTTCGGAATCCTTTTCGGTTCGCCTTTCGGCCAGGGACAAACGTGATTTACGTGGCAGACGTGGGGCAGAACACGTGGGAAGAGGTCAACGTCGGGCTCCCTGGTGGCAACTACGGGTGGCCGACTCATGAAGGCGTGGCCGGAGCGCCCGGCTTCGTCGACCCCGTCCATGCTTACAACCACGACGGCCAAGGCGCCTCGATCACCGGCGGCTGCTTCGTGGGGAACCGATGGCCGGTCGACTTTCAGTCGCGCTACCTATTCGGCGATTACGTGCTGGGGGAACTTCGGTGGCTCCAGGTCGACGGGGCAAACCAGTTCGTCTCGAACGGCCCCTTCATGTCTCTATCCGGCCCAGTCGACTTCACTTTGGGCTCAGATGGCGCCCTGTACGTTCTCAGTATCAACTTGGAGAAAGTCGTCCGCGTCTCCTACCGACCGGTGCCCAGCTCGCTGGACGCGCCAGCAACCGTTTACGGAGGCAACCCCGCTGCGTGCGCCGTCAACTTGGACGTTCCGGCTCCGGCGTCTGGTCAAACCGTGACCCTGACGTCATCTGACCCAACAGTCCTCTCGTGCCCTAGCTCGATCACCGTCGCGGCAGGGACCTCCTCACGGACATTCACCGCACAAACCGTGGGCCAAGCTGCACACAAGATCGTGACGCTCACGGCGACTTGCAACGGCGTGTCCACCACCAAGAACATCACGGTCGTGAAGACGGATATCGGGTCACTCAGCCTCACCCCGTGGGTGGTCGTCGGCGGAGACGACGGCAGCGGCACGATCGCGCTCAACGGCAAGGCTCCCGCCGGCGGGTTGAATCTCAGCCTCTTCAGTGGAAACCCTGCCCTGGCACAAGTTGCTCCGAACTTGCCGATCGCCGCCGGCGCCTCCGGAGCCACGTTCGTGATCAACACGAGCCCGGTGACGTTTCAGCAGACGGTATCGGTCAGCGCGACGCTGGGTAGCCAGACTGTTCAGAAGACCTTGACTGTCCAATCTGCCCTCTACCTCGTCATGAGCGTCTCGGTAACGCCGGGCTCGATCGTCAGCGGAACCGGCGGTACCGGCCGGGTCACGATCAACCGTCCGGCGCCATCTGGCGGAAAGGCGGTCACGATCGTCGATAACGCAGGTGCAGTCGGGACGCCCGCCACGGTGACGGTCCCACAAGGCGCGACAGCGACGACCTTCCCAATCACCACGTCGGCCGTCGACTCGACATTTACGATCAACGTGCGGGCCTCGATCGATGCCTCCTACCGACTCACGACGTTCAGTCTGCTACCTTGTCCGATCAAATCGATCGCCATCTATCCAGCGAACTGCCCGGGAGGGATCGACGCGAACGGCAAGGTGACCCTACGCCAGGCGGCGCCGGCGGGTGGAGCGCTGGTTGCTCTTGCGGACTACTCGAACTTCGTCTCGGTTCCCGCATCGACGACCATCCCATCAGGGCAGACAACGTCGACGTTCCCGGTTGCGACGACGCCGGTGGCAACCAATGTGATCGTGACTGTCACCGCGACCTATCAAGGGGCGGTTCGCAAAACGGTCATGACGGTGACGAATCCGGTCGTGCCCAAGTCGGTCGCAGTCAGTCCAGGGTCCATCGTTGGCGGGCAATCTGCCACCGGGACGATCACGCTGAACAAGCCGGTTGGATCCGGCACGTTCTCGGTGTCGATCTCCGACAACCTGAGCGCCACGACGATGCCGGCAAGTCTGACCTTTCTTGCAGGCCAAGCATCCCGCAACTTTGGGATATCGAGCGTGCCTGTCGGCGCAAGCTATGTCGCCACGATCACGGTGAACGGAAATGGAGTGACGCGGACGACGACATTGACTGTGCACCCGTAAGCGCGAAACACGTGGTACAACGCTTGCGATGAACCTAGAACTGCTTCGACGCCTCACCGAGGCACACGGCGTACCGGGCCAAGAGGATGCGATCCGCGAAATCGTGCGGTCCGAGCTGGCCGGAACCTGCACATTGTCGACTGACCGGATGGGCAGCCTTCACTGTGTGACAGGGAAGGGGCCGAAAAAGCTGATGCTTGCCGCCCACATGGACGAAATCGGGTTCATGGTCAAGTTCATCGACTCGAACGGATTCCTTCGCGTCCAGACACTCGGCGGATGGGACCCGACGATGATGGCGGGCCAACGCGTCTTCGTTCACACGAAGGACGGCGCGGTGAACGGCCTCCTGATGCCAGGCAGGAAGCCGAAGCACATGCTGACTCCGGATGAGGCGGGGAAGGGTCCGAAGATCGAGGATTTCTTCGTCGACGTCGGAATGTCGGGCGAAGAGGCCAAGAAGCGGGTTTCGCTGGGCGACATGGTGACAATGAACCGTACGCTCCAGACGATGGGTGATCTGATCACGTGCAAGGCCATGGACGATCGGGTGGCCGTCTACGTGATGATCGAAGCGATGAAGAAAGCGAAGAACCCGAAGGTCGAGGTTCACGGCATTGCGACCGTACAGGAGGAGATCGGCTTGCGGGGCGCAGCCGCCGCAGGGTCGGCGATCGCCCCCGATATCTGTGTGGCGATCGACATCACCCTTGCTAACGATGTGCCGGGCATCCCCGAGACCGACGCAGTGACACGACTCGGCGAAGGCGCGGCCATCAAAGTCATGGACTCCTCGCTGATCTGCCACCCCAAGGTGGTCAGGCACTTCAGAGATCTGGCGGAGAAGCACAAGATCAAACACCAGATTGAAGTGCTGCCGATGGGAGGAACGGACGCGGGTGGGGTTCAGCGGCTGCACGGAGGCATTCCCTCCTTCACGCTTTCGATTCCCACCCGCTACGTGCACACGGTCAACGAGACCGTCCACGCCAAGGACGTCGACGCCTGCGTCGATCTTCTTGCCCGGTACATCGACGACGCCCACAACGGCGAATATGGTTATTCCTAGGCAACGCGGTTGACCTTTGCGAGTCTGTCCTGGGTCGCGCCTGAAGGGTCCTCAGATCTGCTTGGCAGGTGGCCTGCGGCGGTACTGATCGATGTACAATGTCGTTAGCGGAACGGGAGATGAGCGAAGAGGCACTCGACCGAAGGGATGGAGATGGACCGCGGGTGCTGCTTGTCGAGGACGACTTCGATGAGCAGCACCTCGTGATGCGCGTCATCCGAGATTTCGACAACCGCATCGTGCTCGAGGCGGCTCACACCGGCAAAGAGGCGCTGCTTTACCTCGACAACGTGGAGCGGGAAGAGCTTCCAAAGCTCGTGCTTTTGGATCTCGACCTGCCGATCGTCGGCGGCATCGAAGTCCTGCGTCGCATCAGGCAGCGGCCTGCTACCAGGGGCATCCCTGTGACTGTCTTTTCCGGTTCGGAGCGACTCTCTGACCTCGCGGCTTGCGAGAGCATGCAGGCGAGCTTCGTGCGGAAACCTCCGAGCCACGAAGAGTACGTCAAAACCCTGCAAACCATCCTTCACTACTGGATCAACTTGAATCGCACCACTTACGAGCCGTCGACAGATGGCCTTGGCGGGGGTGCTTGAGCGTGGCGACGCTCGACACGAGAGTCTTGTTCTACCGGGGCTGGCAGAAGGAGACGGCTGTCCCCGCCACGACCACGTTTGCGGGAGATCTGGTCGAGGTCTTGCGGCTCGAAGTCGAGTGCCAGGCGACGGAGCCGGTGTCGTTCGTCGCCTCGAGTGCGCATGCGCTGATCCTCACCCGGGCGGGCATCTGCGCCTGCCATTCAGCAAACAGTAAGGGACGCCAACGCATCGCCGCTCCCGGAAATCTCACGTTCGTGCCGATGGGCTCGACTGTCCGCGGGCTGTTCGCCAAGGGAGTCCACACGATGGACGTCCTGACGTGGCCCACGGACGCGGTCCCGCCGCTCGAGCGATTTCTCCTCGCGTGGCGATCGACCCCTCAAGCCGCATCGTTCTTAACCGCCCATCACAGCCATGTGCTTCGGGAGGCATTCGATTGGCTCGACGAAGCGTGTAAAACGTCGGGACCACAGGCCGATTTCGCCTTGCTGGCTCTCGTCCTGAAGACTGTTCCAGCCCTCACCGCCATCCGCGGCAGGGTCGCCATCGCCCCGACTCCGACCGACATGTCCGAGACTGTCCGCGAACTTGTCGAGCAAGTCCGCGCGGATCCTTCCAAGAGCTGGTCCCTCACAAAGGCCTCAGACCTCGCCGGCTACTCTTCCTTCCACTTCTCGCGGATCTTCAAGCAGATGGTGGGCTGTGGGTTTCACGAGTTCGTCGACCGATGTCGTACAGAAGCGGCAGTCGAGAGCTTAACCGGCACGCTCAAGCCCCTGGCCGACGTGTCCAATGAGGCCGGATTCCCATCACTCAGGGCGATGCGAGAGTCGATCAAGGATTACCTGGGACTATCTGTGAGCGACCTTCGAGGTCTTGTCGGGAACTCGTCGTAAGTCGGGCGTCCCTCGCTCGTACGATCGCCGCCTCGTCCACCGCCCGCTCGAACGAGCGAAAACCCGCAAGGGAGAACCCGTGTTTCTCGGCAAGCCGCTGCGTCTCGGCGACTTGCTCGACGCTCACGTCCTTGCCGAGCGTGAAGTTCTCCGGACGGTTCTCTAAAGCCAACATGAACGTCTCGCTCATGCACGCATAGGCCGTCTTACGTGGAAACCCGAAGTCGATTCCAAACTCGACGTCGCCGGGAACCGAGACGACGCCTCCTTCGATGACGAGGACGTCCGGCCGCTCCTTGGCCACACGCACACTCACGTCCCGTGGTCGGGCAACGTCGCAGACGATCGCCCCTGGTCGCAAATGCCCCGGCTCGATCACCGCTGCGTCGCTCGAGGTCACCGTGACGATGACGTCGGCGGCACGGACAGTGTCAAGGTCGATCGTCGCTTCCGAGCCTGGGATTTCCTGAGCAACCGTTTCGGCCCTCCCAAGGTCTCGCCCGACAATCAGTGTCCTGGCGAAATCCGGGGAGAGGATCTTCGCGCACGTCTTGCCGATTGAACCGGTTGCTCCAACAACCGCGAGGGTCGAGCGCGAGCGGTCCAGACCAACCTGGTCGCACGCCCGCAGGGTGCCCTCGATCGCAGTCGCCACTGTGTAGCTGTTGCCAGTCGTGACCGCGATCGGCGATCGCTTGGCGACCGTAATCCCGCCATCGCCGACGACGCTGGTAAAGGCTCCTAGGCCAATGATCTGGGCGCCGAGATCGGCCGCTAGGAACGCACACTCAGTGATCCGCTTGTAGGCCAGCTCGACGTCCTCGAGCATCTGTTTCGGCGTCAAAGGACACCCGATGAACCAGCCCTCGGTGACCGCTCCCGTGATCGAACGAATCCCATGGACTTCGCTCGCGACAACCGGCTTCTTCCGCTTCAAGAACTGCTCGAGCACCGCATCGGGCACGTAGCGAGCGATGGGGTATTTCCGCGCCGCGTCCTTTGGCTTCAACGGGTGAATGATAAAGGCAAACTTGGTCACAGGAGTCCCGGACTGTACCCGCTTGCGCCATGCGGCATGGAGCCGACGTCTGTAAGTGAGGTGGGCCGGATCCTCTTCATCACGTCGATCGGGATCGCCTCGATCGTTAGTATCGCATTGTCCGGCGCTTCAGGGGTCGCGCAGGCCTTGTCGGTCTTAGGCGTCGTCGGCCTTGTCGGGACGTGTTGGGCGTGGTTCGGATCCGTGCCGGAACCCAAGGCTCTCATCGCTTCCGAACCTCAAGCACCAGCACCGGGCGTCGACGACGATCTCGTGGCAGGACTCGACGTCGCCGTCTTCCAGTTGGATGACCGATTGGGAATCTCATACGCCAACCCGGCGGCCACCTCGATGTTCAGGTTCCCGGACCCGGTGGGACGCACACTCATCTCCGTCACCTTGTCGCACGATCTCGACGAACTCGTGCGCGAAGCAGCCGCAAGTCGCTCGAAGCAACGCAAGGAGGTCTCCTTCGCCTACCCGGAGGGACGGACGACGATCGCTGAAGCGTCGCCTTCGCCTGACGCGGCGAGCACGTTTCTGACTTTGTATGAGACGACCGACCTTCGCAGGCTCGAGCGGATCCGCCAGGACTTTGTTGCCAACGTGTCCCACGAGTTGCGGACGCCGCTCACGACGATCCGGGCGATGGCGGAGACCCTCCAAGACGAACCTGACAACCGGGAGCTGGCCGTACGATATCTAGACAAGATCGTCGGCGAAGTCGACCGCCTGTCGTCGATTGCCGAAGATCTCCTGATCTTGAGCGCGGCCGAGAGCAGCCCAGTCAGAAAGCACACGTGCGACATTGCGGCCGTATTCCGTGCTGCGGTGCAGCTCCTTCACAACAAAGCCCAGGCCAAAGGGCTTGACCTCGGCTACGACGGCCCTCACAACCTCGACGTCGAAGCGAACACCGCCCAAATGAGTCAGGTCGCGATCAACCTGGTCGACAACGCGATCAACTACACCGCCGAAGGGGCGGTGCGAGTCGAACTGACCCAGGAGGGTGACGTCGCGGTGATCGAAGTACGCGATACGGGGATCGGAATCGCCTCCGAGCATTTGCCGCGTATCTTCGAGCGCTTTTACCGGGTCGACAAAGGCCGGTCGCGAGCAACGGGTGGAACAGGGCTGGGACTCAGCATCGTCCGCAACATCATCGAGGCTCACGGTGGCCAAGTCGACGTTCAAAGCACCCTGAACAAGGGGTCATCGTTCTTCGTTCGACTACCGATCGGCCACCCTACGAGCGAGCCCACTCCGGAGTCGGAGCCTCAGTGACGGATCCACCCTTGCTCGCCGTCATGGGACCGACCGCATCGGGGAAGACCGCGCTCGCCGAAGCCATCGCCGACGAGACCAGGCTGCAGCTCATCAACGCGGATGCGTTTCAGGTCTACCGAGGAATGGATGTCGGCACCGCAAAGTCCCACCGTCAGGCTGACTACCTGCTCATGAATCTGTTGGAGCCATGGGAGTCGTTTGGGGCCGGTGAGTGGATTGTCCGGGTGGCCACCGAGCTCGCAGCGCTCCACGGGAAGGGAAGGGGCGCGATCGTCGTCGGCGGCACGCTCTACTACATCCGAGCCCTGTTCGAGGGGTATCGCGACTTGAAAGGTCCGCCCGACGCCGCGGTTCGAGCATCCTTAGACACAAGGACTCTGGCCGATCTGCTCGACGAACTCGAGCGTCGCGATCCATCCGCCGCTTTAGCCGTGGATCGGCGTAATCGAGTTCGGGTTCAGAGAGCCTTGGAGCGACTTGACGCCGAACCGATCGAATGGTCGATTCCCCCATTTCGCAAGGTCAAGATCGGCCTCGACGTGAAGCCTGACGTCTTGAAGAGACGTATCGCCGAGAGGGTTCCAGAACAGATCGCCGAAGGTTGGCTGGATGAGGTCCGGGCCCTTGCGCTCCACGGAGTTCAGCGTGAGGACCCAGGCATGCGTGCCCACGGGTATCGAGCCCTGTGGGACGTCGTCCACGACGGAGCCGATCTTGGCCGGGCGGTCGAGGGAGTCGTGCAGGAGGTCACCCATTACGCCAAACGCCAGCGGACATGGCTGCGCGCCGAGCCGGAATTGGCTACAATCCCCTGTGAAGACGGGGGATCAGCCCTCGCGACGGCATTGGATCTATTGGGGGGTCTATAGATGGGCAAATCGATTAACTTGCAGGACATGTTCCTGAACCAGGTGCGCAAAGAAGGGGTCGGCGTCACGATCTACCTGGTCAACTCTGTTCAACTCAAAGGTTACGTTCGCGGCTTCGATGTGTTTACCGTGCTCTTGGATGCGCCGGGGAAGGCGACCCAGCTCGTTTACAAGCACGCGATCGCCAGCATCGTTCCCGCCAGGACGGTGGGCAGCTACAAGAGCCCCCAAGAGATGGCTTCGGAGGCAGATTCATCGGACGAGTGATTCCGTTCACGAAGATGCAGGGCCTCGGGAACGATTTCGTCGTGCTGAATGCCTTGGATTCGACGCCACCGAACTTGAGCGAGTTGTCTCGCACGCTTTGCGATCGGCACACGGGAGTCGGCGCCGATGGACTGATCTTGGTCGGCTCAAGCGGTGCAGGCCACGCAACCATGCGGATGTTGAATCCGGATGGCTCCGAGTCAGACATGTGTGGCAACGGCCTTCGTTGCGCGGCCAAGTGGCTTCATGCCATCAAGTTCGCCGGTCGAGCTGAATCGCTGAGCATCGAGACCGGTGGCCGAACAACCGAGGCAATTCTGCTTCCGGATGGGCGAGTCCGCGTCGATATGGGCCCCGCACGAATCCTCGACGCGAGCCTGACAGTCGACGAGTGGACGGGGTTCTTTTTGGACGTTGGGAATCCCCACTTTGTCGTGTTCACGGATTCAGTCGAAGCGGTTCCACTCGAAACTGTGGGACCGAAGCTAGAGCGACATCCTGCGTTCCCCAATCGAACCAACGTCCACTTCGTGGAGGTCCTCGACGAGCGGGCGATCCGTCAGCGAACGTGGGAGCGCGGGGCGGGGATCACGCTCGCCTGCGGCTCAGGGGCATGCGCCTGCGCCGTCGCGTCCAGGGTGTCCGGGCGGACCACAGCCGTGATGACGGTCCATCTACCGGGAGGCGACCTCGAAATCGACGCCTCCGATGAGACGCGAGTCTGGATGACCGGACCCGCTCAGGTCGTCTTTACCGGCGAGTTCCGCGCCTAGGCCGCCAGCTTGTTGAGGAACTGGTGCAGCGCATAGCGGGAGCCCTCGAGAAAGTCGAGGAACTCGACGCCGAACCCCATGCCGTTATCCTGGCGGTCCGCCCACTTCACGAGGGAGAGAGCGCGCACCGGGTTGCCCGGTTGGAGTTCGAGCGTGACCTCGACAAGGCTGGCGCTCGGAAGTGTCTTCAGTGACTTCACCCAGGCGCCGCCAATGCTGACGTCTTCGGTGTGTCCCTCGAGCCTCGCCACCTGCGGACCCTCTTCGTGATCGAGAACCGCTCGGATCGCGATCGGAAGCTGCAGTTCATACCGGGGATATCGCCGGCGGTCGACTTCTTCCCACCCGAATGACTTTGCCACAAGGGACCAGCCCGGACCTTCACGGTGGCTATGCAGCTCGGCCTCTGCCTTGCTGAACTCCTTCCCATGCTGGACGACGAGCATCGCCCGGCGTCCATCCGCGAGGTCGGACGCTCCTTCGGATGCAGTCCAAATCGTGAATGGCTCAGCGTTGGTGACCTCGCCAGTCAAAGCGACAGGCCGCCCATCGACGTAGAAGATGACGCTCACACTCGAGCCCGGTTGCACGTTATCGTTCATAAGAGCTTCCTCAAGGAATACTCGGCATGAACGAGCCGGTCGCTCAGAGTTCGCTGCGATCAGCGAGTCAACTTGGGGCATTATCCGCCCTTGACCACTTTGATCCCGAAGTCAGCGGTTTTCTTGTCGTCGGCGTTCTTCGTGACGTCGATTTCATTCTTGTAGGTGACCGACCCGACCTTCTTTTCCTTGGCAAACTTGCCCGTCACCTCGACCATCTGCCCTTCTTCCGGGGCAGGCTCTGCTTTGCCGCGGCCGTAGATGCTCAACTCGCCCTCATCCTTGCCGACCAGCTTGAAGTTGTAGTAGGGATTGCCGGCCTTGGACGTCTTCTGCTTGAACTTCGACACCTTGCCCGTAACCGTCACGACCTTGTCGTCGTACTTCGCCGGGTCCTTGAGCACCTCGGCGACGGTTGCCTTATCGAGGGCGAAAGCGAGAACGGAGAGACCGAAAACCAGGGCGGCGGCAAGCCGATGAGACAATCGCATGCTCAATATTCTATCAGAGCCTTGATCGGATAGCCGAGTAGATTATCTCGCCCATTTAGGAACGACAGCTCGACGAGGAATCCGAACCCTGTGACGCTGCCATTGAGACGCTCGACCAACCGAGCGGCGGCGGCGGCGGTTCCGCCCGTCGCCAGCAAGTCGTCCACGACGTACGCCCGCATCCCGGGGCGAATCGAGTCAACATGCATTTCGACCGTGTTCGTCCCATATTCCAGAGCGTATTCCTCGCTGATCCGGTCGTAGGGGAGCTTGCCGAGCTTACGGGCCATCACGAAGGGAAGACCCAGTTGCAGCGCCATCGGAGCCCCGAACACGAATCCTCGGCTTTCGATCCCGACGATCGCCTCCGCGCCCCTTTCGGTGGCGTCCATGCCGAGTAAGGTGACGGCCTCCTGAAGGGCTGCGGGGTGCTCGAGCACCGGCGCGATGTCCTTGAACATGATGCCGGGCTTTGGAAAGTCCGGCACGTCGCGAATCAGAGTTTCGGCGATCAGATGACCCATGCCGAGGGCTACTATACCGTCACAATAGGGAAGTGGCCCGTCGACCCACCCTGAGCCCCAGCAAGCTCTCCTGTTACCTGGCTTGCCCCCACCGCTATTACTGGACCTACGAGAGCGGGCAGGGGCAGTGGTTTCTGAAGACCCGCTCGTATTACGCGTTTGGGCTCTCGCTTCACCGAGCGCTCGAGGCCTTCCACGCAACCGGGGAGACCGGTCTTCCAAGCACCGAAACCCTACTCGCGGCGTTCGACGAGAAGTGGATCGACGCCGGATACGCGTCAGCCGACGAAATGCAGGCCGCGTACGGGGAAGGGAAGGAGATCCTCGAGCGCTTTGCCGAAAGCGCCTCCGGAGCCGCAAGTCATGGCAAGGTCCTGCACGTGGAGAAGTCCCTGCGCAAGGAGATGGGGGAGTGGGATCTGATCGGACGGGCGGATCGCATCGACGAGGTCGAGGACACGATCATGGTCATCGACTACAAGTCGGGCCGAACCCAAGTCACGCCCGCTGACGTGGCCGAAGACATCGCGATGGGGTGTTACGCTCTGATGACCCGCGATCTCTACCCTGGCCGTCCGATTGCGGCGACCCTCTACGCCCTGCGATCCGGAGAGGAAGCGACCCACCGGTTTGAAGATGCGGAGCTAGACGAAATCGCCTTCGCCGTTCGCGAGCTGGGCGATCGCGTTCGCACGCACTATTGGGAGGAGTTCCATCCCAGACCTAAGGGGCTGTGCGCCTCCTGCGAGTTCGCTGTCCTGTGCCGTCGAGACCCAGAATACGCGTCTCAGCTGCCACAGGTATCTTGAACTTGTGAAGTTTTGCCGTTTCGAGCTCGCCTCGGCGCCGGGCCAACCGCGCACCGGGATCGCCTACGAAGGGCGGATCTACGAGACCGACGGCACCAACGCGATCGGCATCCACGAGGCGTCGGACATCCGGTTGCTGGCTCCCATCGGCCGGCCCACGAGCGTCCGCATCTTTCGCCCCGGTGATCACGCGTTCGACTATGCCAACCCGATGGCGATGCACGGTCCGAACGAGTCGATCCCCGTTCCTGCCGGAGCCGATCGGGTCGGCTACGTTCCGTCGCTCGCGGTGGTCGTCGGGGGTGCGGGAGCCTCGGTCGAACCTTCGGTGGCCGACGATCTTGTGCTCGGACTCGCACTGGGACACCTCCTGTCCACCCTTCGTGTTTCCGGGGGCGCGGCACTCGACGTCGGCTTCGCGATCGGGCCCGCGCTGATTACCCCTGACGAGTTCGCTTCCGATTCGGTGAGGCCCGAGTCAGGGGTTCGCTACGACGACACCGTCGCGCTGACGATCAACGGCGTCGAGGTCGCATCGTTCTCGGTTGCCGCGCTCAAGCCGACGGTGGCCTCTGCAATCTCCAGGGCCTCGCAGTCCCATCCGCTTTACGAAGGCGACCTCCTCTTGATCCCCCTTGGTGAAGTGGACTTGACCCCGGAACCTGACGATGTGGTCAAGCTGAGCGGCGAGAAGCTCGGAGCGCTCACGTCCCGTCTCGTCCGGAGCTGAAAGAAGGGAAGTCGGGCCGCCCAATTCGCGGGCCGCGAGGCGTCAATTAGGGATATGATGGAGCCCAGAGCCATGACGATTCGTGACGAGGTCGATCGCTTTAAGCCGGGTCTCACGACCACCAAGGCGCCTTTTATCGAAGAAGCCCAAGCGAGGGGCAACGTCTACATCCATCAGCCATACGACCTCTACAGCGAGGAGAATCACGAGGCTTGGAGAAGGCTCTACGCACGCATGCTCCCACGTTGGCAGCGATACGCGAACCCGCACTTCCAGAAAGGGATCGAGAACCTCTGTCTCGACCCCCAGCGCGTCCCTAAACTGGACGACGTCAATCAGTTTCTCTCCCCGCTCACCGGCTTCAAGGCCAAAGCGGTCAGCGGCTACGTGCCCGCCTTCCAGTTCTTCGACTGCCTGCGCAATCGCGACTTTCCAACCACGATCACGATCCGCGACAAGGAGAAGCTCGACTACCTGCCGGAGCCGGACATCTTCCACGACATCGCCGGCCACGTGCCGATGCACACCGACCCCGCGTTTGCCGACACCCTGGTCCGCTTTGGAGACTGCGCCCACACCGCCGCCGAGATCGCCCATGGCCTCAAGGATACGGAAGAGCAGGCACGGGTTCTTGGCTCGATCATCAAGGCGATGGCCCGCTTCTTCTGGTTTACGATCGAGTTCGGGCTCATGAAGGACCCCTCGAAGCCCAGCGGGCTGTCGGTCTACGGATCCGGCCTCCTCAGCTCCTACGGCGAGATCACCCACTGCGTCGAGGCCCCCGAGGTCCAGCGGTACCCGATCCAACTCGAGTGGGTCATCAACCAGTACTTCGAAATCGATCATTACCAGCCCCTATTGTTCGTGGTCGACTCATTCGACCACCTGTTTGGGTTGGTGGACGAGCTCGAAAAGTGGATGCGCGGCGGAAGGCTGGACAACGTCTCGCCTGGCGAGCCGGCGGTGAGCGAGGCCGACCTCGCGAGCTTCCTCGAGGCCGAGTTCAAGGCCTGACCATTACCCCAGCAGGCATGGTCCCTGGTAGTTGTACCGGGTTTTGCCCCGTCCCCCCCCCCTATTTCGGCAAAGTTGCTGTAAAGTAGACGAAGG
>WBZR01002474.1_pt1 | contig 18920 bp, 14 predicted proteins | sample 5204231 | NCBI WGS metagenome assembly WBZR01 (sample SAMN12412403, study PRJNA552823) | activated sludge metagenome | isolation source: activated sludge from anammox sidestream of wastewater treatment plant... | place: USA: Virginia | collected 2017-08 | reverse complement strand
CGATTCGGGCAAACGAGCGAGCAGAGCAGCCGCCGCGCGTCGAACCTCCTTGCGACGGTCATCCAGCGCGGATTCGAGGAAAGCTTCATCATCGCGGCTCAGGCCGTTTTCAAACACGGCCAAAAAATCCGCTCGATCTTTCGGCGATTCCTGCGCCCAGGTTGACGCAAGCAATTCGCGGGCGCGCGCCGCGTCTCGTCTTCGCAAATCGGCGAGAAACAATTTTCGCTGTTCGCCGTTGCCCGTCTCCCACACCGTTTCATCGAACTTGCTGACGGCGTAATCCCAACTCGGATTTTGAGCCGCGAGCCAGCGTCCGCGCGCTCCCGACACAGCCGGAATCGTCTCGCGCAAATCTTCCCGCATTCGACCGAGTTCGAGCAGCGGCGGCAGCAACTCTTCAGGCGCGCGCTTGCCCGCCGCTGCGGCTTGCGCAAGCCATTCCGGCAAAAGCTCCTGATACTCGCCCCGCAACATCATCGCCAGGTGGATCGCTGCGCGCTCGCCGCAACGCGGCGCGTCGTCAAGTTCGCACGCTTCGGGCAATGGCCGCGCGTCTTTCGGCGGCAAGCTCCCCGCGCGTTCGTAAAGCGACACGACAGCCGCCGCGCCGAGCAGCGCGCCTTCGCGGTCGCTTTGATCGAGTCGTGACAGCAAGCCGCCGAGCTTATCCGCTGATGGATTGAGCGAGAGCGGTTTTCGCTCGCAGCCGATCAACGCTGTGTTAGTGATCTCATTCCATAAACCCATCTGGAAATTTCCTTGTACTCTCGATTCGCTCACTTTTCGAGGAGTTGCTGAAAATTGTAGGCCGAATGGAATACTGATCGAACGGATGCGACGGATCGAAGCGGATCAGCTCAGCCTCAATCCGTCGCATCCGTTCGATCAGTATTCTATTTTGGCCGATCCGATAGAACACGGATTCAACTGATGCGACGGATTGAGACTGATTTGATCTGTTCTGATCAGTGGCATCAGTTCAATCCGTATTCTATTCAACGCCAGATTCTCAAGACCCACGCGAAAAGCGAGCGAGCCTATAGTTTGTAGCAACGAATAAATTCGTTACTACAAGGCAAGTATCTTATCTAAATTTTGCGAAACGGTTTTCGGCGAACGCCGAGAGGGGCCAGAGGTGGTCGCCGTCCCATTCGCCGAAGATGTCAATCTCGCGCCCGCCGCTCAAGGCGAGCATCGTCCAACCGAATTCAAAACGCGGCGCGAGCTTCAACACGCGGCTTTCGGCGTCGCGCACAAACCACGCCTCGCCGCGCTCATCGCCGTGGCGGATCGGCGTCACGTTGAGCAGCGGCATCGGAAATTTTTCAAGCCAGGGATTGGCCGCAATCGCGCCGGCAAACGCCTCGTGCGCGTCGGCGATCTTCGGATAACCGGGGATCCGATCCGGCGGCGATGGCTCGCCGCAGCGTTGTTTGACGATTGCGCGCAGCGGGTGCGCGCCGGGAAAGAAGATCAGCTCGGCTTCGATCACGGCGCCTGTGATGAAGCTTGCGTCGAGCGGTTGCTGCCCGTGCGCGAAATGCAATATCAACGCGGCGCGCCCGCTCTGCTCTCCCCAGAGCCAGATGCGCTGCGCGCGCAATCGGTCTTCTTCCTCGACTCGCTGGCCTGACACGAGCCAGCGGTCGCGCACGCCGGTTTCACGCAGCAACTCTTCCTGGCTCTGCGTCCAGCCGATCAGAGAGCGAATGTCCGCCTGCGCGGCTTCCGGCAATTCGGCGCTGCGTTTGAATCCTTCGATCAACAGATGAAGCCTGCTCAATCGTTCCAACAACCGCGACTGCCAGCCTTCGCCCGAAGCCGAAACGCCGGCCATCTCGCGCACCAGCCTTGCGACTCCTGGCGCTTGAGCGTCAACCAATCGCGCGGCCATTCGCTCCCAAAACTGCGGCGGTTGCGATCCGACCGACGCCAATCCGCCGCGCACTATGTCGCGCAGCCACAGATCAAGTTCCTGCAATCCGGCGACGACCTTCGCCTCGCGGTTGGCGGCGCGTTTGGCTTGCGCTGCGGCGTCAACGGTCTTTTCACTCGTCTCAGCCTTCGCCTGCTTCTCTGTACGCTGCTGCTCGCGTTTGGCGCGCGACGCCAGCCACTCGCCGACCCAAGCCGGCTGCGTTTTCTCCTTGAACGCGGCGGGATCGGCGGCCAACAGCAGAAACAATCCAAGCCCGTGTTTGCACGGAAATTTGCGGCTGGGACAGGAGCAGCGAAACGCAGGCTCGGTCAAATCAATCTGCGCTTGATAAGGGTCTTTGCCGCTGCCCTGGCACAAGCCCCAGGCCGCGCGTTCGTCATTGCCGAGCGCGAGCCATTTGCGCGGCGAAGCCAGCCCCTGGCCTGATTTGGCCGAAGCGGCGTCAGGCGCGAGCGCGAGGATTTGTTCAGCCGTCCAATTCACTACTGCTTGAGCGGATCAAGATGAAACGGGGATTTGATTAACGGTAAAAAGCCGGGGTCATTCTGGCTTTTGCTCCTGGGGCGTGGGAGTCGGTTTGGCGGTCTTTCGCGCGGGCCTGGCAGGCAGAGGTTGATCGAACGTCAGCGGAGGCCGTCGGGGCTGTTCCTTCTGCTCTGGCTGCTCTTTCGGCTCTGGCCGCTCCTGCCCTTTGCCGCGTCGCGGGAACTCGAACTGGAACGGGCGGTTTCCGCTCGGTGGAGGCATGCTTCTCATTTTTATGTCGGCGTCGGCCAGCCCCAGTTTGGCGCGCTGCGAATTCGGACGCAGTTCCAGAGCTTTGATGTAAGCCCTTTTCGCCACAGGGTACATACGCGAGTTCATCGCTGAATCGGCGGCTGTGAATGTCGCCTGCAATTTTTTCAGTCCGTCCAGATACGATCCGACGACATTGATGTCGGGGGCGTTCGGATTGCGCGCGAGGTAATCTTCGTAAACTTTGATCGCCTGGTCGTATTGTTCCTGCTGCTCGAACTTCTGGGCCTGTTTGAAAGCCGTTTTTTCAGGAGGCTTTTCGCCGGGCGGGGGCGATGGTTTCGGTTTTGAAGCGGCGCGAACCGTCGGCGAAGGCGCAATAGACGGCGCGGGCGATGGCGTTTCGACTTTCGCAGTTGCGATTTGCGGCGCGAGATCAGGCGATTTCTGTTTCGAGAAGAGCATCGCCCCAGCCGCCGTCCCGACCAGCAACAATCCGAGACCGCCAACAGCTAGCGGCCAGCGGCGGACGGGCCGGCCGGATTGAGCGAGCGACTCGATTTTGGCTTCCGGCGGCGCAGCGGGAGAAGATTCATCCGGCTTCAACATCATCGTGATTTCGTCTTCGAGATGCGCTTTGCGGGACGGCGATTCGCCTGATGATCTGTCTGGCGATCCTCCTGACGCTGGGCCGGACGCCGGGCGCGCGAGCAGAGTGGCCGTCTCGTCAATCAAGGTAGATTTCATCGCCTGCTGCGTGGGCTTCACCGGTTGCGTCTGAGCCTGTTTGACCGCCGGGCTGTGCAGCGCCTGCTCTTTCTCGGCGTGGTTTTGTTCGTAATCCCGCACCGCTTCCAGAAACTCCGCCGCCGATTGAAAACGTTCATTCGGATTTTTCCGCAGCGAGCGCGCAATGATCGCCGCAAGCTGCGGATGAACTTCGGGGCGGAATTCCAGGATCGGCGGCGGATCGAGTTCGATGTGGCCTTTGCGAATCTCCCAATCGGAGCCGGTCACCGAACGCTGGAACGGCAAACGGCCTGTGAGCATTTCGTAAAACGTCACGCCGAGGCTGTAAAGGTCCGACCGCGCGTCAATCTCCTGGCCCAGCAACTGCTCCGGCGACATGTATTCGACCGTGCCGGGATGGAAGCCGGATTGGGTCATCGCCAAACCGGTCTGCTCGCCGATAACTTTGACGATGCCGAAGTCGGTGATCTTCAGCCTGCCTTTCGTGTCGAGCAGAATGTTCGCCGGTTTGATGTCGCGGTGAATGACGCCGGTGTGAGCGCGCTCCGATTCGTCCTGGTAGCCGAAGTTGTGCGCATAATCGAGCGACGCCAGAGCCTGTTTGAGCAAATAGACTGCCTGCGCCGGAGTCGGCGTGCCCTGACGCGCGAGCAGGTCGCGCAGGCTCATTCCCGCCACGTATTCCATCACCAGATAGTAGTTGTCTTCAGCGGCGAAGAATTCGTAGACGCGGACGATGTTCGGATGATCGAGTTGCGACTGAACGTACGCCTCGCGGCGAAACCGGGCTTTCAGGTGAACCTGAGCCGAAGGAGTGAACGCGGCGAGCAGGATTGATTTGACCACGACCTCGCGCGGCAGGTGCAGATGGCGCGCGCGATAGACCGCCCCCATTCCGCCCTGAGCTAGTTCGCCAGTGATTTGATAATTGCCGATGATTCTGCCGATCATTTTATGAAGTGCGGTTATGGCTATTTCGCGCCGTTGCGCTTTTTATTCCCGTTACGTTTTTTGATCGCAGACAAGCTTCTGCGACCGCTTTCGCGTCTGGCCGGTTTGGATAAAACATCTTCGAGCCGTTCAGCGTCGAGCAGCTTCAGTCCCCAATCTTCAAGCGTCTCGACATCCGCTCCATCAATCAATTTCAAAGCCCACTTCGGCAGTTTGCCGAAACGCTGTTCGAGTTGAAGGCGCAGCATTTTTGCGTGGCCAAACCTGGCGCCGCGCTCTTCCCTTTCCCTCCCGTGCTTGAGGACGAACTCTCGAATGACATCATTCTCCATCAGATTTATCTGTAGCGACATAGGCTCTGCCTCCTCGATAATCAAACTTTCCGCTTTGCGCAGACCCGATAATATCAAAAGCTGCGTGAGACGATCTATTCGTTCTTTCTCCGGCAATTTCCCCAACCGTGAAATGATCCGTCGCACGGCTTTTCGATCCGTCCCGTTACGGCAAAGGAGCGCCAGCAAATTGTCCGCAGGCGAGTCGCTATTGAGCAGCGGCTCGGCGTCGTATTGGCGGATGTCAATCACTTCATATCGGAACGCCAAGTTCCTGTGCCGAATCTCGCCCTTCATTCTCACGCGCCCCGGCCCGACGTAAAGAACTTGCTGCACAGGCTCGCCCCCGAACTGGCGGTAGAGCAACGGATAGTATTCAAGCATCCGCCAATCCATCGCATGGTCATTGCCGCTTTGCAGTTCGATGTGGCGCATCTCGCCGTTCGGGAGCCGGAAAACCAGATCAGGCCGGCGCATCTTTACTGCCGGATATTCGACTGTCAACAATTCAATCGGCTGCGCCCCGGCAATCAACTCCAACAACCTGATTGGGGGAGCCTGAAAGAGTTCTTTGAGCGTTGTGTCGTAGCGCACCTGTTCCCTCCAAATCACCGCGCAACCGCTTTATAGACCTCCCGCGAAATATCTGCGATCAATTTGCCGCTGCGTTTCTGCTCAGCGATGCCTTTCGTCAAAACGGTAATCACATACGGTTTGCGGCCCGGAGCGTAAACGATCCCTGCGTCGTGATGAATCTTTGTGATGTTGCCGGTCTTGTGCGCCACCCGCGTCGCGGTGGGCAACCCGGCGGGGATGCCGTCGTTGAAATGCTGGGCCGAGAGAATCTCCACCATCTTCTCGCAGGCGCGCCGGTTCAGGAATTTGTTTTCAGCGATCAGCCGCAGCAGCAGCGTCAGATCGTAAGCCGTCGTCGTGTTGTTCTTTCCGGCCTGAAAAGCTTTTGAGTCTTCGACTCCGCGCAGCACCTGAATGTCGTTCGCGCCAAGTTCGCGCATCAGCGCGTTGACGTTTTCGGCTTTGACCTTTTCGATCAGCAGGTTCGTGGCCAGGTTGCTGCTCCACGTAATCATCCGGTCAATCAACTCGATGACCGGCGCCGTCTGCCCGATCCGGCCATAAAGCTCCTGGTCGCTGTCGTCGCTCTTGCTCAACCGGTATTCGCTGCCGTCAACGATGCTGTAGAACTTGTTCTTGATCCCGACTGGATCGTTGAGACCGATTTTTTTGCGGTCGGCCAGCCGGAAGATTTCCATCATCACCGGCAGTTTCATAGTGCTGGCCGCGTGAAAGCTGGCGCGTTCATTGATCATCAGAGTCTGGTTCGTTTCGGTATCGTAAACGGCCACACCGACCAACTCGGCGCCGCTCGCGGCGACCAGCTTCTCGATCTCCGGTTTCGCGTTGTCGAGTGAACCGCGCGTTTGACTGGCGTTCGCGCCGAAAATCGCAGCCAGCAGCAATATCAAAAGACACGCCCGCATTCATTAACCTCCTGAAGTTCACTGATGTTTCTGTGTGGGGTTGATCGAACGCGCGCAATGTAGCCCAAGCGCGGCGATAAACAAAGCGCGATTTACTTCGGAAATCGAATCTGATAAAACTTCGCCGTCATCGAGTCAGCGCCGACTCAAAATCTTTCGATCCCCCGATACAACCTCTTTTCACGAAACGGTAATCTGAAGGCTTCGCTTTGCGGGTTCCTCACGCTCGCGCCGATGTCAATCTATCAAATACCAAGGAGCAGTTTTCATGACGCTTTCCAATTCGCGCGCGTATCGAAGCTTGAAGTCATTCCTCGCGTACCGCGCAGTAATCGTTCTGGCGGTCACACTCACAATCACATCTGTTTTCATTCTCCATTCCAGCCGGACCGGTCGAGCGCAGGGCGGATTGTTCGTCACGACATTCGCCGGAGTCGCGTTCAGTCCCGGCGCGGTTGACGGGCAGGGCGCGTCGGCGCGGTTCAATGCCCCGCTCGGCATCGCGGTTGATAAAGACGATAACGTGATCGTCGCCGATTTCCGCAACGCGCGCATTCGCAGGATCGCTCCTGACGGAACGGTGACGACGATTGCCGGCGGGATTCAGGGTTTCGCCAACGGCGTTGGCGCGGGCGCGCGTTTTTACGGCCCGGCGGGCGTGGCGATTGACAAGAACGGCAACATCATCGTCGCCGATTACGGCAACAACCGGATTCGGCAGATCGCGCCGAACGGCGTCGTCACGACCATCGCTGGAAGCGGGCAGTACGGAAATCTGAACGGCGTCGGACTCAACGCGCGGTTCGCGCAGCCGACCGGCGTCGCGGTTGACGACACGGGCAATATCTACGTGCTCGATTCGGGCACGAATCTGGTTCGCAAGATTGATCGAGGGCGTTACGTCAGCACGCTCGCCGGAAATTACAACGGCTACGCCGACGGCGCTGGCGCGCAAGCGGCGTTCAGCTTTTCAGGCGCGGCGCCGCAGGTCTGTTTCGACAAACAGGGCAACCTGATCGTGGCCGATTTCTTCAACAGCCGCATTCGGCAGGTCACGACTGGAGGCGACGTGACGACCATCGCGGGCGACGGCAATTTCGGATTGAAAGACGGCCCGGCGTTGCAGGCTTCGCTCTTCCTGGCCACCGGCGTGACGCGCGACGGCGACGGAAACATCATTATCGCTGATTGGCACAATGGCGCTGTGCGCAAGCTGGATATGGCGGCGCGATATCTTTCAACCGTCGCAGGCAGCGGCGTCGAAGATCACGTTGACGGCCCTGCGTTACAGGCCGCGTTCGTGCGGCCCGGCGGCGTCGCGGTGGATTCAAAAGGCAATATCTTCGTCAGCGACTATTTCACTCACACGATTCGCCGCATCGGCGCGCCCGGGCCGCATCCGACTCCGACTCCATCGCCAACCGCGACTCCAACGCCGACTCCGACTCCGACTCCGGCGCCAACCGCGACGCCAACGCCAACGCCGACTCCGACTCCAACTCCCACACCGACCCCAACTCCAACTCCGACCCCGGCGCCTGGCGATGAAGGAACCCCGATCAACGTGATCGTCAATCCGAGTTTTGAAACCGGCGATTACAGCGGTTGGCGCGTCTTCACCTACTTTTTCGAAGGCGGCGGGGCTTTGATGGTGACTGATCCCACGCTGGTCACCGATGGCCAGTACGCGTTGAGGTTTCAGGCCAACGGGCGCCGTCTGGTTGACTCCTGCGCGCAGGACATCACGCTGGCTCCGGGCGATTACACGCTCACCGCCGACGTCGTTCCGAGCTACGGCACGATCGTGACGCTGGGCGTAAATTTCAACAACGGAGCGCCCGGCGTCAGCGCGGCCACGCCTTCGGGGCAGGCGATGACGCCGCTGCGGGTCAAGTTCAAAATTACTGACGGCAGCCACCCGATCACGATCTTCGCCGTCGGCAATCAGAATCGCTACATCCGCAGCAATTTCGTGGTGGACAACTTCAGACTGTTCCAGCGATAGAGATGAAAGGAGTGGAGGAGTGAAAAGATGACAACCACTCCTTCACTCCTCCATTGACGCGTTGGTTGCGCGCGAATAGACTGCCGCCCGACTCAAAGGCCCCGAACAAACGCCCCGGCTTGCAATTCACTCTCACCCAAACTTCATACGGCTGTTTCAAATCTCAAGGTCAAAACATATGAAAGCCAGTCCGATCCTTTTGAAGACTTCGACCGGAATCGCGCTTGGTATCGTCCTGCTCGCTTGTTTGTTCACCGGGGAGCCATCGAGCTTTTTGTTCCGTTCAGCCTACGCCGCGAAAGCCGGCGATGACGATCACGCGCAGTTACGAGCGGCGCCGGACGCCGGCAGCTTCGTAATCAGCGAACGACAGGGGCAGATCATTTGCCGCAAAGCCACTTCGGAAGAGACGCAGGCGATAACGCGGCGCGATCCCGATCAACAACTGCGAGTGATCACGCCGGTCACCGATGATCTGCAACAGCAACAGACCGGATTGAAAATCACGCTGCGCGGCACACCGCAGTTGGACAACTTCCCCGCCGCCAAAGACGCCTTCATCCGAGCGGCGGCCAGGTGGGAAGCGTTGATTCAGACTCCGATCACCGTCGTCATTGACGTTGATTTCGGGCCGACGCGATTCGGCGAGCCTTTCAATCAGGATACGATTGGCGCGACTGGGGCGCAGACTCTGACCAGTTCTACGATCTATCCGTCAGTTCGTACGGCGCTCATTACGCGCGCGTCCAACGCGCAGGAAACCGCGCTCTACAACGCGCTGCCGACCGGAACAGTTCCGACCGACATCGGTTCGACTGCGGCGATGAGCGCGCCGTCGGCGTTGTTGCGCGCGCTCGGTTTCATCAGCGCTGTGGCTGATCCCAACGCCGAGCAGCAACAGTTCGGCTCCCCGCCTTCGATCGGATTCAACTCCGCATTCAGCTTCGATTTCGATCCGAGCGACGGCATCGGGCCAAACAAAATTGATTTCGATTCGACGGCGCTTCACGAGATCGGCCACCTGCTGGGATTCACGTCGAACGTCGGCGTCAAGGAGATTGCGACGACCGAAGAGACCAGAGTGACGGTCTGGGATCTGTTCCGCTTTCGTCCCGGCGTCAACTTACAAAACTTCGCCACATCGCAGCGGATTCTCTCTTCAGGCGGCAATCAAATCTATTTCGACAGCGGATCGGAATTAACGCTCTCGACCGCCCGCATTGACGGGCAGGGCGGCGATGGCAATCAGGCGGCGCACTGGAAAGACGATGTGTTGAGCGGGCAATTCATCGGGATGATGGATCCGTCCATCGGCCCCGGCAAACGTGATCTGCTCACCGAAAACGATCTGCGCGTGGTTGACGTGTTGGGTTACCAACTGCGGGTGAGCGCCGCTCAGCAGATACAGGAATTGAAGATTGACGACGGCACGGTCGAAGGCGGCCTTAGGCAGGACGGGTTGATGGTGGTCAATCGCCTGACCCCGCCGCGTTATCCTGCGACGCTACAAAGCATCCGCATCCAATTCCGCACGTTTCAGAACCAGCCCGACCCGACTGGCAAGCCGATCACTCTGGTTTATTTCACCAACGCGAACGGATCGGCTCAGCCGCCCGCCAATACGCAGATCACCAGAATCGCAGCGACTGTGCCCGGCGTGAGCGCCACCAACTTCTTCGACTTCCCGATCGCGAACGGGCCGACGATCAACGCTGGTGATTTTTACGTCGGCTTCGTCGCGCCGACTCCGAACGATGGGGTCGGCTTTCCGATTGATTCCAACAGCGCAGCGCAAAACCGCAGCTTCGCGTCGCTGGACAACGGCGCGCAGTTCGGCCCGATCAACCCTCCGCCAAACGGCACGTCCGCCAACGCCACGATCCGCGCCAACGCGGGTTTCAGCGGCGCAAGTCTGCCGGCGATTGACGTTGCGCCAGCGATTGATTTCGGCGTCGTCCCCGCGAACACGACGGTTGACCGCCTGCTCACGATTCGCAACACCGGGCCGGCGATTTTGAACGTCACCAACGTCAACAGTCTCTCTCCCAATTTCAGTGTCCTGACCATCAGCAAATCGTTCGTCGTCGCGCCGGGCGGACAGGAAACAATCATCGCGCGGTTCAACGGCGCTTCCGCCGGGAACCAAAACGGATCGCTTTCAATCGCCAGCAACGATCCGGCCAGAGCGACGGCCACGCTTCAGTTGAAAGCGAATATCGGCGGCAGTGCGCTCGCGCTTTCAACCGTCTCGGCGGCCAGTTTCGCCGGAACAACGCTGGCGAGCGAAGCGATTGTCGCCGGCTTCGGACAAAATCTGGCGACGCGGCTTGAAGTGGCAACGTCTCTGCCCTTGCCGACTTCGCTGGCGGGGACGACGGTGAGAGTCAAAGACAGCGCCGGAGTGCAACGCGACGCGCCGCTGTTTTTCGTCTCGCCGACGCAGATCAACTACCAGATTCCCGCCGGAACTGAAAACGGCTCGGCGACCGTGACCGTCATCAGCGGCGCCGGCGCGCTCTCGTCCGGCGCGTCCACAATCGCTTCGGTCGCGCCCGGATTGTTTTCGGCGAACGCGAACGGACAGGGCGTAGTGGCGGCGGTCGCGTTGCGCGTCAAGGCAAATGGCGCGCAAAGCTTCGAGCCGGTCTCCCGGTTCGACGCCGCGCAAAGCCGTTTCGTGTCCGCCCCGATTGATCTGGGGCCTGACGGAGAACAGGTTTTCCTGATTCTCTTCGGCACCGGATTCCGTTCCCGCAGCAATCTGTCGCAGGTTTCGGTGAAAATCGGCGGCGCGGATGGCGAAGTGTCCTTCGCCGGGCCGCAGGGAGGGTTCGCAGGATTGGATCAACTCAACGCGCGCATCCCGCGCAGCCTCATCGGTCGCAACGAGGTTGATCTGGTGTTGATGGTGGACGGAAAGACAGCGAATACCGTCAGAGTGAATATCAAATGACCATCTGGGAGCGCACGCAGGGGTGCGTGCGCTCCCAGATTCACGACGCAAAATTCTGTCTCACATCAATCTCCTGTCCGGTGATCGCGTCCACGTAAACAGTCCACGTCGTCCCGCGCCCGATTTCGACAGGATAGGCGAGATGAATCGTGATCCTGGCGCCTGCCTGTTTCGGATAGACGACCAAATCCTTGACCGAGACTTCAGAACGAGTCGTGACCTTGTAGCTCATCGGCTGCCCGGCGATGCTCGTGTAAATGAATTCGCGTCCGACCATGCTGTCTGCGATTGATTGGATCGCGACTTCGGGGCGCGTAGGCATCTCGAAAACGGGAATGATCCGGCTGTTCCACTGCAACAGCGATCCATCCTTGCCAGCCGTGAGGTATAACTCGCCCCAACCGCTGACGATCGGGAACGGATAGCTCACCTGCTTGTAAACAGCGCGATAAAAAGCGCCGTCGTTCGTGAAGGAAACCAGCGAGAGGTCTTTCAGGCCGATTGAGATATTTGTGTGATTCGGGAAAAGCACGCCGCTCGCGCGTTCGATGAATCGCCGCAGAGCCTCTTTCGCTTCCAGTTCGCCGAAAGCCCCGGCTTTCGTGTTGAGGGCGATTTGCCCCACCAGCCCAGGCGGCAAAGCGCGCGGCGTGTTCAACACAGGTTCAAAATCTGGTTTCACATCGGGCAGATGGCATTCGGCGAGGAACTTCTTCCAGGCATCCTCGGCGGCTTGCTGGCGTTGAGGGGTATCTTCGATCATAGGCGGATAATTCTGAGGCGCGCCTTGCGGCGTGTTCACTGCGACCTGCCCCGGCGCGGCGCAGGCGGCTAACAACGTCGCGCCAGTCAGGATTGCGGAGAGTACGATGACCGCGAGCTTGTCTTTCATACCCGCGATGATTTCACGCCGGGTATGCAAAATCAAGAATTGCTTCAGTCAGCCTCAGTCTCGTCGCGCCCGTGAACCGCCGCGGGCGGGCTGGTCGCTTCGATTGCGGTGAACGGTTCCAGAATGCGGTAAGTGTGTGTCGAGCCTTTCGGCACCACCCATGAATCGCCCGGTTCTAGCAACAATTTCTGGCCTTCCAGATGCAACTCCGCGCGGCCACTGATTACATAACCGACAGTCTCGTAATCGCGCTGGGTCGTAGGCTTGGCTTCGCCCGGCTGTTCTTTCTCCCAAAGACGCATCGAAACATGGATGCCCGAAGCGAGATACTTCTGCCCCATCTTGCCTGTTGGCGAATACTCCGACTTGACCTTTTTGACACTTGTGTCTCCCATCTTGTCCTCCTCGAAAAACCCTGGGCGCGCCCAGAAGCAAATCTTAGGCTCCATCCGAGCAATGGTCAGTACGTGAACGGACACACGGACTGTGCGATATAATCGCCCCGCTTAATTCGCATCTTTCGCTGAGGGTGGTCAACACGATGAATCAAATTTACGGCCTCGCTCCGGTGCTCGAAGCGCTGCGCGCGCGCCGCCGCGCGATTCACAAAATCCTGATCGCGTCGGGCGCCAATCAGTCGCGCCTGAACGAATTGATCGAAGCCGCGCGGCGCGCGGGCGTGGCGGTTGAAAAGCGTGACCGTCGCGCTCTGGACGATCTGACCCGCAATGCGAATCATCAGGGCGTGGTTGCGCTGACTGCGCCGCTCAATCAGAAAAACGCTTACGTCGAAGCTGAAACGATTCTCGATTCGATGGGCGATCCGCCGCTGGTCGTGCTGCTCGACGGCGTCGAAGACCCGCACAACCTGGGCGCCGTCCTGCGAACCTGCGAAGGCGCGGGCGTTGACGGCGTCTTCATCCCCGAACACCGCGCCGCCGGTTTGAATGAAACCGTGTCGAAGACTTCGGCTGGCGCGGTCGAATATGTGCGCGTCGCGCGCGTCACCAATCTGGTTCCGCTGATTGACGAGCTGAAAGATCGCGGGCTGTGGGTTGTCGGAGTCGAGGGCGGAACTGATAACGTCTATTCGGATTTCGATATGAAAATTCCGCTGGCGGTCGTGCTGGGCAGCGAAGGCAAGGGCATTCGGCGGCTGGTCAGGGAAAAATGCGATGCGATTGTTTCAATCCCGATGCGCGGGCGGATCAATTCGTTGAACGTGAGCGTGGCTGCCGGTGTCGTGCTGTTCGAGATAATCAGGCAGAGAGGATAAGCGTAAATCACGTGGTCGCCGCTTCGACTTTGAAATAGAGAATGCGTCCGCAGCTTTCGCAGGTGATGATCGTCTCGCCCTTACGGATGTCGTTGAAAACCTGCGGGCGGATTTTCATGCGGCAGGCCATACAGGAATAGTCGCGCGCTTCGGCCAGCGCGAACCCGCTGCGCATCCGCGAAAGGCGCTCATAGGTTGCGCGGGCGTCCGGCCCCAGAGCCTGCATCTTCGCGGCGCGTTCAGCCCGCAGCGAGTCAAGGTTTTGCTGGTTGGAGTCAGCGGACGCGAGCCATTCTTTCAACTGGCGATCAACTTCGATCCGGCGCGTTTCCATTTCCGGAGTGCGTTCCGCAACCTGCACATCGAGCTTTTCGACGCGCTCCATCAGTTTAAGAACTTCCGTCTCAAGCGTGCTGATGGTTTTGCGCGTGACATCAATCTCACGAACCGCTGTGGTGTATTCGCGCTCGTTGGTGGCTTTCATCAGATCGTTCTTGAATTTCTGATGCTTCTGCTGCTCGTTTTCCAGTTCGCTTTCGAGCCGCCGCTTTTCGGCCTGCGCATCGTCGAGTTCCTGCTTGATGGCGAGATATTCCCTGACCGATTCCGCGAACTGGCGTTCAAGCTCGTCACGACGCGAGGGAAGCGATTCAACCTCCTCTCTCAATCGTTTAATTTCGACATCAACGTCCTGAAGCGAGATGAGATGGCCCAGTTCGGAATTCAATGCTGCCTCCTTGATAAAAGCCGTGTGGCGGATGACTAACGTGACGCGAATCATCCCATAAACACTGGGGTTTCCGCAAGATGTTTGCAATTCGGCGGCGGCCGGGGAAAAACGCGCAGGGACATAAGCTTGAAACCCCGGTCTGGCGTCACTAAACTGGGCGCCACTCGATTCGATATTATTTCCGAAGTCGAGCCGCTTTTTTGTGAAGCGGCCACAGGTGAACAGCGACCAATGAACAATAAATATCCCGCATCATCCGCTCTGTTTGAACACGCCAAAGAAGTGATTCCCGGCGGCGTCAATAGCCCGGTGCGCGCGTTTCGCGGCGTGGGCGGAACGCCGCTTTTCATCAAGTCGGCCAGTGGCGCGACGATCACTGACGCCGACGGGCGCGATTACATTGATTACGTCGGATCGTGGGGGCCGATGATTCTGGGTCACGCGCATCCGCAGGTGATCGCCGCGATTCAGCAGGCTGCGACGCGCGGCACGAGTTACGGCGCGCCGACCGGGCTTGAGATCGAACTCGCTCAGGAAGTGATTGACGCTTTCCCTTCTGTCGAAATGCTGCGACTGACTTCGAGCGGCACCGAAGCGACGATGTCGGCCTTGCGCGTCGCGCGCGGTTTCACTGGCCGCCCGAAGATAGTCAAATTCGAGGGTTGTTATCACGGTCACGGCGACAGCCTGCTGGTGCGCGCCGGGTCGGGCGTGGCGACGCTCGGTTTGCCCGATTCGCCGGGAGTCCTGCCCGAAGTCGCGCAAAACACGATCACCGTTCCGTTCAACAACGCCGAAGCGCTCAAACACGTCTTCAACGAAGCAGGCGATCAAATCGCCGCTGTCATCATCGAGCCGGTGGTTGGCAACATGGGCTGCGTGCCTCCGAAAGAAAACTACTTGCAGGACATCCGCCGTATTACCGAACGACACGGCGCGGTCTTGATCTTCGACGAAGTGATGACCGGGTTCCGCGTCGCGCGTGGCGGCGCGCAACAGCTTTACGGCGTCAAACCCGATATGACCACGTTCGGAAAGATCATCGGCGGCGGATTGCCGGTTGGCGCCTTCGGCGGGCGGCGCGAAATTATGGAAGTGGTCGCCCCGGTCGGCCCCGTTTATCAAGCCGGCACGTTGTCGGGCAATCCGCTGGCTGTGACCGCAGGGCTGACGACGCTGCGAATGCTGAAAGACCCGTCCATATATGAACAGCTTGAAAGCGCGGCGGCGAGGCTTGTCGCGGGGATGACTGAAGCGGCGCGCGAAGCAGGCGTTGCGACTGTCAGCAATCGCGTCGGCTCCATGTTCACGACGTTTTTCACGTCAGAGCCGGTCAGCGATTGGGCTACGGCCAGCCGCAGCGACCGCGAAGCCTTTGCGCGATTTTTCCACGCGATGCTGGACGAAGGCGTTTATCTGGCGCCGTCGCAATTCGAGGCCGCTTTCATCTCGACCACGCACAGCGACGAAATCATTGAACGGACGATTGACGCCGCGCGCAAGGCGTTTGCGCAAGTTTAAATCGCAGGTGTGACAATTTGCCAAATTGTCCCGCCAAAACAAACGCAGGATTTTGACCGCGATCCCTACATCGTCATTCACTGATTAAATGTCGAGGAGTTCACCGGAATGAGCAAGCTGCGCCAATTCTCTCTCCTGTCGCTCCTGCTGTTCCTTTGCGTGAGTGGCTCGATCACAATCGCCAACTCAATCAGTCCACTTCCGCAATCACCCAATAAACGGCTTGAGCGCGAGCGCGAACGCATCTACGTGCGCGAGCAATTCTCCAAAAACTTCCGAGACCTACAGTTGACCGGCAAGGCGCTGTTGCGGGATCACGAGGCGGCGAAACTGACGCCCGGCAATCTGGCCAAAGGCGCCAAGACGATCAACAAGTGCGCCAGGACCTTGCGCGCGCTGATCGCGCTGGGCGATATGGCTTCGGAGTCGCCGATCAACCGGGAGATAGACACGGCGCGGGAATTCGACGACGCAATCCGCAAGCTGGCCAGCCTGATCTGGGATTTCGCGCACAACCCCGTTCACCAGAGCAACAAAGTCTTCGACACCGATCTGGCCGAACGCGCGCAGACCGACCTGCTGACAATCATCAACCTGTCGAAAGCTCTGGAGAACAAATCCAGGGGCTACGTCAGCGATTCTCACCAGGGAAACAAGTAAACGAAGAGCGGATGCGCTCCCGGAGAGCCATTCATTTTTCGCCCAGCCACCATCGGCGTTTGAACGTCTTCGCCCGCGTCAATCCAAACTTCCGGATGGAGTGCCCTTCGATGTGAGCCATCGCTTCATCAACCGAATCGGTGATCATAAAAAGATGCAGGTCGGATTCGCCTATCGTTCCCGCCTTCGCCATATCCTCGAAAAAAGCTATCAGCGGCGCGTAATAATCTTTGCCCATCAACACGACCGGGAAGTCACGTATCTTGCCGGTCTGAATCAGCGTCAGCGCCTCGAACAATTCGTCCATCGTGCCGACGCCGCCGGGCAGGGCGACGAACGCATACGAGTATTTGACGAGCATGACTTTCCGCACGAAGAAGTAGCGAAACTGGAGCATCGCGTCGAGGTAGGGGTTGGGCCGCTGCTCGAACGGCAGAATGATGTTGCAGCCGATTGACCGCCCGCCCACATCTTTCGCGCCCCGGTTGGCCGCTTCCATAATACCGGGACCGCCGCCGGTGATGACCGTGAATCCCAGGTTGGCCACAGCCGCGCCGACTTCCTGCGCCAGTTTGTAATAGCGGTGATCTTCCTTGAACCGCGCCGAGCCGAAGACGGTCACGCACGGGCCGACGAAATGGAGCTTGCGGAAGCCGTAGAAGAATTCACGGATGACGCGCCAGAGCGTGATCATTTCCGACCCGCGCGATTTCGGGCCTTCCAGAAAATGCCGTTCGCCGCGTTTGGCGGTTACGTTTGGTGTGGTTTCGATTTTAAGTTGAGGATTCGGTATCGCCATTTTTTTCTACGTCCAAATTGACCGGAGCGGCTCCATCCTGTAACGTGCGCGCGGAACTTACCACATCACACTTCAAACAGAACAGTAAATCTCATTCGCACACTGGAGGCGCAGATGAAATTCAGCTTCGAGCGGATACTGGCTTTGTCATTGTTTATGGTTTTACTGGCCGGCGCGGCGTTCGTGCAATCGTCCCTGCCAGTTGGGCGCGCATCGTCTTCGCGCGAGGAAGAGATCGCCCGCGCAGCCGAAAGCCTTCGCGCAAAGCTCGTCGAGCAGCGGCGCGATTTTCACGTGAACCCCGAACTCTCCAACCGCGAGGAGCGCACCTCGCGCGTGGTCGCCGAGCGCTTGCGCGCCCTGGGGCTGGATGAAGTCAAAACCGGCGTGGGCAAACACGGCGTCGTCGCGCTGCTCAAAGGCAAACTGCCCGGCGGCGTGGTAGCCGTCCGAGCAGACATGGACGCGTTGCCTATTCAGGAGACGATCAACGTGCCCTACAAATCGCGCAACGACGGCGTCAAACACGCCTGCGGCCACGACGTTCATATGACCGTGCAGTTGGGCGTAGCCGAAGTGCTTTCAAAAATGCGCGATCAGATTCGCGGCTCGATCAAATTCATCTTCCAACCCGCCGAAGAAGGCCCGCCGCCGGGCGAACGCGGAGGCGCGAAATTCATGATCGAAGAAGGCTGTCTGGAAAACCCGCGCCCATCGGCGATCTTCGGCCTGCACGTGATGCCGAACATCGAAGTCGGACAGATCGGCTACAACTCCGGCCCCGCGATGGCTTCGTCGGATCGCTTCTCGATCACCGTTCGCGGCAAAAAAGTTCACGGCGCTTATCCGCACGACGGCATTGACACAGTGGTCGTCGCGGCTGAATGCGTGACCGCGCTGCAAACCATCCGCAGCCGCCGCATCAACACTCAGGAGCCGCTGGTCATCACTCTCGGCAGCATTCACGGCGGCAACCGGTTCAACATCATCGCCGACGAAGTGAAGCTCGAAGGCACGATGCGGACGCTCAACGAAGAAGTCCGGGCGAAAGCCATCGAGATGATGAAGCAAACGCTGGCCGGAGTGACTTCGGCCTACGGCGCGAGCTACGAGATAGAATTCGGAGCGAACAATCCTGTCACTTACAACGACCCTGCGCTGGTCGAAGCCACTTTGCCGACGCTGCGGAAAATACTCGGCGAGAAAAACGTCATTTCTCCCCGTCCGCAAATGGGCGCTGAGGATTTCTCCATGTACCAGAAAGTCATTCCAGGCTTCTTCTACTTTCTTGGAGTCGGCAACAAGGAGAAAGGCGTCACCGCGATGATCCACACGCCGGAATTCGACGTTGACGAACAGAGCCTGGTTATCGGCGTCAAAGTGATGTCGAACACGCTGCTTGATTACCTCGACCGGGCGTCCGCCAGAAAATAAGACGACGATCGCCGGCTGGCGATCGTCCGTCGTGCGCGCGATGAGATCCGAGAATGGATGAAAGGCTTTATTGATGCGGCTTCGCGCCGGGCTGCCTGATCAAACAAGCGCGCATTCCAAGCCACTGCGAGATGCGATGGCGGTTGTCGGCGATGACGCGATAACCGATCACTTCAACCAGCAGCAACACCGGAATCGCGTAGATCAAAAAGACCAGCAACGACCAGGGAAAACACCGCCACAAAAAATAGTTCACGCCGAATGCGCCAGCGTAAACCCGGCCCCGGCGAGTGATGACCTGCAACGCCCGCGAGCATTTTTCGTAAGTGATCCCGAAACGCATCAACTCGCTTTCGTCGAATGTCTGATAGGGTTCGACGATGAACCGGCGATTCATCCGCTTCGCAATTTCAGCCGACCACGAGCAAACGCCGCAGT
>WBZR01002027.1_pt1 | contig 18928 bp, 19 predicted proteins | sample 5204231 | NCBI WGS metagenome assembly WBZR01 (sample SAMN12412403, study PRJNA552823) | activated sludge metagenome | isolation source: activated sludge from anammox sidestream of wastewater treatment plant... | place: USA: Virginia | collected 2017-08 | reverse complement strand
GCGAGCGCCTTCGTCTCGGTGATGGAGGGCTGCTCGAAGTACTGTTCGTACTGCGTCGTGCCGTACACGCGCGGCGACGAGGTGAGCCGCCCGTTCGACGACCTGCTCGTCGAGATCGCCGGCCTGGCCGGGCAAGGCGTCAAGGAGGTGACCCTGCTCGGCCAGAACGTCAACGCCTACCGCGGCCGCATGGGCGGCACGGACGAGGTCGCCGACCTCGCGCTGCTGATCGAATACATGCACGAGATCCCCGGGATCGAACGCATCCGCTTCACCACCAGCCACCCGAACGAATTCACGCCGCGCCTGGTGCGCGCCTACGCCGACTGCCCCAAGCTCGTGAGCCACCTGCACCTGCCGGTGCAGCACGGCTGCGACCGCATCCTGATGGCGATGAAGCGCGGCTACACGGCGCTGCAGTACAAGAGCCTGGTGCGGCGGCTGCGCGCAGCGCGCCCGGCGCTGGCGTTGAGCTCGGACTTCATCGTCGGCTTCCCCGGCGAGACCGAGGCCGACCACGCCGCGACGATGAAGCTCGTCGAGGAGCTCGACTACGACGCGAGCTTCAGTTTCGTGTACAGCCCGCGCCCGGGCACGCCGGCCGCGGCACTGGCCGATGACACGCCGCAGGCGACCAAGCTCGCACGGCTGCGGCAGCTGCAGGCGGCGCTCGAGGCCAACGTGCGCCGCCTCTCGGCGGCCCGCGTCGGCAGCGTGCAGCGCGTCCTGGTCGAGGGCCCGTCGCGCAAGGATCCGGCCGAACTGATGGGTCGCACCGAGTGCAACCGCATCGTCAACTTCGCCGCCGGGCCGCAGGCCGCCGGGCTCACGGGCCGCATGATCGAGCTGCGCATCACGGCGGCGCTGCCGCATTCGCTGCGCGGCGAGCTCGTTGCCGCGACCGCCGGCGCGGCTACTTGCGCCAGCGGCTGAAGCCGCGCCACCACAGCGCCAGCGCGCAGGCCAGCACCATTGCACCGTAGGTGGCCATGCGCCCGTCGTGGCCCGTGACGACGAGCCCGCCGAGCGCAGCCGCGGCCGAGCCGGCGGCCGCCGGCAGCGCGAGCGCGCGCCAGCGCACGCCGGCCAGCTCGCGCCGCCACAGCAGCTTGGCCAGCGCCGCGGCCAGCGCGCCGAGCGCGAGCGCGGGCAGCAGGAGGTTGACGATGTGGTTCAGGGCGTCGAGCGGGCCCATGGTCTGGCTCGAATCGGGGGTTGGCCCGGCGGCATGGCGTGGCGGCGTGTTGACGCAGGACAATTTGCGGCGCGGCCGAAATCTACAATGTCCGAAGTGAGCGTCTTCGCCCTCGGCCTGAACCACAACACCGCGCCGCTCGACCTGCGCGGGCGTTTTGCGTTCGCGCCCGAGCAGCTCGGCGGCGCGCTGCGCGGGCTGTCGCTGCGCACGCCGCGGCTCGCGGCCGAGGCCGCGCTGGTGTCCACCTGCAACCGCACCGAGCTGTACGTGGCTGCCGGCGCGCCGGCGCAGGATCTGGCGCGCCCGACGCTCGACTGGCTGGCCGAGCAGGGCGGCGTCCCGGCGAGCCGGCTCGAGGCGCACAGCTACCAGATGCACGACCGCGAAGCGGCGCGCCACGCCTTCCGCGTCGCCTCGGGGCTCGATTCCATGGTGCTGGGCGAGCCGCAGATCCTCGGTCAGATGAAGCAGGCCGTGCGCATGGCCGACGAGGCGGGCACCCTCGGCACGACGCTGCACCAGCTGTTCCAGCGCAGCTTCTCGGTCGCCAAGGAGGTGCGCACGTCGACCGAGATCGGCGCGCACTCGATCAGCATGGCCGCCGCGGCCGTGCGGCTGGCCGCGCAGCTGTTCGAGGATCTCGGCCGCATCCACCTGCTGCTGGTCGGCGCCGGCGAAATGATCGAGCTCGTGGCCACCCATTTCGCGGCGCGCTCGCCGGCGGGCATGGCCGTTGCCAACCGTACGCTCGAACGCGGCGAGAAGCTCGCGGCGCGCTTCGGCGCGCAGGCCATGCGCCTGGCCGACCTGCCGACGAGGCTGCACGAGTTCGATGCCATCGTCTCGTGCACCGCGAGCACGCTGCCGATCATCGGCCTGGGCGCCGTCGAGCGCGCGCTCAAGCAGCGGCGCCGCCGCCCGATGTTCCTGGTCGACCTGGCCGTGCCGCGCGACATCGAACCCGAAGTCGCGCGCCTGGACGACGCCTACCTCTACACCGTCGACGACCTGTCGTCCCTCGTGCAGAGCGCGGGCGAGAAGCGCCAGGCGGCGGTGCAGCAGGCCGAGGCCATCATCGACGCCGGTGTGCAGAGCTTCGCGCATTGGCTCGACCAGCGCGCCGCCGTGCCGCTGATCCAGGCGCTGCAGCGGCAGACGCAGGACTGGCGCGGCGTCGAGCTGGCGCGCGCGCGCCGCATGCTGGCGCGCGGCGAGGCGCCCGAAGCCGTGCTCGACGCGCTCGCGCGCGGCCTGGCCAACAAGATGCTGCACGGCACGCTGGCCGAACTGCACACCGCCGAGGGCGACGAGCGCAAGCGGCTGGCCGAGACCGTCTCGCGCCTGTTCCTGCGCGCCAGCAGCCGCAGCCCCGACGAGGGTCGTTAGCCGGCGCGACACGCCTCGTGCGCGACCGACGTCGTGCGCGCGGCGCCGGTGCCTCGCCCGCCACAGTCCATGAGCCCCAAGATCCGCGAGCAGTTCGAACGCCTTGCGCTGCGCCTGGTCGAGCTGGACCGGACGCTCGCCGATCCGCAGGTGACGACCGACCTCGGCCGCTGGCGCGCACTGGCGCGCGAGCACGCCGAGGTGCAGCGCGCGGTCGACTGCTGGCGCGCGTACCGGCGGCGCGAGCATGACCTCGAGGCGGCCCGCGAGTTGCACGCGGGCGAATCCGATCCGGCGATGGCAGCGCTGGCCGCCGAGGAGATCGCCGCCGCCCAGGCCGACCTGGAGCGCCTGGACGCCGAGCTGCACGAGGCGCTGCTGCCCACCGACCCGGACGACGCGCGCAACGCCTTCGTCGAGATCCGCGCCGGTACGGGCGGCGACGAATCGGCACTGTTCGCCGGCGACCTCGCACGCATGTACCTGCGCTACGCCGAGCGCCGCGGCTGGCGCACCGAGGTCATGAGCGAGAGCGCAGCCGAGCTCGGCGGCTTCAAGGAACTCGTGCTGCGCGTCGAGGGCGAGAACGTCTACGGCCGACTGCGCTTCGAGAGCGGCGGCCATCGCGTGCAGCGCGTGCCGGCCACCGAGAGCCAGGGCCGCATCCATACCAGCGCCTGTACGGTGGCCGTCCTGCCCGAGCCCGACGCGGCCGACGAGATCACCCTCGATCCCTCCGCGCTGCGCATCGACACCTTCCGCGCCAGCGGCGCCGGCGGCCAGCACATCAACAAGACCGACAGCGCGATCCGCATCACGCACCTGCCCACCGGCCTCGTGGCCGAGTGCCAGGACGATCGCAGCCAGCACCGCAACCGCGCCAAGGCGCTGGCGGTGCTGCAGGCCAGGCTGCGCGACAAGGAGCGCAGCGAGCGTCAGGCCCGGGAGGCCGCCACACGCAAGAGCCTCATCGGCAGCGGCGATCGCAGCGACCGCATCCGCACCTACAACTTCCCGCAGGGCCGGCTCACCGACCACCGCATCAACCTCACGCTGTACAGGCTGGGGGCGATCCTGGAAGGCGATCTGGACGACGTCGTCGCGGCACTGCAGGCCGCGCGCGTCGCCGAGCAGCTCGCGCAGCTCGAGGCGGGCGGGCGCGAGGCGGCGTGAGCGCGCAGGCCTTGCCGAGCCGCTCGCGCCAGGCGCGGCCGACCGCAGGCCCCGGGGCGCAGCCATGAGCACCACGCTCGCCGCGCTGCTGGCGCGCGCGCAGGCGGCCGGCGTCGCGCGCCTGGACGCGCAGCTCCTCGCCGCACATTGCCTCGGGCGCGCGCGCGAATGGGTGATCGCGCACGACGATGTCGTGCCGCAGGCGCGGCATGCCGACGCGCTGGAGGCCCTGCTGCGCCGACGCGCCGCCGGCGAGCCTCTTGCCTATCTCGTCGGCGAACGCGAATTCCACGGCCTCGTGCTCGCCGTGACACGCGACGTGCTCGTGCCGCGACCCGAGACCGAACTGCTGGTCGACTGGGCGCTCGAGCGCCTGGCGGCGTGGCAGGCGTTGCCGGCGTTGCCGGCGGCGCCGACGCCTGCCGTGGTCGACCTCGGCACCGGCAGCGGCGCGATCGCACTCGCCGTCGCGCACGCCGCACCCTGGGCATGGCTGACCGCCACCGACGCCAGCGATGCAGCGCTCGCCGTCGCCCGGCACAACGCCGCGCGCCTGGGGCTGCCGCTCGAGCTGCTGGCCGGCGACTGGTGGCAGCCGCTGGCGGGGCGACGTTTCGCGCTCGCACTGGCCAATCCGCCCTACGTCGCGAGCGGGGATCCGCACTTGCGCGCGCTCGCCCATGAGCCGCAGTGCGCGCTCACCTCCGGCTGCGATGGCGTGGACGCACTGCGGCAGATCGTCGCCGAGGCACCCGCCCACCTGCTGCCGGGCGGCTGGCTGCTCGTCGAGCATGGCTTCGATCAGGGTCCGGCGGTGCGCAGGCTGCTCGGCGCCGCCGGCTTCGAAGCCATCGAGACCCGACCCGATCTGGCCCGGCTGCCGCGCTGCACGGGCGGGCGACGCCCGGGCTGAGGCAGATGCCCGGCACGGGCATCGTTCCTGCCGACGCAACGCTTGCCAACTTCTTACCGCCGCGCTCGCCGAGGGCCATGTCGGGAAGGCGGGATCGGCGCATCATCGGTGCTCACGCAACCTTCGGAGCCGAGCATGAGGATCGCCCGATTCGCGTCGCCGACCGCCGCTGCAGCCGCCGCGGCCTGCCTGCTTGCGCTGCCGGCCCTGGCGCAGAACGGCCTGCTGCCCCCCGCCACCGATGCCGTCTGGCCGGCTCTGGAGTGGCGCATCACGCTGCAGACCGCGCCGCTCGGTCCGCTGCCCGCCACGGCGCTCGCTGCGCACGGCGAAGCGGCAGCGCAGCGCACCGTCCAGGGCGGCGCGCTGCTGGGCGACTACGTCTTCGCGCGCAAGCCGCTCGGCAGTCTGCGCGCCACCGGTGGCCTGGTGCTGGGCACACTCTCCGGCACGCCGACGCTGGTGCCGGCAGCCGGCTCACGGCTCGGCCTGAACCTGCTCGAGGGGCCGCTGGCCGCTGGCGGTGATACCGGCGCGCTGCCCTATCTGGGCCTGGGCTACAGCTCACCGCTGCTTTGGCGCACGCTTTCGGTCACGGCCGACCTCGGCCTCGTCGCCGGCCGACCGTCCGGCATGGCCGGCGTCGGTCGGGCGCTGTTCGGTCAGCAAGCGATGGACGTCGCGCTGCGCGAACTGCGCCTCGCACCGATGCTGCAGCTCGGCGTGCGCTACGCGTTCTGAGCATTTCAGGCCCGCCAGCGGGTCCGGTGTTCTTGAAGGAACCGCCACCTTCCGCTATGCCGTGACCGTTTGATATTCCTGTTCCTCGAGAATATCCCCGGTCCCGCCGCCCCTCCGGGCCTGTCCGACTACCGGCCTGCGCGCCTGCCCGCCGTTGCGCCGAGGCGGTCAAGGAGCGCGGCGGCGCGGCGTCGTGCGCAGCACGCGCCGAAGGGCGCGCAGGCCGCCGCGCGGCACCCGCCTCAGGCCGAAAACCCCGCGCTCCCGGCTGCGCAGGCTTTGCCGCATACTGCGCGCCCATCGACACAGCGGCTCCAGGAACACAGCGATGAGCGACGTGCAGCAACGCATCGGCGAATTGGTCAAGGGCCACCGCGTGATGCTCTTCATGAAGGGCACAGCCCAGTTCCCGATGTGCGGCTTCTCGGGCCGGGCGGTGCAGGTGCTCAAGGCCTGCGGGGTGAGCGATTTCGACACCTTCAACGTGCTCGAGGACGAGGAGGTGCGCCAGGGCATCAAGGACTACGCCAACTGGCCGACGATTCCGCAGCTTTACGTCAACGGCGAGTTCGTCGGCGGCTCGGACATCATGATGGAGATGTACCAGTCGGGCGAGCTGCAGCAGCTGCTGGCCAGGACCTGAGAGCCTGCGAAGATATGAATCGCGCCCGCGTGGGGCCGGCGCAGCGCGCCGTGGGGTTCAGGCCGGCCTGATGTCCCAGGCCCGGCGCGCCGCGAACACCGCGTTCGGGTACTCGGCCCGGCCCCGGCTGCCGTTGTAGCGGCCGAGCGCCATGATCTCGTCGCCGCGTTCCTGCTCGAGGTAGTGGCGCAGGATGACGCAGCCGAAGCGCAGATTCGTCTGCAGGTGGAACAGGCGCCGGTCGTCGCCGTCGCCGATCAGGCGCGCCCAGAACGGCATCACCTGCATGTAGCCGCGCGCGCCGGCGCGGCTGATGGCGTACTTGCGAAAGCCGCTCTCGACCTGGATGAGCCCGAGCACGAGCGCGGTGTCCAGGCGCGCCCGCCGGCTCTCGTACGCCACCGCCTCGAGGAACTCGACGCGCGTGTGGTGCTCGCTCTGGCGGCGTCGGAGCCTTTCGCTCGCCGCACCCAGCCAGCGCAGATAGGCCAGGCGCTGCTCGATGGTGTCGAAGCCGAGTCGCGGCGGCGCCTCGTCGGCGATCGACGCCGACAGCGCCGTGCGCACGGCGTCGGCCAGCGGCTCCTCGATCTGGGCACCGGCGCGCGCCCGGCCGGGAGCGAGCGCGCCGGCGCAGGCACCGGCCGCCGCGAGCAGGGTCGCGCGGCGCGTGAGCGTCATGCCCCGTTCACGCCGCGACGCGCTCCTTCACGACGCGGGCGGCGTCGGCCAGCGCCGCCGCCGTGGCCGCGCTCTCGCGCCGGCCCTGCACCTCGACCGTACCCGCTTCGACGCCGCGCGGCGAGACGACGATGCGCACCGGTACGCCGATGAGCTCCCAGTCGGCGAACATCGCACCCGGGCGCTCGCCGCGGTCGTCGAGCACGACGTCGACGCCGAGCGCGACGAGTTCGTCGTGCAGCCGCTCGGCCGCCTCGCGCACGGCCGGCGTGCGCTCGTAGCCGATCGGGCAGATCACGGCCGCGAACGGCGCGATCGCCGCCGGCCAGACGATGCCGCGCTCGTCGTGGTTCTGTTCGATCGCCGCGCCCAGGATGCGCGTCACGCCGATGCCGTAGCAGCCCATCTCGAACGGCTGCGGCTTGCCCTGCTCGTCGAGGAAGGTGGCGTGCATCGGCTCGCTGTACTTCTTGGTGCCCAGGTAGAACACGTGGCCGACCTCGATGCCGCGCTGGATGGCGAGCACGCCCTTGCCGTCGGGCGCGGGGTCGCCGGCGACGACGTTGCGGATGTCGGCGACGAGTTCGGGCTCGGGCAGGTCGCGGCCCCAGTTGACGCCGGTGAGGTGGAAGTCCGCCTCGTTGGCGCCGCACACGAAGTCGGCCATGCGCGCCACCGTGCGGTCGGCCACCACCTTGACCGGCCGGCGCGTCGCCACCGGGCCGAGATAGCCGGGCTGGCAGCCGAAGTGCGCCTCGATCTCGGCCGCGCCGGCGAAGCGGAAACCGCCCTTCAGGCCCGGCAGTTTGCCTGCCTTCACCTCGTTGAGGCTGTGGTCGCCGCGCACGAGCAGCAGCCACAGCGTGGTGCCTGCGACGTCGCCGGCCTCGTTCCTGTCGTCGGCAGCGAGCACGAGCGCCTTGACCGTCGTCGCCAGCGGGATGCCGAGCAGCGCGGCCACGTCCGCGCACGTGGCCTGGCCCGGCGTCGGCGCCTTCGTCATCGGCTGCGAAGGCGCGGCGCGCTCGGGCAGCAGTGCCAGCGCCTCGGCCAGCTCGACATTGGCCGCGTAATCGCTCGTCGGACAGTAGGCGATGGCGTCCTCGCCGGTCTCGGCGATGACCTGGAACTCGTGCGAGGCGTCGCCGCCGATGGCTCCGGTGTCGGCCGCCACCGCGCGGTACTGCAGGCCGAAGCGGTCGAAGATGCGCTTGTAGGCGTCGAACATGAGCCGGTAGCTGGCCAGCGCGCCGGCCTTGTCGCGGTCGAACGAGTAGGCGTCCTTCATCGTGAACTCGCGGCCGCGCATGACGCCGAAGCGCGGCCGGCGCTCGTCGCGGAACTTGGTCTGGATGTGATAGAAGTTGCGCGGCAGCTGCTTGTAGCTGCGCAACTCCTGGCGCGCGATGTCGGTGACCACCTCCTCGCTCGTGGGCTGGATGACGAAATCGCGCTGGTGGCGGTCCTTGACGCGCAGCAGTTCGGGCCCGTAGGCCTGGAAGCGGCCGGTCTCCTGCCATAGCTCGGCCGGCTGCACCACCGGCATCAGCAACTCCACCGCGCCGGCGCGGTTCATCTCTTCGCGGATGATCGCTTCGATCTTGCGGATCACGCGCAAGCCCAGCGGCATGTAGTTGTAGATGCCGGCGCCGAGGCGCTTGATGAGGCCGGCGCGCATCATGAGCCTGTGGCTCACGATCTCGGCGTCGGCGGGCGCTTCCTTGAGCGTGGAGATGAAGGTCGCTGAGGCTTTCATGGCGGCGTTGCGTGGCAATCCGGCGCACCGCGCCCGCTCGGCGACCCTCGAACGAGCGGCCCTGAAAGCCATGCGGGTTAGCGAGGGTTCGCACACCGCACCGGGCCGGTGCAATAATGAAACCAGTCGAAAAATCGGGGTTTGATTATGCTCGACCGGGACGGCTTCAGGCCGAACGTCGGCATCGTCCTCCTCAACTCGCGCAACCAGGTGTTCTGGGGCAAGAGATTGAGGACGCACTCCTGGCAGTTCCCGCAAGGCGGCATCAAGTACGGGGAATCGCCCGAGCAGGCGATGTTCCGCGAGCTGCACGAGGAAGTGGGGCTGCGCCCGGAGCATGTGCAGATCGTCGGCCGCACGCGCGAGTGGCTGCGCTACGAGGTGCCCGACCATTACATCCGGCGCGACGCGCGCGGCCACTACAAGGGCCAGAAGCAGATCTGGTTCCTGCTCAAGCTCGTCGGCCGCGACTGCGACATGAACCTGCGCGCCACCGACCACCCCGAGTTCGATGCCTGGCGCTGGAACGAGTACTGGGTGCCGCTCGACATGGTGATCGAGTTCAAGCGCGGCGTCTACGAGATGGCGCTCACCGAACTGGCGCGCTTCCTGCCCCGCGTCACGCACCACAACCGCTATCTGCGCGCGGGCCTGCGCGCGCAGCGCTGCGCAGGCACGCAGGCTGCCGAGCGCGCCAGTGAGGCGCAGTCCGAGCCGCCGCCGCCGCTGCCCAGCGGCGACGCGTAGGCATCCCGGCGCCGCAGGCGCGACCGTGCACGCGCGCGTGCGCCGCCTGCCTACACCAGAACCAGATTGGTCCGGTGGATCATCTCGGGCTCGTTGGCGTAGCCGAGCAGCGCCTCGATCTGCGCCGACGGCCTGCGCGCGATGAGCCGCGCCTCGGCCGCCGAGTAGTTGGCCAGGCCGCGCGCGAATTCGACGCCGTCGGTGCCGCGCACGGCAATGACATCGCCGCGCGCGAACTCGCCCAGCACCTCGACGACGCCGATCGGCAGCAGGCTCTTGCCGGCGGCGCGCAGCTTGGCCGCCGCACCGGCGTCGACGACGACGGCGCCGCGCAGCTGCAGATGGTCGAGCATCCACTGCTTGCGCGCCGCGAGCTTGGCGGTGCCGGCCGCGAGCTGGGTGCCGATCGACTCGCCGGCGGCCAGCCGCAGCAGCACGTCGCGCTCGCGGCCCCAGGCGATGACGGTGCCGGTGCCGCTGCGCGCGGCGCGCCGCGCCGCCAGCACCTTGGTCAGCATGCCGCCCTTGCCGAGGCCGCTGCCGGCGCCGCCGGCCATCGCCTCGAGCGCCGGATCGCCCGCGGTGGCGCGGTCGACGAAGCGCGCGTCGGGCACCTTGCGCGGATCGGCGGCGTACAGGCCGCGCTGGTCGGTGAGGATCACGTAGGCGTCGGCGTCGACGAGGTTGGCCACGAGCGCGCCGAGCGTGTCGTTGTCGCCGAACTTGATCTCGTCGGTGACCACGGTGTCGTTCTCGTTGATCACCGGGATCACGCCGTGCGCGAGCAGCGTCAGCAGCGTCGAGCGCGCATTCAGATAGCGTTCGCGGTCGGCCAGGTCGGCGTGCGTGAGCAGCACTTGCGCGCTGCGCATGCCGTGCGCCGCGAGCTGCGTCTCGTACATCTGCACCAGGCCCATCTGGCCCACCGCGGCCGCGGCCTGCAACGCATGCAGCTCCTTGGGTCGCGTCGTCCAGCCCAGGCGCTTCATGCCCTCGGCGATGGCGCCGCTGGACACCATCACGAGCTCGCGTCCCTGGCGCGCGAGCTCGGCGAGCTGGCGCGACCAGTTGTCGATCGCCGCGGCGTCGACGCCGCGCCCCTCGTCGGTGACGAGGCTCGAGCCGACCTTGACGACAATGCGGCGCGCCGCCTGCAGCAGGCCGCTCACGCCGCGGTTCCGTCTTCGTCGGCAGACTGCGCGAAGCGCGGATCGGGCGGCGGCGCTTCGTGTCGTGCGGCGGCGATCTGTTCGTACGCCTTGTCGAGCAGCGGCTGCAGACCCTCGCGCGCCAGCGCCGAGATCGCGAACCATGGACCCGTCCAGCGCAGCCGGCGCAGGTAGCCCTTCAGGCGCCGCTCGCGCTCGTCGACGGGCAGCATGTCGATCTTGTTGAACACGAGCCAGCGCGGCTTGGCGGCCAGCGCCGCGTCGTGCTTCTTCAGCTCGGCGACGATGGCGCGCACCTGCGCCACCGGGTCGACGCCTTCGTCGAACGGCGCCGCGTCGACGATGTGCAGCAGCAGCCGCGTACGCTGAAGGTGGCGCAGGAACTGGTGGCCCAGCCCCGCACCCTCGCTCGCCCCCTCGATCAGGCCCGGAATGTCGGCGACGACGAAGCTCTGCTCGGGCCCGACGCGCACGACGCCCAGGTGCGGATGCAGCGTCGTGAACGGATAGTCGGCAATCCTCGGCCGCGCGTTGCTGACCGCAGCGATCAGCGTGCTCTTGCCGGCGTTGGGCATGCCGAGCAGCCCGACGTCGGCCAGCACGCGCAGCTCGAGCCGCAGCTTCCTCGCCTCGCCCGGCCAGCCCGGCGTCTTCTGGCGCGGCGCGCGGTTGGTGCTGCTCTTGAAGTGCAGGTTGCCGAAGCCGCCGTCGCCGCCCTTGGCCAGCATTGCGCGCTGGTCATGTTCGAGGAGCTCGGCGACGACGGCGTCGGTCTCGGCGTCACGCACGATCGTGCCGACCGGCATGCGCAACTCGACATCGGCGCCGGCGGCGCCGAACTGATCAGAGCCGCGGCCCGGCTCGCCGTTCCTGGCCTCATGACGGCGCGCGTAGCGGTAGTCGACGAGCGTGTTGAGGTTGCGGTCGGCCCGTGCCCAGACGCTGCCGCCGCGGCCGCCGTCGCCGCCGTTGGGGCCGCCGAAGGGCACGAACTTCTCGCGCCGGAAACTCACGCAGCCGGCGCCGCCGTGCCCGGCGGCGACGTCGATCAGTGCTTCGTCGACGAACTTCACGAGTCGATCGTAGCGGCACGCAGCGCGAGAAACGAAGAAGCCCCGGGAGCCGGGGCTTCGCGCGGGCGCCGAACCCGGCTCAGGCCGGCTTGACGCTCACGGTGGCGCGGTTGAGCGCCCCCTTGGTGTCGAAGCGCACGGCGCCGTCGACGAGCGCGAACAGCGTGTGGTCGCGCCCCATGCCGACGTGGGTGCCGGCGTGGAACTTGGTGCCGCGCTGGCGCACGATGATCGAGCCGGCGCTGACCTGCTGCCCGCCGAAGGCCTTGACGCCGAGCATCTTGGGCTGCGAGTCGCGGCCGTTGCGCGTGGAGCCGCCGCCTTTCTTCTGTGCCATGGTGCTTCCCGCTCCTCAGGCGTTGATCGAACCGATCTGCAGCTCGGTGTAGTGCTGACGGTGCCCGGCTTGCTTGCGGTAGTGCTTGCGGCGGCGCATCTTGAAGATGCGCACCTTGTCGTGCCGGCCCTGGGCCACGACGGTGGCGCTGACGCTGGCGCCGGCCACGCAGGGCGTGCCGAGCTTCAGCTCGGCGCCGCTGCCGACCGCGAGCACCTGGTCGAGCACGACATCCTGGCCGACGTCCGCAGCAATCTGCTCTACCTTGATCTTCTCGCCGGCAGCCACCTTGTACTGCTTGCCACCGGTTCTTATGACCGCGTACATGTGAAACCTCTTTCGGGATGAGCTGCGCGCAAGACGGCTGTATCGCGCGCGCAGAGCCGCTCAGTATAGCACGGGCCTGCGTCACGATCGGTGCGCGGCAACGCTACCGGACGCCGACGCCGGTCGCGACGCCCGCCGTTCCTATAATGCGTGCAGCCCGCCTTGCGACCCTTGCTCGAGATCGCCGCCTCAATCGCCGCCGCAGCGGACCCGATCGACGCCGGGCTGCAGCGGGTGGATGCGCTCATCCGCGAGCGGCTGGCCTCGCGCGTCGCCCTGATCGACCAGATCTCGCGCTACATCATCGGCGCCGGCGGCAAGCGCATCCGGCCGCGTCTGGTGCTGCTGTTCGCGGAAGCGATGGGCTTCGAGGGACAGGAGCGCTACGAACTGGCAGCGATCGTCGAGTTCATCCACACCGCCACGCTGCTGCACGACGACGTCGTCGACGAGTCGGCGCTGCGTCGCGGCCGCGCCACCGCCAACGCCATCTTCGGCAACGCCGCCAGCGTGCTGGTGGGCGACTTCCTGTATTCGCGTGCGTTCCAGATGATGGTGTCGGTGAACAGCATGCGCGTACTCGAGGTGCTGGCCGACGCCACCAACGTCATCGCCGAGGGCGAGGTGCTGCAGTTGATGAACATGCACGACCCCGACATCAGCGTCGAGGACTACCTGCGCGTCATCCGCTACAAGACCGCCAAGCTGTTCGAGGCCAGTGCGCGCCTGGGCGCCGTTCTTGGCGGCGCCGACCGGCCGCTCGAGGAGGCGTGCGCCGAATTCGGCCGCTCGCTCGGCACCGCGTTCCAGCTCGTCGACGACCTGCTCGACTACGAGGGCCACACCGACGAGCTCGGCAAGAACGTCGGCGACGACTTGCGCGAAGGCAAGCCGACGCTGCCGCTGCTGCTGGCAATGGAGCGCGCCGCCGAAGACGACCGGGTGCTGATCCGTCGCGCCATCGAGCACGGCGAGAACGAGAAGCTGCCCGAGATCCTCGCCCTCGTGCGGCGCACCGGCGCGCTCGACGCGACGCGCGCCGCGGCCACGCGCGAGGCCGACAAGGCGCGCGCCCTGCTCGGCGCGCTGCCGCCTTCGAGGGCGCGCGACGCTTTGCTAGAATTATGCGTTCGGTCCGTTCACAGGTCTTCCTGAACCGGCCGGTGTGTTACGGAGCGACCGTTCGTCCGCGCGCCCGCAGGGGCCGTGCGGCATCGGACGTATCCACCTCGGGGTGTAGCTTAGCCTGGTAGAGCGCTACGTTCGGGACGTAGAGGCCGGAGGTTCGAATCCTCTCACCCCGACCAGGTCCGCGCGCCGTCGGCGCCGATCGCGGCAGCACCAGGACGCCCGACGGCAGGCGCGGATGGGGTACCGGAATCGGCTTTTTCCGGCGTTTACACCCGCAGGCGGATCGGCGATGATCCCCGCGCCGATGCAGCATCCGAAGTGACTTGATGGCCGCAGAGACCGTCGTCGAACCCCCCAGGTCGTCGCTGACGGGCGTCGCGCGCGTGCTCGTCAACGCCGGCAAGTTGACGGCGAAGACGGCCGAGGAGCTGGCCAAGACGGCACGCGAGCGCAAGAGCAGCTTCGTCGCCGCGATCATGAGCGCGGGCGTGCTCAAGCCCGACGAGCTCGCGCACACGCTGTCGAGCGCGCTCGCGCTGCCGCTGCTCGACCTCAACGCGCTCGACCTGCAGCGCCTGCCGCGCAACCTGGTCGACCCGAAGATCGCGAGCCAGTACCAGCTCGTGGTGCTGGGCCGGCGCGGCAACCGCCTGTTCATCGGCGCCGCCGACCCCACCGACCAGGAAGCGGCCGAACGCATCAAGTTCGCCACCCAGCTTACGCCGGAATGGGTGATCGTCGAGCACGACAAGCTGGCCAAGCAGATCGAGGCGCAGAGCACGTCGGCCAACGAGGTGCTGGAGTCGATCGCGTCGACCGACTTCGATTTCGACGTCAGCGACGAGGACACCTCGGCGCAGGAGAGCGCCGACGCCGCCGCCGACGTCGAGGACGCGCCGGTCGTGCGCTTCTTGCAGAAGATGCTGATCGACGCCATCAACCTGCGCGCGTCGGACCTGCACTTCGAGCCCTACGAGTACCACTACCGGGTGCGCTTTCGCATCGACGGCGAGCTGCGCGAGATCACGCAGCCGCCCTTGGCCATCAAGGAGAAGCTCGCCTCGCGCATCAAGGTCATCAGCCGCATGGACATCGCCGAGAAGCGCGTCCCGCAGGATGGCCGCATGAAGCTCAAGTTCGGCAGCAAGGCGATCGACTTCCGCGTCAGCACGCTGCCTACCCTCTTCGGCGAGAAGGTCGTGGTCCGCATCCTCGACTCCAGCAGCGCCAAGCTGGGCATCGAGGCGCTGGGCTACGAGAAGATCGAAAAGGACCGCCTGACGGCGGCCATCCAGCGCCCCTACGGCATGGTGCTCGTCACCGGCCCCACCGGCAGCGGCAAGACGGTGTCGCTCTACACCTGCCTGAACATCCTCAACCAGCCCGGCGTCAACATCGCCACCGTCGAGGACCCGGCCGAAATCAACCTGCCGGGCATCAACCAGGTCAACGTCAACGACAAGGCGGGGCTCAACTTCGCCACCGCGCTCAAGGCTTTCCTGCGCCAGGATCCCGACATCATCATGGTGGGCGAGATCCGCGATCTCGAGACCGCCGACATCGCCATCAAGGCCGCGCAGACCGGTCACCTGGTGATGAGCACGCTGCACACCAACGACGCGCCGACCACGCTCACGCGGCTGGCCAACATGGGCGTGGCGCCGTTCAACATCGCCGCCAGCGTGCTGCTGATCACGGCGCAGCGGCTGGCGCGGCGGCTGTGCGACAACTGCAAGAAGCCGGCCGACTATCCGCGCGAGTCGCTGCTCAAGGCGGGCTTCCAGCCCGAGGATCTGGACGGCAACTGGAAGCCCTACCGTGCGGTCGGTTGCAGCAGTTGCAACAACGGATACAAGGGCCGGGTCGGCATTTACCAGGTCATGCCGATAACCGAGGCGATCCAGCGCATCATCCTCGGCGAAGGCACGGCGCTGGACATCGCCAAGCAGGCGCAGGCCGAAGGCGTGCGCGACCTGCGCCAGTCCGGCCTCGTGAAGGTGCGCGCAGGCGTCACCACGCTCGAGGAGGTGATCACCGTCACCAACGAGTGATCGAACAAGTCCGACCGCCCACCGAACGCAAGATCCATGGCCACTGCAGCAGCCGCCGCCAAGGCGCCCAAGGAGCTCCTCTTCGAGTGGGAGGGCCGCGACAAGAACGGCAAGGTCGTGCGCGGCGAGATGCGCGCCGGCGGCGAGTCGATGGTCAGCGCCAGCCTGCGTCGCCAGGGCATCCTGGTGGGCAAGATCAAGAAGCGCCGCACCAGCGGCGGGCGTTCGATCAAGCAGAAGGACATCGCGATCTTCACGCGCCAGCTGGCAACGATGATGAAGGCCGGCGTGCCGCTGCTGCAATCCTTCGACATCGTCGCGCGCGGCAGCACGAACCCGCGCCTGACCAAGCTGCTGACCGACATCCGCAACGACGTCGAGACCGGCACCAGCCTGTCGGCGGCGTTCCGCCGCCACCCGATGCACTTCGACGCGCTGTACTGCAACCTGGTCGAGGCCGGCGAGGCCGGCGGCATCCTCGAAGCCCTGCTCGACCGCCTGGCGATCTACCAGGAGAAGACGCTCGCCATCAAGCAGAAGATCAAGTCGGCGCTGATGTACCCGATCGCGGTCATCGTCGTCGCCTTCGTCGTGCTGACGGTGATCATGCTGTTCGTGATCCCGGCGTTCGAGGACGTCTTCAAGTCCTTCGGCGGCGAGCTGCCGGCGCCCACGCTGGTCGTGATCGGACTGTCCAAGTTCTTCGTGCAGTGGTGGTGGGCGATCTTCGGGTTGCTGTTCGGCGGCGGCTACTTCTTCTTCCAGGCCTGGCGGCGCAGCCCGAAGATGCAGAAGACGATGGACCGGCTGCTCCTCAAGGTACCGGTGTTCGGCGATCTCATCCACAAGTCGGTGATCGCGCGCTGGACGCGCACGCTGGCCACGATGTTCGCCGCCGGCGTGCCGCTGGTCGAGGCGCTCGATTCGGTCGGCGGCGCCTCGGGCAACGCCGTCTACCAGGAGGCGACCGAGCAGATCCAGAAGGACGTGTCCACCGGCTCGGCGCTGACCACGGCGATGACGACCACCGGCGTCTTCCCGACCATGGTGCTGCAGATGTCGGCCATCGGCGAGGAGTCGGGTTCGCTCGACCACATGCTGGGCAAGGCGGCCGAGTTCTACGAGGACGAGGTCGACGAGATGGTCAAGGGCCTGTCGAGCCTGATGGAGCCCTTCATCATCGTCGTGCTGGGCGTGCTGATCGGCGGCATCGTGGTCTCGATGTACCTGCCGATCTTCAAACTCGGCGCGGTGGTCTGACGCAGCCCGCGCCGGCAACTTGATCGAACTCCTGCTCTCGCCGCCCGCCCTGGGCGTGCTCGGACTGCTCGTCGGCAGCTTCCTCAACGTCGTCGTCCATCGACTGCCGGCGATGTACATGCGCGACTGGTGGCGCCACGACGTCGCCGGCTTCGCGCTCGCCGACCCGCGCAGCTGGCAGGCTGCGTTCGGCGCGGCCGCCAAGCCGCCGCGCGAGCTCGAGGCGGCCAGCCGCGCCGTGCTGCAGCGCCTCGACCAGCTCACGCCGCTCACGCTGCTGCGGCCGCCGTCGCGCTGCCCGGCCTGCGGGCACCGCATCAAGGCGCACGAGAACGTGCCGGTGCTGAGCTGGCTGCTGCTGCGCGGGCGCTGCTCGGCCTGCGGCACGGGCATCGCGCCGCGCTACCTGCTGGTCGAGCTCGCGACCGGCCTGCTGTTCGCGGCCTGCGCCTGGCTGTTCGGCGCCGGCGCCCACGCGCTGGTGAGTTGTGCCGCGCTGGCGCTGCTGATCGTGATGGCACTCGTCGACCTCGACTACACCTTGCTGCCCGACAGCCTGACGATCCCGCTCGTCGTGCTCGGACTTGTCGCCGCGGCGCTGCACTGGACGCCGGTGCGCTGGAGCGACGCGGCCGCCGGCGCCCTCGTCGGCTATGGCGTGCTCTGGGCCTTCGGCGCCTTCTGGCAGCTGGTGCTGCGCAAGGCCAATGCGATGGCCGAGGGCGACATGAAGATGCTGGCCGGCATCGGTGCCGTGCTCGGCTGGCAGGCCGTACCGGGCGTGCTGTTCCTCGCCGCCACGCTGGGCGCGCTGATCGGCGTCGGCCTGATCGTGCTGGGCCGGCACCGGCGCGACGTGCCGATTCCGTTCGGGCCGTATCTGGCGCTCGGCGGCCTGGCCGGCATCCTGTTGCCGAGTGCCGTGGGCGGCTTCGGTGCGGCGCTGGCGCCGCTCGTCGGGCTCTGAGCGCATTGCCGCGCATGACGGCGCTGCGCATCGGCCTGACCGGCGGCATCGGCAGCGGCAAGAGCACGGTCGCCGCCTTGCTCGCGGCACGCGGACTGCACCTGGTCGACACCGACGCCCTTGCGCGCGAGCTCACGCAGGCGGGAGGCGCCGGCATCGCGCCGATCGCCGCCGCCTTCGGCGCCGGCGTCATCGACGCGGCGGGCGCGCTCGACCGCGAGGCCATGCGTGCGCTGGCCTTCGCCGATGCCGGGGCCAAGGCCAGGCTCGAGGCGATCCTGCATCCGCTCATCGGCGAGCAAGCGGGCGCGCGCGCCGCGGCCGCCGGCGGCGCGCCGGTGGTCTTCGACGTGCCGCTGCTCGCCGAGTCGAACCGGTGGCGCGCGCGCGTCGACCGCGTCCTCGTCGTCGACTGCGGCGAGGCCGCGCAGATCGCGCGCGTGGCGGCGCGGCCGGGCTGGAGTGAAGACGCGGCGCGCCGCGTCATCGTCCAGCAGGCGTCGCGCGCGCGGCGCCGTGCGATCGCCGATGCCGTGATCCACAACGACGGCATCACCCTTGCCGCGCTCGCCGCCGAAGTCGCCGCGCTGCTCGCGCTGTGGCTGCCCGGGGCTGCGGCCCTGCCCGGCGCCTAGGAGCGTGGGCGGCGCCGCCGGGCGCTGTGGAACAATGGCCGCGCAGGCTGCACAGGAGCGCCCCCGGGGTGCGCGCGCGGCCTGCCCTCTGCCGAGCCGCCTTGGTCCTGTACGAGTACCCGTTCCACGAAGGCATCCGCACGATGCTGCGGCTCGAGCATCTGTTCGCGCGGCTCGGGTTGCTGGCCGCGCGCGACGACGCGGTCGACCACCACTTCGCGCTCGCCACGATCTTCGAGATCATGGACGTGGCCTCGCGCGCCGACCTCAAGAGCGACCTGCTCAAGGAGCTCGAGCGCCACAACGCGCAGCTTCAGATCTACCGTGGCCGCCCTGGCCTCGACGAGGCGGCGCTGGACGACGTCACGGCGCGGCTCGAACAGGCCTTCGCACGACTGAACCAGTTGCCCGGCAAGGCCGGACAGACGCTGGCTGCCAACGAGTGGCTGATGAGCATCCGCAGCCGCATCAGCATCCCGGGCGGCACCTGCCCGTTCGACCTGCCGGCCTACCACGCCTGGCAGCAGCATCCGCCCGAACGCCGGCGCGCCGATCTGGCCGGCTGGCGTTCGACTTTGATGCCCCTCGAGCAGGCCCTGGTCCTGCTGCTCGGACTGCTGCGCGACAGCGGTCGCGCGCAGCGCATGGTCGCGTCCGGCGGCCAGTACCAGCAGAGTCTGCCGCAGGGCAGGCTGCACCAGTTGCTGCGCGTGCGTGTCGACGAGGGCGTCGTGCCCGAG
>WBZR01001871.1_pt2 | contig 18930 bp, 19 predicted proteins | sample 5204231 | NCBI WGS metagenome assembly WBZR01 (sample SAMN12412403, study PRJNA552823) | activated sludge metagenome | isolation source: activated sludge from anammox sidestream of wastewater treatment plant... | place: USA: Virginia | collected 2017-08 | reverse complement strand
CGGCAAGGACATCCAGGCCGTCCTGCGCAATATCGTGGGGGGGGAGATCTGCGAGTACACCAAGATGATCGCGGAGTCCCGCGAGCAGGCCCTCGACCGGATGGTCGCCGAGGCAGCGGCCCTGGGCGCAGACGCCGTATTGGATGTCCGTTTCACCACGGCGAGCATGATGCAAGGGGCGGCCGAACTACTCGTCTACGGCACGGCGGTCCGCCTGACGGATGAGCCGTAGCCTGGGCGAACGCGGGATACCCCACTCCGACTCCGAGTTCAGCGGCTTCCGAGCGAAACGGGGCTGCGCCCTGACTCCGCGCCCGATCGCGAATCGGGCGAATTGCAGGATCCGGCATCCGTATGGTACCGTCCGCGAGGGGTGTATCGCCGGGACGACGAGGGCGTTCCCTTGCCCCCCGGCTCCTCTGTCGCTGCCCGGATGCCGGAAGGACCTTCTCATGAGCAGAATTCTCCTTGTGGATGACGATGACGACATCAGGGAGACAATGGTTACCCTCCTGACCATGAATGACTACGAAGTGACTGCAGTTGCAGACGGGCAGTCAGCCATAGAAGAAGTCAAAAGAGAAAAATATAACATACTGATTACTGATCTTATGCTGCCGGGGATGAGCGGCATAGATGTAATCAAGAATCTAAAGGCCATAGACCATGATATGCAGTGCATTGTAATAACCGGATATGCAACGGTATCTACTGCAGTGGAGGCCATGAAGGCAGGCGCTTACGATTACCTCATGAAGCCTTTTGAAGGCGCTGAGGTGCTGATGCTTCTTAATCGTGTGATTGAATTGCTGGACCTTCAGGTGGAGAACAGCCAGCTTAAAAAAAATCTTCAGCGAAGATACGGATTTGAGAATCTGATCGGTAATAGTGAAGGTATTCAAAAAGTCTGTTCACTCATAGAGAAGGTGGCGGAGACTGACAGTACTATACTCATACTTGGCGAAAGCGGCACGGGTAAAGAACTGGTTGCAAGGACGATTCACTACAACAGTCCGCGGAAGGATAAACCCCTTATCCCTATAAATTGCGGGGCCATACCAGAAACACTGCTGGAGAGCGAATTGTTCGGGCATGAGAAGGGTGCATTTACAGGTGCAAGCGCCACACGCATAGGGAGATTCGAACTTGCAGACGGTGGAACCATATTTCTTGACGAGATAGGGGATATGAGCCCTACACTTCAGGTAAAACTTCTCCGGGTTTTACAGCAGCGTGAGTTTGAACGTGTGGGGGGTGTCCGGACAATCAAGGTTGATGTGAGGATTATTGCCGCCACCAACATCGATCTGGAAAATGCCGTACACGAGGGCAAGTTCAGGGAAGACCTCTATTATCGCCTCAATGTAATCCCGGTAATGATACCTCCGTTGAGAGACCGTATAGACGATATCCCGCTGCTGATGGATCACTTTCTTGGTTACTTCAATAAGTCCAAGAAACGGGAGATTAAAGGATTTTCTCCTGCAGCAATGGAAACACTGATGTCATACTCATGGCCCGGTAATATCCGGGAGCTTGAAAACCTCGTCGAAAGACTCGTAATACTAAAAGGCGAAGGCACGATCTGTCCTGATGACCTGCCTGATAAGTTTCTGTCTCATTCGTTCAGTAAAGAAGGCGCCTTGCGTATAACGCTCCCTGAATCAGGAGTTAATCTGAAGGATGTTGTCGAGGAATTTGAGAATAACCTCATCCTTCAGGCCCTTCAAAAGGCACAGGGTGTAAAAAACAGGGCTGCCCAGCTCCTCTCCTTAAACCGCACTACACTTGTTGAAAAACTCAAAAAAAAGAAGTTAGACTATCACATTAACGCATGATTCAGTAATAAAGATTTGACTGGCGCCTTGTCAAGTTATTGACGAGATGGTGCTCAGGTCACATCTCCCTTCTATAAATAATTCGTAATATCAAGTAGTTGTAGAGTAATTAAAAGCAGGTGTTTACTGGCACATCTATTGCTAATTACAATTCCTGATGCGGATTATCATTGTATTATTATTTATTGTTATGAATGTAAGCGTCTCATACGCCTCTGTCCTGTATAAAACGCCTGCCGTATTCTCACTTCCGCCTGGCATGAAAATCATTAAATGGGCTGAGCGGGTGAATGGAAGCGGAGAGAAAGAATTCCAGGCAGCCATACGTGAATATAAAAATGGAAATTACAATATTGCCCTTGACCTGTTTGAGCAACTGATAACTGATCATCAAAATAGTGATGTGTCCTCCATTTCCTCACTCTATGCCGGTGCAATTTACTACCGGCTTGCCGTGGAAGAAGATAACAAGGATGAAAAGATACTGATGAATGCCCTCAAGTCTTACCAGTATGGGCTCAGGACATGTCCGGTAAAGGAGAGAGGGAGGATACCGGAGATACTCCTCGAGATGGGAAATATCTATCTTGACCTCAATTTACTTGCTGAGGCTAAAGGAAATTTTAACAGGATTATAAATGATTTTCCCTCTACTGAGTTTGCCGAAAAAGGGCAATATATGCTTGCATTTGCAAGTATGAAGGAGGGGAATTACAGAGATGCCTTATCAGGCCTTGATATGCTTATGTTTAAATACAAAGGGAGAATGGAAAGAGAGAGGGTCTTACTGACCGCTGAGATCCTATTCCTGCTCAATGAATTTGGCGATTCAAGGAAATACTTTGAAGAGGGACTCAGAAAATGGCCTGCCTATGTGAAAGGTGATCCGGAAATCCTCCATCATTACAGCGAGTGTCAGTTTCAGAATGGGGAGATAATCAAGGCCCGGGAGGGTTTTTTAACGTTATACAATCTCTTTCCGGAAGATGATGTTGCCGGAACGGCACTTAGAAGGGCAGGCGAGACGTTTGTTATTACACGAAACTACACTGTTGCTGAAAGAATATTCCAGGATGTAATTACATATTTCCCGAATAGTGATGATGCATTTGCGAGCATGCTGGCAGTCGGTGACATGAAGATTCAATCCGGCAGGGAGACCAGGTCAGTTGCCGGGAATAAGGCGATACCACCGGACAGGTTCAATCAGGATACATTGAAATATTATAAAGATGTTGAAACAGGATCTAATAATGAGGTGCTTGTTGACACTGCCCGCTTCAAGACAGCGAGGGTGCTGGAGGATCAGGGCAGAATTCACCAGGCATTTAGTGTCTACCTTGAACTTATTGGCCACCATGACAAGTCTTTGAATAACGAGGTCTCAGAGGCGGTGAGCGAGGTGATTGACAGGATAGGGGTGCAAATAAGGGAGAGGCTTGACAGGGGTGATAAGTCAGGCGTCCTGAAGTTATATCACGCATACTATAAGAATAATCTGAGGCATGTCAGAAATGACGGACTTCTGATGGATATAGCTCAAATGACTGAGGGGCTTCACCTGTACAAGGATGCCCATATGATTTATGACGTCATTGTCGAAAGGGATGGAAACAGGAGAGAGCAGGCGCTTTTTAATGCCGGTAAGTTGTATGCGCAGTCAGGTAATGACAGAAGATCGGTCGAACTGCTGGGGCGGTTCATATCCGAGTATCCGAAAGGCAGCAGGACAGTGGAAGCGAGGGCCCTGGCCGGCTACGGCTTTTACAACCTCAAAGAGTATGAAAAGTCGGGTAATCACTTATATGCAGTCATCAGAGATGCGCCATACCGGTATCCGGACGTCTATCTCAAACTTGCTTCAATCCTGCAGAACAGGGCTCAGTATGATGACAGTATTTCAGTCCTGAAAGACATGCTGTCTGGTGTCCGGAGGCAGGCAGACAGTGATGCTGTATCACGTGGAAATATAATGACGGGCAATTCCTACTATGCAATGCTGAAATTCCAGGAAGCCCTTGATGCCTACAGAGAAGGATTAAAGGGTATGGATCAGAAGGAAGGCACTGATACTGTAGAGTTTATGATTGGCGACTGCCTGTTAAGGCTGGGAAGGGCTGATGAGGCCAGAAAGGTCTTTTCAAGGTTGTCTGCCGGTGCGAATAAGCTCGTCAAACAGGTTTCTGATGAGCGGATGAAAGATATCGCCTTTACAGCGGGAGACATGAATTAATTTCAATGAAATATCTCAGGATTGACAAAGACAGGCATGAACGGGATGTCCGGCTGCAGGCTATGGGCGGGATGGTAACAAAGATTGTGCATGACATCAGAAATCCGCTTGGCAGCATTGAACTTATTACTTCATTGTTGCGAAAGGAGCTTAAAGGAGACCATGATAAACAGGAATTGTTAGGGCATATAATCCATGGCGTCAGGAATATCGATACTGTCCTGTCAAACCTTATGCACTTTACAAAGTTTCCCAAACCGACGTTTGAACCGGTGAAAATAGGGGCATTAATAGACAACAGCCTTGAGGGTGTTTCGTATCTGATAAATAAAAAGGATATCAGTGTACGCAAGTGTTTTCCGGATGAACTCGGGATTTGCTGTGACAGGACATTAATGAGACAGGTGTTTCTCAATCTGTTTTTAAATTCTCTTCAGGCCATGCCGGATAATGGCACTCTTACGATCGAAGCAATTAAAGATGCGGAAGATGACAGTGTTGATATATCGGTACAGGATACAGGATCCGGCATAGACCCGGATGACCTGGATAAGGTATTCGATCCGTTCTTCACGACGAGGGGGAAAGGGACCGGCCTGGGCCTTACCATTGTTCACAACATTATCAGCGCTCATAACGGGATAATTAATGCATACAGTAAGCCTGGAGAAGGCAGTTTATTCGTAATGAGCCTGCCTTCAAAAGAGGGGAGGAGTGATGGGGCAGACAATACTTCTGACAGATGATGACTGCGAGATGCGCTATGCCATGAGTGAAACACTCAGAAGGTGCGGATACTCCGTTGATATCGCATCAGGTGGTGATGAGGCAGTCCGGAAATTCATGTCAAAGAAGTTTGATATGGTGATAACGGATGTGAGGATGGCCAATGGCGACGGAGTTCATGTGTTAAAGGAAATAAAGAGGCGATCACCCGGGGTACCTGTAGTCCTTGTCACCGCATATGGCACAATTGATAATGCAGTAGAGGCGATGAAGCTGGGCGCTTTTGACTATATCATGAAACCGTTCTCTGTTGATGCACTTGAGGATCTGGTCAGGCGCGGCATCGAGTCTGCTCATGCTGCGAATAAATCTGCTTCAGAAGACAAAAATGCGACAGGCATTATAGCGGGGGACCCGGGAATGCTCAGGCTCTTAAAGACTGCGGAAGAGATAGCCTTCAGTGACGTTACGGTGCTGATAGAGGGTGAGAGCGGCACAGGGAAAGAAATGCTTGCCAGGTTCATTCACAACAGGAGTTACAGGGCAGGGTGCCCGTTTGTGGCCATCAATTGTGCGGCTATACCTGACGGGCTTCTTGAGAGCGAATTGTTTGGTCACGAAAAGGGGGCATTTACGGGCGCCATCAGCAAAAGAAATGGAAAATTTATCCAGGCCAATACAGGAACACTCCTTCTCGACGAGGTAGGAGAGATGAGTCTTCCGCTTCAGGCAAAGTTATTGAGAGTATTGCAGGAGAGGCAGGTTGATACCATAGGCGGGAAGGAGCCTGTATCTATTGACATCCGTGTTATCGCTACAACAAACAGGACTCTTAAAAAAGAGGTTGAAGAAGGACGATTCAGGGAAGATCTCTATTACAGACTGAACGTTTTTCCTATGGTGCTCCCTCCCCTGAAAGACAGAAAAGGCGATATACCTGAACTGACGAATCACTTTCTCAGGAAACATCAGGACAGGAGATTACGCGGGAATAAGGCCCTTGTTACAACTGTTTCCGGAGAAGCAGTTGACGCACTGGTCAATCATGACTGGAAGGGGAATATAAGGGAGCTCGAAAATGTCATAGAGAGGGCGATCCTTATAGCAGAAGGCGATACACTCCTGCCAGGTCATCTTATGATAGAGGGGAGACGGGAAGGCCGCAATTCGCCGTCTTCCATATCTGCAGGTATGTCGGTTCGCGAGATGGAGACGGCCCTCATTCTTAAGACACTTGAAGATGTCAACTGGAACAGGACTAAAGCGGCAAAGCTTCTGAACATAGGTGTGCGTACCCTGAGAAACAAGCTGAGCGAATATCGCGAGGAAGGAATAATCTTATAGGTGGCAGAAATTGCCTGCCGGGCCGGAAAGATATGCATGGAAGGGATTCGTTAATAAATACGCGGATGCCGGTTGTACTTCCTAACTCATTGATAACCCTGATTATAGAATTCATGCTGTAAATGGTATATGGTTTGCAAATCTTGATTTGTAGCAATGACTATGACGATCTTCGATAATACAATTTCATTCCTGTCAAAGGCCCTCGACATGATGAGTGACCGGCACAAGCTGCTGTCGTCCAATATTGCCAATCAGGATACGCCTCACTATAAGGCAAGGGATATAAATTTCATGGATGAACTCAGGACTGCACAGGGTTCCGGAGGGCTGCAGGAGATATCAAGGACAAATCCGATGCATATTAACGGCAATACAGGCTCGAACAGCAGCGGGGCGACTGTAATAAACCGGCCTGAGAGCAACTCCGGATATGATGACAACAGTGTTAATGTCGAACTCGAAATGGCAAATATGGCACAGAATTCAATTTTATATAATGCATCAGCCCAGGTAATTTCAACGAAGTTCAGGATGATCGCCAATGCAATACGAGAAGGACGATAAGGGGGATAAATTATGGATATAGGCAAAATATTTTCAATCAGCGCTTCAGGGCTTGAGGCCCAGCGGATCAGGATGAATATCATAGCCAGTAACCTTGCTAATGCACAATCTACTCATACACCTGATGGAGGGCCTTACAGAAGAAAAGACGTCGTATTTTCGGAAGTCCTTGACAACGCTATGGAAAATAATGCAAGCGCTGTTGAGGTCAGGGAGATAGTGGAAGACAGGAGGCCTTTCCAGGTTGTGTTTGATCCTCAGCATCCTGATGCAAATGAAGAGGGGTATGTGCAGTTGCCAAATGTAAATCTTCTTGAAGAGATGGTCAACATGATATCGGCATCGAGGTCCTATGAGGCCAATGTTACTGCAGTCAACTCTGCAAAGACTATGGCCCAGAAGGCGCTCGAGATCGGCAGGTGATGCGTTCTGGTTGGCCACAGTTAAAGTGTTTGCATGGATGCAGAGGGGGTGTGTAATAAATGAGTGATATGGGAATAAAAGGCATCGGCGCAGGAGTCACTGCTTTACCGGACACAACAACGGTAACCCGGAAGGACGAGTCGGTGAACTCCTTTGCAGATATGCTCAAGGGGTCTGTTGAAAAGGTCAGTTCCATGCAGAATACGGCTGATCAGGCAGTGCAGGACCTGCTTGCCGGGAAAGAGCAGAATATTCATCAGGTGATGATTGCAGTGGAAAAGGCAAACCTTTCATTTCAGATGATGATGCAGGTCAGGAACAAGCTTATCAGCGCATACGAGGAAATCATGCGCACGCAGGTATAGTTGACGATGAAAAACGCCCATTTGCAGCGTCAGGAACTGAACACTTTTGATCGTCAACTGTTGCTGGCTATTTTAGAGAGAAAGGGAATAAATAATTATGGCGATTAATCCGTCTGAGTTGCAGAATAAATTTGCGGCCATTCCTGTCGGACAGAAGATAATGGCGGTTGCAGGGGTTGCCGCAATGATAGCCGTTGTCATAGCAGTAATGCTCTGGGCCAATAAACCAGTGTATCACCTTCTTTATGCAAATCTGTCTCCGGAGGATGCAGGAGCAATTACTGAAAAATTAAAGGAGATGAAGGTGCCCTATGAAATACAGAACGGCAATGCGGTATTAGTCCCCCAGGAAAAGGTGCATGAACTCAGGCTCCTGCTGGCAGGAGAGGGGATGCCGTCAGGCAGTGGCGTGGGATTTGAAATATTTGACAGGACAAGTATCGGCATGACTGATTTTGTCCAGAAACTGAATTACAAGAGGGCGCTCCAGGGAGAGCTGGCAAGGACCATCAGCCAGCTCAGTGAGGTCGAGCAGGCAAGGGTTCACTTAGTGGTACCTGAAAGGACATTGTTCTCCGAGAAAAAAGAGCCTGCGCGGGCATCTGTAGCATTGAAGATAAAGGGGGGAAGGACTCTTTCCCAAAGCCAGGTTTACGGTATTATTCACCTAGTTGCAAGCAGCGTAGAGGGGTTGAGCGCCCGGAATATATCAGTAGTAGATGCGCATGGGAATATATTGTCCAAACCGTCGGACGATGGTTATGCGGCAAATATGTCAACTTATCAGATTGAATATCAGCGGAACCTTGAGAAATCAATGGAAGAGAGGGTACAGAGCATGCTCGAGCGGGCTGTGGGGCCGGGAAAGGCATCTGTCCGTATTTCGAGCACTCTTGACTTCAAGCAGATAGAAACCACTGAGGAAAAATATGATCCTGACAATGTCGCCGTCAGGAGCGAACAAAGGATGCAGGAGAATGCCTCAGGCACTTCAGGCAGTGCATCCGGGGTTCCGGGCGTGGTGTCAAATCTGCCATCAGCCAAAAACGAAAATCCCCAGGCATCAGGTGAAAAGACTGGCGCATCTTCCCAGTCAAAGAAGGCTCAGGAAACCATCAACTATGAGATAAATAAAACTGTAAATCACATCGTTGAGGCCGCCGGGACAATCAGGAGGCTTTCGGCGGCAATCCTGATAGACGGGAATTATGAGGTGGTAAAAGGGGCTGACGGCACGGAAACGAGGAGATATGTCCCGAGGACGGCTGAAGATATCAGCAAATATACTGAAATTGTGAAGAAGGCGATAGGCTATAACGAAGAAAGGGGAGACCAGATTGAAGTCCTTAGCATGCCGTTTGAGTCCTCGTTATTGGCCGAAGATGGCGGAGCAGAGCCAGAGGGCAAATTCCAGATGGCTGCACTGCTGCCGTTTATCAAGTATGCAGCAGCGTTGGCTGTTGCCGCCCTTATATTCTTATTTGTCGTGAAACCGCTTATGAAGACGGTTCTTGCATCAAAACCGCAGATGGCATCCTACCAGGCAGGAATGAGGAGTATTTACCAGGGCGCAGCCGGGGTTGAAGAAGGTGCGGCACAGCCACTCCAGATGGATTCGGAGGCGAGGACAAGGAATGAGGTATTAAAGATTGCAAGAGAGAATCCGCAGCAGACGGCGAAGCTGATCAAATCATGGATTAGTGAGAAATGAATGGCTGGATGACACGGAATAACAGCATGGGGAGAGAAATTCACAATGGCTGAAAGTCTGAATAGCGGATATGAAAAGGCGGCGATACTTCTCCTGACGCTTGGAGAGGATGTGGCATCAGAAGTAATGAAAAACCTTGATGCAAAGGAGATAAAACTTATTGGTAACTTTCTTTCCAGGTCGGGCAAGATAGAGCCCGAAAAGGTAAAGACCGTAGTAAGGGAATTTCATGAAATAGCCACGTCTCCTGACAGCTTCATCTTTGCCGGAGAAGACTATATGCGTGCTGTGCTCACAAAGGCAATGGGGGCTGAAAAGGCCAGCAAGGTGATGGAAAACCTCGCTATAGTTTCAGAGGATAAGGGTCTTGAGGCATTGAAATGGATTGATCCCCGTGGTGTTGTAAACCTGATAAAGGGTGAGCATCCGCAAACTATTGCATTGATACTGGCTCATCTTGATTCTGATCATGCGAGCCAGGTTGTGGCCCTCCTGCCGGCTGCTATCAGGAGTGATGTCATGCTGAGATTGGCGACTATAGATGGGGTCTCACCAGGGGTCATAAAAGAGATTGAAGAGGTGCTTAACAAAGAACTTCAAATGAGCGGTAGTGTTGTTGAAAAGAAGATAGGAGGGCCGGATGTCGTTGCGCAGATACTCAACAGCCTCGACAGGGGCAATGAGTCGGCGATCATGAGCAGCATAGAGCAGAACCATCCTGAGCTTGCTGAAGCGATACGAAAGATGATGTTTGTATTTGAAGACCTCATGAACATTGATGACAGGGGAATGCAGGAGATTATGAAAGAAGTCAGCAAGGAGGACCTCATGCTGTCCCTCAAAGGCGCTGGCGAGGAGTTGAAGGCCAAGTTCTTCAGGAATATGTCAGAGAGAGCTGCTCAGGGGATAAAAGAGGACATGGAGGCAAAGGGGCCTGTCAGGGTCAGTGAAATGGAAAAATCCCAGCAGGCCATATTAAAGGTGGCAAAAAAACTGGAGGAAGAAGGAAAGATAGTTATCGGGGGAAAGGGCAGCGAGGAAATGCTTGGCTGAAGTGAAATCCTGGCAGGGAGTGACTGGTGACGAGGAAGATACTAAAAACAGATGTAAAGGATAAGGCCGATGTAAAACCTTTCCGGCTGAAAACAGTTGATAATGGGGCCGGTAGGACTTCAGCCGCCTGCACTGGTGAACTCAATTCAGATATCAGGAATGCAAAGAGGGAGTCATATAAAAGGGGATTCGAGGACGGGCTCAGTAAGGGAAGGATGGAGGTTTTAAAGGAGATAGGCACGGAGTTGAAGATAATGAAGGGCTTGATTGAAGGCGCTGAAAAACTCAAGGATGAATTATACAGGAAGATAGAGAATGATGTGGTCGAGATATCTGTAATGATTTCAAGAAAGATAATAGGCGCGGTTGTTGATGAAGATCGTGAGGTCGTTGTTGGAATTGCCAAAGAGGCCATTAAGAGGGCATCAGACCGTGAGGTGCTGAGGGTCAGAGTCGCCCCTGCTGATTATGATGCACTGAACAGGAACCGCTCCGGGTTGCTGCAGTGCATTGACGGAATAAAGAGCCTTATCTTTGAAGCTGATGAATCCGTACAGCCCGGCGGGTGTTTGATTGAGACAAATCAGGGTGACATAGATGCAAGGATTGAATCGCAGATTAAGGTATTAAAGGGTGCGCTTACGGCCGCCAAATAATATGCTGAACCTCTCAAAATACGGCAGGATCATCGAAGAGACAGACCCTATCAGGGTATATGGCAAGGTGACTCAGATTACGGGCCTTATCATTGAAGGACACGGGCCTGGTTCATCCATAGGAGAGCTGTGTGACATTTTCCCGAAGGGTTCATCTGATATTGTTGAGGCTGAAGTAGTAGGTTTTAAGGGGGAAAAGATTCAACTTATGCCGCTTGGAGATACGAGGGGATTGAGCCCTGGCAGTAAAATAGTGGCAAAGAGGCACAGGGCTTACGTCCGGGTCGGTGATAGTCTTTTAGGCAGGGTAATAGACGGTCTGGGCAATCCTATTGACAGCCGGGGGGATATAACAGGAAAGACGGAATACCCCATATACAACTCTCCGCTTAATCCGCTGGACAGGCGCAGGATTGAGGAGCCTCTCGATCTTGGAATCAAGGCCATGAACGGATTGCTTACATGCGGACAGGGGCAGAGGCTTGGCATATTTGCCGGGAGCGGTGTCGGAAAGAGTGTGCTGCTCGGCATGATGGCGAGAAATACCGCCGCGGATGTCAATGTAATCGCACTCATCGGTGAGAGGGGAAGGGAGGTCAAGGAGTTTCTGGAAAAGGACCTAAAGGAAGACGGATTGTCCCGCTCTGTCGTTATAGTGGCAACATCCGATCAGCCGCCACTCGTCAGGATGCGCGGGGCGTATATTGCCACAGCAATTGCAGAGTATTTCAGGGATTGCGGCAGGAAGGTGCTTATGATGATGGATTCTGTTACACGGTTTGCAACCGCGCTGAGGGAGGTCGGGCTTGCCATCGGCGAGCCACCCACTACCAAGGGATACACGCCTTCTGTGTTCTCTGTCCTTCCAAAACTGCTGGAGAGGGCAGGCACATGTTCCGGCACAGGCAACATTACGGGTCTATATACGGTACTCGTTGAGGAGGATGACATGAATGATCCGATTGTGGACGCCGTGAGGTCAATACTGGATGGTCATGTCGTCCTTTCAAGGGACCTTGCAACACACAATCATTATCCATCCATCGATATACTCCGGAGCATCAGCAGGACGATGATAGATATTGCATCTCCTGAACATGTTGCCAATGCAAGGAGACTGCGTGAGGTTGTCTCAAGGTACAGGAAGGCGGAAGACCTTATTAATATTGGCGCTTATAAAAGCGGCAGCAATGCTGAGATTGATTATGCCATAAGCATGATTGACCGGATTAATATGTATCTGCGTCAGGGAATAGAAGATAAGGTCAATCTTGATGACAGCATAAACGGACTTAAGAGATTGTTTGAAACAGGGGTATCGTCATGAATCACAAAAGCGCAAGGTTTGATCCACTCCTTAGATACAGGGAATTTCTGGAGGAGACCATGAAACATGAATTGGCTGAGGTGATGGAGCTGCTTCACCGGGAAGAGAAAAAACTCTTTGCGCTTGAGGAGATATGCAGGCAGGCGGCGGAAGAGCTGATGGAACGCCAGGAGACGGTTGTGCCTCCCCACGAAATATTCATGTATCATTCCTATCTGCGGCAGATTTCACTTGATGTGGAGGTTCAGCGCAGGAGGGTTGCAGAGGTAACCAGGACATACAATGACAGAAAGACGGCGCTGATAAGCACATCTCAGGGCAGGATGGCCGTGGAGAAGGTCAGGGATAAGGAAATCGACTGTAAAAAAGAAGGAGTCAGCAAGAACGACAAGAAGATAATGAATGAGATAAGCAATAACAGATACATGAGGGGAAATTGATTAGATCATTCATAAGAGTTAAGGAACCCGTAGTATATCTCACCATTATATTTACATTATTCATTGGCGTGTTTGTATTTGTGCCGGCGGTGGCTGTGCAAAAACAGGAAGGTGGCCGTGCCAGTCAGTCTCCTCAAACGGGTGAAAAAGACCCGGGCGCTGTGTCGTCTGATGAAGGTGAACAGGATATTCAGGCTATAATGAAAGCGCTTGAAGAAAGGGAGAGGGAGTTGTCAATAAGGGAAGAGGCCTTAAAGAAAGAAGAAGAACGGCTGAATATGTTAAAAAACTCCGTCGAACTTTCGCTGAAACAATATTCATCCCTGCGTGACAGGATGCAACAAAGAGACCCTGCTGACAATGAGCCTAAGGACGGCATGGCACGCATGGCAAAGTTGTATGAATCAATGTCGGTTGAAGAGGCTGCTCAGAGGATTGAGAAGATGGATACGGACCTTGCAGTAAAGCTGCTGACCGCCATCAAGAGTAAGAAGGCTGGTAAAATTCTTGGAGCAATTACGGCGGAAAAGGCGGCTTCATTAAGCGCAGGGATAGCCTCCAGGACCGGGGGGAAATAAGATGAATACGACGTTTGTTGCGCCGGCTGCAGAAAAAACTGCTGATTCAGCACAGGCGGCAGGAAGGCGTGCGGCGGTGAAGAGAAATGATCCTGTTGCCGTTGATAATGAGCTGTTTGCAGAATTGCTATTGTTATTATCACCTTCACCCAATAACATGACAATGCTGCAGACTTCCCGGGATAATTCGCTGTCATCGGGGTTAAATCACGGCAATGACTTTCAGAAGGGACAAACTATGCCTATTGAAGCCGACACGGTAGCCGGACATTTACAGGATAGCGTTAAATGGAAGGAAGAAAGGCCTCCTGTGATTGATCAGGCATGGGGCGATAGCAACGCTTCAGGCATCGGGGTTAATATGCCTGACATGGATAATATGGACGGATTCGAAGGCTATCAGGATATGAAGAAGTTCATGGATAAATTCAATGAACAGGTGGAGGAGAATACGCAGGATGTGACACCGGATATAACCCCGGAGATGATTCCCAATATGCTTCAGGAAGTTACATCCGGAAATATTTCAGAAGCAGCCCAGGCTCGTTCTGATACCGGACGTGCGGGCATCATTACGCAATTATCCTGGAAATTGATTGACATGTACCACACGGGGGGGAACTCGGCGAAGATAATGCTTCACCCTGAAGAGCTTGGCCACATTAAAATAGACATATCCGTTGTTGATGACAGCATCAGGGCGATTGTCACCGTTGAGGAGAACAGCATCAGGGATGTATTAGAGTCCAATATCGATATTCTTGTACAGGAATTGAAAGACGCCGGCCTTAACATGGATCAGTTTACAGTGAAGACAATGTCCTCGTACAATGACGGCAATATGGCCGGCTGGCGGCAGGATGGAGGGAGCAGGGAGATGTTCAGTAACAGGGCGTTCAGTCATGTTATGGAGCATGATGATATTGCCATGCATGACAGTGTGCATAGTCTTACGAATGCCGGTTCAGGCTCGATAAGTATATTTGTCTGATTGAACCAATTTTAGTTGAAAGGAGGTAACATGATTAATACAGTCACCGGAAATGAATTATCTGCTGCAGGCAAGGTAGACAGGGAGGTCAAGAAGACCCTTGGTCAGGAAGATTTTATGCGCCTCCTTGTTACGCAGCTACAGTATCAGGACCCGTTAAAACCAATGGAGCATACGGAGTTCGTGACGCAGCTATCGCAGTTTTCAAGCCTTGACCATCTCTCAGGAATAAACAGCGGATTAAAGGCGCTGACAGAAACTCAGGCCGATATGAACAACAAACAGGCTGTCAGTTTCATAGGTAAGGATATTAAGGCATCAGGCAGCAGGCTTGCCATTGCAGGGGAAAATGGGTCCAGAGGCATCGGGTATCAGTTGAATGATGATTCATCCGAAGTGGTCGTCAGGATTTTTGATAAGGACGGCAAGACGGTCAGAAGCATAGATGCAGGACCTCAGGGGGCCGGCTTCCACAGGGTTGAGTGGGATGGAAAAGATTATTCAGGCGCTGCCATGCCTGCAGGCGAGTATAACTTTGCAGTCAGTGCCAAAGACCTGAATGGCAGGGAGCTGGATGTCCGCTCAAGCTTTACGGGTGTGGCAAATGGAGTGTTGTTTGAAGGTAATGTCCCATACATTACAGTTAATGGGATGAAGATACCTGTAGCAGATATAGAAGAGGTCAGTGTAAATACCACAGGAGGGATATAAGATGGCAATCTTAACGTCACTATTCACAGGAATCAGCGGTCTCAACGCGAACGGCACCTCGCTTTCAGTAATTGGCAACAATATCGCAAATGTTAATACGGTCGGCTTCAAGGCGAGCCGTGCTTCATTCGCTGATGTCCTGAGTCAGAGCCTTATGGGTTCTTCAGGGAATCAGATTGGACGCGGTGTTTATCTGAGTGATGTTTCCACACTGTTTTCACAGGGGTCAATGGAAACAACATCCAGTCCACTCGATTTTGGTATAGATGGAGACGGTTTTTTCCTTGTCAATGATTCAGCAGGGACTTCTTACTACTCGAGGGCCGGTCAGTTCAGTATAAACAGTGACGGTTACATCGTAAATCCTGAAGGCTATTTCCTGCAATGCTACCAGTCTGATAATTCAGGAAACATTACGAACAACATCGGGAATATAGATGTATCGGCTACCACGACTCCTCCTAACATGACATCAGGTGTTCAGATGACCGCCAATCTTGATTCAAGCGAAGTTCCTATAACCGCGGGTTTTGATATAACTGATGTCAATAATACATATCACTTTTCAAATTCGATGACGGTATATGATTCTCTTGGAAATCAGCACCTCGTTACTACATATTTTACAAAGGTACATGAAGACACGGCAGGCGGTACAGGGAATTACTGGCAGTGGAATGCAGTAGCCGACGGCATTGCAGGAACGGAGGTTATGGGCAGGGGCTACCTCCAGTTCAACACGAGTGGCGCGCTTGCAGCTGAGAATACAGCGGATATGGATATTGATCCTGTGGCCACTCTTGGTCTGGCGGGTGTGTTATCCGATTTCAGCTTTACTGGTGGTGGTCTGCTTAATCAGGTGATTAATTTTGACTTTGGTACAGGTACTGCCAACGGCGGTTCAGGGCTTGACGGTACGACGCAATTTGGCGCTGCATCGAGCACTTCGTTCCTGAACCAGGATGGCTATTCAGCAGGCTCATTAAAGTCCCTGAGTGTAAATCAGGAAGGGATAATCAGCGGGTCATTCACTAACGGACAGACGAACACAATAGGCCAGGTAGTGATAGGATTATTCACAAATCCTGACGGCATGAGCAAGATCGGTAAAAACCTTTATGCCGAATCTTATGAATCCGGACAGCCGGTACTGGGAACACCTGACAGCGGCGGCCGTGGAAGGATATTATCCAATTCCCTTGAGCTTTCCAACGTAGACCTTGCAGAAGAGTTTATCAAGCTCATAACCACCCAAAGGGCCTTCCAGGCCAATTCAAGGATTATCACAACTACAGATTCAATGCTTGAAGAACTTGTAAACCTCAAGAGATAATATAATCATGAAGCCCCCTCATGGAATGAGGGGGCTTTATTTTTAAGATTGAATTATTGTCAATTACCTGACACGGCACAGATGAGTTTGACGCCATGCAGTCCCCTCACGACACTGAATGATTCTGTAACTAATTGAAATATCAGCTAAATAAGAATTACTTATTTAACAAAATAATGGCATGTACATTGCAAAATGACAGATTGTCAGGTCTGATGGAGTTGTCCTGACAAGGCAAAGAGGGGGAAAAATGGCAAAGGATGAAAATACGGAAGCAGAAGGAAAGGGCATGGAAGGCAAGGGTGGAGAGTCTGCGCCTGCCAGGCCGTCCAGGAAGAAATTCATGACCCTCGCGATTATAGGCGCCGGGGTAGTCATAATCCTTGCAGGCGGATTCGCCGGATGGAAGTTCTTCCTTCACAACAGCGGGGAAACAGGGAATGCGGATGCAACGGTGAAGCAGGACAAGGAGAATGTCCCCGGGCAAATAGTGGCGTTAGAACCATTTGTAGTAAATCTGGCAGAGCCTTCAGAAGTTACATATCTAAAGATGACTGTAAATCTGGAAGTTGAATCGGAAATTACAGCTGCAGAGATACAGGCAAAGATGCCTCAGATAAGAGACGCCGTCCTGATGCTGCTTACCAGCAAGACGTCTGATGATGTTAAGGATACGGGAGGCAAGCTTAAGTTGCAGGATGATATGGTTGCAAGGATGAACCATTTTATACATACAGGGAAAGTCAAAGCTGTTTACTTCACTGAATTCGTAATGCAATAGTGAGACATCATGGAAAAGATACTGTCACAGGAAGAAGTAAATGCACTGCTGAAAGGGATTGAAACCGGGGATGTAGCCACAGCAGCACCCCAGGCTGATGAAGGCGGCTGCCGCCAGTATGACCTTACAAGCCATGAACGCGTAGTGCGCGGCAGGATGCCTACCCTCGAGATCATCAGTGAGCGGTTCAGCCGTATATTTCAGGTTAGTATGTCTGCAATGCTTAAAAAGATGGTGGAAGTGAATATGGTTTCGGTTGAATTGATGAAGTTCGGCGAATTTATGAAACACATACCGCTGCCTGCGTGTATAAACATATTTAAGATGGATCCCCTGAAGGGATTCAGCCTGCTCGTAGTTGACCCTCGGGTGATATATCTTCTGATTGATAACTTCTTCGGCGGCAAGGCTCAGACACACGTCAAGATAGAAGGAAGGGATTATACACCCATTGAGCACAGGCTTATCAGGAAGATCGTCAATCTCTGCCTGCAGGATATAGAAAAGGCATGGAGGCCAGTCCATCCGGTTTCCGTGCAATATTCGAGGACTGAGATCAACCCGCAGTTTGCCTCAATCGTTACTCCTGCTGAGATCGTCATTGTCATTGTATTTAATATTGAAGTTGACAGTTCACCCGGCAGGCTGCAGGTCTGCATACCATACCCGTGTATAGAGCCAATAAAGGAAAAGTTACAGGCAGGATACCAGAGTGACAATTTTGAGGTTGATCAGAAGTGGATGGACAGATTCAAGGAACAGCTTTCAGAGTGCTCTCTCAGTGTCAGTGTTGAGCTGGGAGGGACAATGGTCAGGATTAAAGACCTGCTGAATCTGAGCGCCGGTGATATCATTATTCTGGATAAACCGGCTGACGAGAATATTGTGGCCAGGATTGAAGGAACACCCAAATTTGCTGGCAGGCCGGGAGTGTTCAGGGGAAATCTTGCATTCCAGATAATGTCACACTATTAGTCAGATAACAAAAGGGGGTAGGAAGCAATGGATGATAATGAGCTTGCGGCCCAGTGGGAGCAATCAATGCAGGAAGATACAAAAGCCGCAGAAGAGAAAGGTCAGGATGTTCAGGCTGCATCTCAGGAAGCGGCCATCGATGCAAAGCCTGCCAGTTTTTCTCCACTGAAGGCTGTTAACGCCGGGGGAGGAATCAACAACCTCGACTTTATCCTTGATATATCACTGCAGGTTTCAGTGCATGTCGGCGGGACTAAGATGCTGATTAAAGATCTGCTTCAACTTGGTCAGGGGTCAATAATAGAACTTAATAAGATGGCTGGTGAACCAATGGACGTCCTCGTAAACGACAAGCTTATAGCAAGGGGCGAGGTTGTGGTGGTTAACGACAAGTTTGGAATCAGGCTGACGGACGTAATGAGTCTGACGGACAGGGTGGAGCAACTTAAGTAGCAAGGAGGTGCTTTCAGTGAAAAAGATATTATCAGTTTTGACACTAATGACAATGTTGCTTGCCTTATATCAATCTTCAGTTGCCAGGCCGGCAAATCTTGCGTTGCTGAACAGCATTAATATAGCTACATCGGCTGACAATACAAAAATTGAGCTTAAGTTTGACGGGAGGCCAGGCCGGGAGAAGATTCAGTATCAGGATGACTTTGTTCAGCTTGAATTTCCAGGGACGTATACAGACCCTGCAAAACAATGGCTGAAGGTGGAAGATGACATCGTAAAGAATATATTCGTATATCAGTTCGATTCAAATACAGTCCGTCTGAGGTTATTTACATTTGACAGGGCGGTAAATATCCGTGGAAGGCTCAGTGTAAGCAGCACGAATAACGGATTGATGATAAGTTATGGGCAGAAGCAGGCGG
>WBZR01002473.1_pt1 | contig 18939 bp, 15 predicted proteins | sample 5204231 | NCBI WGS metagenome assembly WBZR01 (sample SAMN12412403, study PRJNA552823) | activated sludge metagenome | isolation source: activated sludge from anammox sidestream of wastewater treatment plant... | place: USA: Virginia | collected 2017-08 | reverse complement strand
CAAACACAATTAAGAATTCAAATATCAATAACCCATAAAAAACAAAGATGTATTCAGAAATCAGATTGTAGAATTGTGTTTCACTCAGCAAAATAAAAGGTGCTGCAGAAACGCATGCAGTTATAAAAAGACCGGCAGTCATCCATAAATAAACTTTCAGGATAAATGTTCTTGAATGCTCTTGAGCACCGGTGTAAGAATCCTGCATAACAGGTAATGGTTCCATGATGTTATTATCTCCTTTGAAAAATTGATATATATTTAAAATTACGTAGTAATAAATATAAAATATAAATATTTTTAGTGATATAAAACTGATTGTTTTTTCAACAAACAGTAGTAAATTCAGTTAATTAATTGGTAATAACTAAAATACTTCATTTCTTTAAATCGTTCCGAAACAGAACAATTTTTGCAATTTCATTGCTTATAATTGCAGCTATACTTTTAATATCAAAATTTATCCTTAATAATGAAAACTCCGATAGCCCATCTGAGAAAAAAGAAACAAAAGATGTAAATATACAGGAACAAAAATTGAGCAAAGAGCAGATTTCAATATTGCTATCACCCGGAATAGATTCTGTTTTGCATAATTTCGGACTAACAGATGAATGGATAACAACATTTCAAACGGATAAGAATATTAAAGCAAGTTCCACAAAAAAAGAAACTGAGCTATTTGTTAAAAATGTTCTTATTCCTACGGATCTTACATCAATAGAAGTAAATGCTGATATAAATTCATATATCACATCACTCGGTTTAACATCACAGGTTAATGAAGATATTACAACCAAGGATATTACTATTAAGATAACAAACACAGATACACTTACAGGAAGTTTACCATTAGCCAAGATAAACATAGAGCATTCAGATAAAGTAAGCAGAGAAAGTGCACAAATATGTATTATAATTAACAATATAAACGAATATACTCCGGAGGAAATTGATAATCTGTTATTAAGTAAAAATGAATTCAGTTTTGTATTTCCGCGAAACCTTGATGATATTAATCTTCAGAATAAACTTCTTCACGGTAAAAAGGATGTAATTATTAATCTGACAATTGGCAATAAAGATAATTATGAAACAGATTTTAATGCATCTATGGATGATAAAGCAATACTTGAGCGGGTAAAAAACTTTACTGTTGATTTTCCAACTGTAACAACAGTATTACTAAGTTTAAAAGATCAGGATATACCCGCAAAAACAATAAATTCTGTTACATTGCAGCTGACTAATTACAAAATTCGTATTCTACCGGAAAGCAGTTTAACAGTATTGCTTACGGCAGCTGAAAAAGATTCAAAAGATAAGTTTAATATGATGGCTAAAAACATCATTACAAAGGGTAAACTTGCAAAAAGTATTGTAAGTACTGTAAATGTAACAAGCGAAGATTTTACAGGTTTTTATGACAAAATACTTTATTTAAAAAAATTGGGATATAAATTCTGCAATTACAGCGAATATGTTTCAAGAAAGGATGCATTAGAAAAACAGCAAAAAGAGAAAGAGGAAAAGCTGAAAGAACAAAAATTAAAAGAACAAAAATTAAAAGAACAAAAACAAAAGGAAGAAGAGAAAAAAAATAAAGTAAAGAAGACTGATTTAAAGAAAAGTAATATTAAGAACTCAACAAATAATAAGCCGGGAACAAAAAAGAAAACTGATGTTAAAAAGAAATAATAAAGTACTTATTTTTTCAAGAATCATAATTTTCATTTCATATATTTGGGCATTTAACACATTTTCACAACCCTTTACATCTGAAGAGAAACAAATCCTTAAAATTCAGGATTCACGAGATTATTCACAAATCAACAAAATCACAGAATTTTTAACCGAAGCTGAAAGCAAAACATATTTACGGGCAATTATAGCTTTAGGCAGCATGCAGGATAGCGGAATAATTAAACTTGCGGGTGAACTGCTGAATTCAGATATTGATAAGCATCATCTGATTGCATGGTTATTGGGGAATATCCGATCCAAAGAAGGGATAAGTTACCTTATTGAATATTTATCAAAACCTTTATCAGATAAATCATTAGCCTTAATTGCACTTGGAAAAACAGGAGATGAAACATCAGTTGATAAGTTTTTGCAATACTCCCCTTATAATGGATATGAATTATTTGAAGCTTATACAATTGCATTTTATGCAATTCGCAAAATAAGAAAAGAAGAATTATTTAAAGTATTAAAAAAACTTTATCAATCACCTTCGGGAGAGAAGTCATTAAATGGTATAGCATATTCGTTTTACAGGGGGGGAGATAAAATTCTGCTCGAGCCATATAGGGATATTCTTCTAAAAATTTGTTTAGCACACGACCCGAATGCAGAAACCAGAATGTGGGCTTTTTCAGCACTTGGAAAATTGCAGGATACATCATTTACTGAATTACTTTTAAATGAGCTTAACCAAGAAAATGACTGGAGAGTAAGAGTAAATATTGTAAGTGCGTTAGGAAGTACTTTACCTCATATAAACTCACCTTTAACTGAAAAACTTGTAAACGTGTTAATTCAGCAAGCTGAGCAGGATAACAGCACGCATGTATCAATAGTTTGCCTGCAATCACTTGGAAGATTGTTTGCAGATGCAGATACAAAAAACCCTATATTAGTAAAAGTCAAAGAAAAATTATTATTCTTAATATCATCGTCATTTAAAGGTGCATGGAATATACAGGCAGAAGTCATTAAAACATACGGAAAGATATTTAAAGATGAAGCTAAAAATGATTTGATGTCATTTTTAAAGTCAACTAATAATTACGACTTAAAATCAGCTGCTGTTTCAGCATTTGAATATATGAACGACCCGTTAGTATATAAAGAGCTGCGTCAAACAATTAGCGATGATGTGCAAAAGTATAACTCAATTCATCCCAATAAAGATGGCTCAATGATAGGTTCAAATGATCTTGCAAAGTTATACAGAGCATTTGCAGGTACATTATCAGAGCTTGATGATAAAATGGATAACGAGAACAGAAATATAATAAGACTCATATATTCTGAATTTGCATCATCAAAAGATGCTCCGCTGACGGATATTTGTTTAAGCAGTCTTCAGGATTCGCTTTTTATTGAATACCGGGAAGAAACCTGCAGGATTATGATGTTTGATTTTTCTGATTTTAAACTTCCAAAGGATAAAGATGTTATGCTGATGTATATAGCTTTATGGGACAAAATGAAATATGAACCCGCAGCCGAAATACTGACGAATAATATTTCATCAGATGATTACGATATTGCAAAAGCATCTGCAGATGCTCTTAAGAATATTTCAGGAGAAGATTTAACAAGCAAAATAACTGCTTCAAGATACAGACTTGATCACGATTGGAATTTTATAGATAACCTTAACTATAAAAAATTTGCTTTAATCAAAACAAGTAAAGGTGAAATTAAAATTGAGCTTTACACAAACATAGCACCATTTACCGTACAAAATTTTATTAAGCTTTCTGAAAGCGGATTTTATAATAATACAGAATTTCACCGCGTTGTGCCAAATTTTGTAATACAGGGCGGAGACCCGACCGGAACGGGCTTCGGAGGTCCCGGGTACACAATACGAAGTGAATTTTCTCCGATGCCATTTGATGAATATACACTTGGAATGGCTTCCAGCGGGAAAGATACTGAAGGAAGCCAGTTTTTTTTAACACACTCGGCGCAGCCGCATTTGGATGGTAAATATACAGTTTTTGGAAAAGTAATTGCAGGTACTGAAGCAGTTGACAGGATACAGATTGGCGACAAGATTGAATCAATAACATTTTCAGAAGAAAATTAATTTAGTAAAATGAGCGGCGAAAAAAGTGAATTAATTGTATTAGAGACCAATAGACTTAAATTAATTCCTTTAGATTATGAACGAGCTGAAATGTTTACTCATCTGGATAGCAGATTGGAAGATTCATTAAAGCTGGAGCGTGCTGAGCGTAACTTAACACTGCATTTTAGAAATGCAGTAAAGAAATACACTCTTCCCTGGATAAAAGCTGACCCGAAAAATTATCTTTTTGCAACAATTTGGGTAATTATAGAAAAGATATCTAACACAATAGCCGGAGATATTGGATTTAAGCGTAAAGCTGATGAAAACGGATATGTTGAGATTGGATATTCAATGCAGCCAAAATTCCGAATTCAGGGTTATATGACCGAGGCAATTGCGGCAATGGTTAAATGGGCATTTACATATTCAGAAGTTAAAGCAGTAATAGCTGAAACGAGCAGTGAAAATATTGCATCTATAAAAGTGTTAAAGAAAAATGGATTTTCAGAATTTAACTATACAAAATCAGCAGAACGAGGTGAATACCATTTAACAGATAAGACAAATATGCTTTGGCATATTAAAGAAAAAGACTAATGAACCGTGGAACAAAATTAATGAAATTACATTTTAATATTTATTATAAATTAAATAATATTTTTTAAAAGAAAGGTACAATATGAACTATTTAAAATTTACAATCTCTGTATTAATTTTCTTTTTTGCCCTAAATCTTTCTATTAAAGCTGATGACTTAAATAAAAAGAAAATGGAACAGGTTACAAAAGAAATTCTGGATTTGATGGTAAAAGGAGATAATGCATCAGAAAAGCTGAGGAAATATATTTCAGAAGAATGGCTTGAAGACAAAAAGATAAATGTTAAAAAATATCTTATAAACAACTACTCCCCCGAGAGTTACGATATTATATATTCAGGCGGAGATATTTGTATTGCAACAATTGGCGGTTCAGAATGGAAGCATTTATTAGTATTTAAGTTTACAGAAGAATACGGATTTTATAAGGTAGTACCACTTGGAATCAGCGAAGCATCAAGCGATTATATTGATCCATGGAATTATGTGAAAGATTATATTTGCTCATCATTTGAAAAAAAGGATGTGCCGAGTGATAAACAGAAATAGGTTAAATTAATTTATTTAATAAACACGGTTAAATACTGTAATTTTACTATTTCAACCTCATTTTTGCATAAAAAATGAGGTTTTTTATTTTTATATTTGCATATTATGTTAAATAAAAGCCCAAATAAAAATATTTTAACCGGCGTAAAATACACTATTGCAGTATCAAGCGGAAAAGGCGGAGTAGGTAAATCAACTGTTGCAGTTAATCTGGCAGCAGCATTAATTAAAGAGGGATATAAAACCGGTTTAATTGATGCAGATATATACGGTCCTTCAATTCCAACAATGCTTGGTGCTGCAACCGAAAAACCCAAGTTAGTAAAAATTCAGGAAAAAAATAAACTTTTACCTGTTGTTAAATATGGTATAAAAATGATGTCTATTGGTTTTCTGGTAGATTCTAAAGAAGCCGTTGTATGGCGGGGACCAATGGCATCAAGTGCGCTAAAGCAGTTTATGAATGATGTTGCATGGGATGAATTAGATTTCCTTTTATATGATATGCCTCCCGGTACCGGAGATATACAACTTACATTAACTCAATCTATACCGCTTACCGGATCAATTATTGTTACAACACCTCAGGAAATTAGTTTAATTGATGCCCGCAAAGGTGCAAAAATGTACGGCAAAGTTAATGTGCCTGTTTTAGGTATAATTGAAAACATGAGCTATTACTCAAATAAAGATGGTACTAAAGATTATATTTTTGGAAAAGGCGGAGGGAAAAAACTTGCAGATGAGCTTAATATAAATTTCCTTGGTGAAATTGCAATAAATACTGATATTAGAGTTGGCGGAGATGAAGGTAAACCAATAGTACTTGGAAAGCCAGATTCAACAGAAGCAGAGCAATTTACAGAAATTGCAAAAAATATGGCACAAAATATTTTACAAAACACAAAACTTAATACAAAACAACCTGTTATAGAGGTTTAATAGTTTATAGTGTTTTCAAAATTTTTATAAGTTTTTTTTATTTTTGTTTGTTGTTATTTATCTGTAAATTGATAAAGATACAATATAATTACTTAAAATTATGGAATTTTAAGTAAATTTAACAGGTTTCAGGTAACGGGTATTAATAATTTATTAATGCTTTTAATTAAAAGTTTTATTATTTTTACGGAGTTTTAATTTCGGGTAATGCTAATTACTGAAAAAACAGCAGAAATTGAGGCTAAAATAAATTCAGTTCTGGAACGTATTAGACCTTATCTTCAGCAGGATGGCGGCGATGTTATATTAGATAAAATAACTGAAGATGGTATTGTTGAATTAAAACTTTTAGGTTCATGCAATACCTGTCCGTTAAGACCGATGACATTAAGGGCTGGAATTGAAAGAGCTTTAATGAAAGAAATACCTGAAATAAAGAGAATTGAATGTTTTAACTGATATATGTTAAATTTAATTATTGTAATATTATTAAGCTATTTAGTAGGATCATTTCCTACTGCACTTGTATTTGGCAAATTATTTAAAAAGATTGATATACGCCAACACGGGAGTAAAAATCTGGGGAGTACAAATGCATTCAGGGTGCTTGGCTGGAAGATTGGCATAATTGTTCAGCTAATTGATATTGCAAAGGGATTTATAGCAACCCTATTGATCTCAAAACTTTTCTACGGTAATTTGCCGTTTGAAAACCGTACACCGTTTCAGGATATAACAGTTGTACAAATTATTGCAGGTATATCAGCAATTATTGGTCATGTATGGACAGTATTTGCAGGTTTTAAAGGCGGCAAAGGAATCAATACAGCAGCAGGTATGCTGCTTAGTCTTGCACCAATAGATGCAACAATATCTATCGCAATATTTATTGTTGTTTTGATATTTTCCGGTTATGTTTCACTAGGTTCAATTAGTGCAGCATTTGCATTTCCAAGCACAATGTTTATAAGAGAAAACTTTTTTGGTGTTGAAATTGACGGCTATCATACGCTAATATATTTCAGCATTGTAGTTTGTGTTTTTTTAATTTATAACCACCGCGGAAATATTAAAAGATTACTTCATGGCGAGGAGAATAGATTTGAAAAATGGTGGAAAGTACGGTGGATACAAATAGATGCCCCGTTTAAACGCAGAAGAAAACAAAAAGATATATGATATTTTTTTAAGCGGGTTTAACCCGCTTTTTTTTATAAGAAAACTTTTTTATATAATCTACATTTATCCTTTACTAGAATTAATTACATTTTTTAATCAGTTAATTTTGGATAAATTTGCAAATGATGAATATCAGTATATTAGGTTCCGGAGGCTGGGGCACAGCCCTTGGATTGATATTAAACAGTAACCGGAATAAAGTTACTTTGTGGGAATATGACACTGAATATGCCCATACACTCAATGAATACCGTGAAAATTTTTATTATTTGCCAAAAATTAAAATTCCTGACCGTATAAGAATAACCAATGATATTAATGAAGCAGTAAGAAATGCGGAACTTATAGTAATTTCCACTCCAACACAGTTTATAAGAAATGTAATTGAAAATATTAAAGATATTACGTTTACAAACCGCGTAATTTTAAGTGTATCTAAGGGAATAGAAACTCATAGTTTAATGACAGTTTCACAGATATTTCAGGATGTATTTACCAAAATTGATAAAAAAAATATAACTGTACTTTCAGGTCCTTCACATGCAGAAGAAGTTGCAAAAAATATTCCTACTGCTGTTGCAGCAGCAGGATATGTTGAAAAAAATTCAGAGATTATACAGAAAACTTTTTCTAACAAACACTTCCGTGTTTACAGGTCAAACGATGTGCTTGGAGTAGAGCTTGGCGGAGCATTAAAGAATGTAATAGCCATAGCTGCCGGAATAGCTGATGGTGCAGGTTTTGGTGATAATACAAAAGCTGCAATAATGACAAGAGGTATAAGAGAAATTACACGTTTTGGAATGCGATTTGGGGCACAGGAAAACACATTTATGGGACTTTCAGGTATTGGAGATCTTATAGTAACCTGTATGAGTAAACATTCCCGCAACCGGTTTGTAGGTGAAGAAGTTGGGAAAGGGAAAAAACTTAAACATGTTCTTGCAGAAATGAAAATGGTAGCAGAAGGTGTGGCAACAACAGAATCAACTCATGAACTTTCTAAAAAAAATAAATATTGAACTGCCAATAATTGAACAGGTATATAGGGTACTTTTCCACGGCAAAGATCCTCATCAGGCAACTGAAATGCTGATGACAAGAAACCTTAGGGATGAAAAATAAAAATTCAATTCTTTTTACAAACTGCAAAGTATGGCAGCCGAAAGGAAGATTTGATGAATCATTTGGCATTAACAACGGAATTTTTGATTTTGCCGGTTTAAACAAAGAAGCTGCTGCCCTTGCAGGAAATTATAAACAAACAATCAATTTAAACGGAAAGCTGGTTTTGCCTGCTTTTACTGATGGACATTTGCACCTTGTTAACGGAGCATTAATGCTTAAACATCTTGACTGCTCACAAATTAAATCCATTGATGAACTAAAAAATACTGTTAATGAGTATGTAAAAATTATGCCTGATAAATGGATAATTGGAGGTAATCTTGATATTAACAGTATAATAAATAAAGTTTCTGTTAAAAATGAAAATATTGCAGATACAATTTACAGCGAAGCACCATTATTTATTGCAAACTATGATTATCACTCAGCATTGTGCAATTCAAAAGCTTTGGATATTTCAGGAATTAACAAAAAATCACGAATATTTAGAAACGCAGAACTTGACTATACTTCATCAGGTAAATTATCGGGAATTATAAGTGAGGGGGCGATGAATGAAGTATATACTGCAATTCCTGAACCTCAACTTAATGAAAAAGTTACCGCCGTAAAAGAGTGCATAAACAAAATGCATCAAAAAGGATTAACATCTATTAGCGACATTACACTTCCGAAAGATATTGAAGTTTATAATGAATTATATAAAACAGGAAATTTGAATTTAAGAATAAATTCTTATTTACCCTTTGCAGAGTTTGAAAATATCGCAAAATATATTGATATAACTAAGAATATTGACACTGAATATTTTTCAATAAAAGGATTTAAAGCATTTTGGGATGGTGCATTGGGCTCGGAAACAGCACTGTTTAGCAGAAATTATAATGGAAAAAATCATAACGGATATAAAACCGAGCTTGCAAATAGCGGAAAAATTTATGAACTTGCAAAAAAAATTGATGATGCGGGTTACCGTATAATCATTCATGCAATTGGCAATAAAGCAGTAACAGAAGTACTTAATCTGTATGAAAATCTTCCGAATACCAAAAAACTACGGCACAGGATTGAGCATGCACAACATATTGACCCAGCAGATTATGAACGGTTTGGTAAAATCGGGGTAATTGCATCTGTTCAGCCAATACATTTAAAGTATGATGTAAATACAGTTAAAGAAAAGCTCCCAAGTGAACTTGTTCCAAATACACATAACTATTATCAAACCACAAAAACAGGAGGGAAAATATGTTTTGGAACAGATTTTCCGATAGCAGGATTTGACCCGATTGAAAATATTAGACTTGCTGTTACAAGAAAAATAGATTCCACAGAGTTTACTCCTGAGCACAAGATACCGCTTGATGATTGCATTAAAGCCAGCACAATAAATAATGCTTATTCAAATGGAAATGAAAATTTGTTTGGGTCAATAACAAATGGGAAAAAAGCAGATTTTATTGTATTAAATAAGGATATTTTTGAAGCGGGATTTAATGAATTGTCAGTTGATTTAACTTATTGTAATGGTATCTGCTGCTTTAAAAGTATGAATTAAAATAATTTTCTCCTGTTTATACAAGAAAAATAAAAAATCATTTAAATACTTTGCTGTTTCTTTCACACTGATAAAGCATGAAGAATTTAACCAAAATTTAACTTTCTAACCAATTCCATAACAGCAATACCGTAAGCAACTGAAACATTTAAAGAATGTTTGAAACCGTATTGATGTATTTCAACGGAAAAATCGGCAAGGTCTAATATATCCGCAGAAACACCTGTGAGTTCATTTCCCAAAACAAGACAAAGCGGAAAATCTTCTTGATTAATATCTGTATAAGATCTTCCCCCTTCAGTAATTTCTAAAGGGACAATTTTAATACCTTCACTTTTTAATTGTTTAACAGCCTCAACAGGATTTAAAACGTACTGCCAAGGTACAGCTTCAGTAGCACCAAGAGCAACTTTTTCTATTTCTTTTCTAGGCGGGTAAGGTGAGTAACCTGTTAAATAAAGTTTTTCAATAAGTGCTGCATCACTTGTTCTGAAAATTGAACCGATATTATAAATACTGCGGATATTATCAGCTAAAACATACACGGGATTTCTTTTAACTTTTTTAATTTCATTTAGCGGAATCCGCTTTTTACCTACTTCTTCGTGTGATAGTTTCTTCATATATTAAATTTAAAAACTCAATTAAATTTGCAAAATATTGGTAAGCAAAATTTTAATATTTTAATATAAATGTTAAAAATAAGCTCTTATTTCAGCAGTGCCGGTATGTATTACCCTTGCTTTATCTTCGGCTCTGCCAAAATAATTTATAGTTGCCTGAATAAAATTACTTATCCTGTACTCAAAGTTAAGTGACCAAAAAAAACTCTTGCCTGCAACAAGTCCTTTAGTAAGATCAAACGGAACAGATGAAGGTGTGGAATTCATCAATACTTCATTTCTTGAAATTTCACTTCGCAAAGTACCTTTGCCTGAAAATGAATATGTCAAACGAAAAGTCTGAACATTTATATCTGCTTGAGTTGGATTTACCGGAAAGTTATCTTTAGCACGTTTTAACTGTACTTTAAAACCTGCTTCTATTGTTTGAATTGGTTTATAAATAAGTTCTGAGGTAATACCTTCGGAATTTATATTCCAATTTCTGATTTCAACCCCGGGGGAATTGTTCCTTTCAATTTGTGAAACATAGTCGCTTATAAGTGCAAGGTCAGGGGTGAAAGAAAGACGCAATCTGGCAGTGCGTTCAGTATTTAGAAGTCTTTCATTACCAGAAAAATATTGAGTTAGCCCTTTACGCTGTACAAAACGAAGTTTAATACCAAAATATTCGTGGTTTTCAAATATTCCAAAATCCTGCTGTATAGTTGTAGCACCGGCAATTGTGTTTTCATTATTTTGAAATGTGCTGAACTTAAGGAAATATATATTTTTTTGAACAGGATCTTTGCTTTTTTCAGAAACACTTATGTATGAATCAGATGTAATATTATTGAGTATTGTTTTAAGCGTACCATTTTTTAACCCTGCAGTAAACCTTGAGGGAATTATGTTAATGCTTGCAGAGCTTTGCAGGTCAGTAGTAGGAAAAAGCTGGTCTGTTGGTCTGAATATTTTTATGTAATCACCATCAAAGTTAGTAAGCACAAATTCATTCTCATCCTGCAGTCCGTTTCCGTTAAGATCACCAATATATTTATAATTTCCTGTACCCATTGTTACCTGTATAAAAACAACCTCCTGTTTAGCTGTGCGTTCGCTGGATACTTTATAAAACAAATTAGTGTTAAATCCCCGGTTAAAAAACCAGATATTACTTTGCGAGGTAACAAGAATTGTACGAGAATCTGTAAGCCCTTTGTTCTGGAATTCAGGAGAATATTTTCTGTCATAAACAACAAGGTCACCGTTTATTGAAATAAAATTAAGGTTTTTAAGTCTTGCACCAAAGGTGCTGGTATATGAATTTGACTGTCTGGTTAAAGTGCCTGAATTAAAAGCGTCATCAAACCTGTAGCTGAACTGGTAACTTAGATCAAGGTTAAAAAGATCTGTTATAAAAAGTTTTGGTTTAAACTCATAAAATCTAAAACTCCCAGAATTAACAGAATCATAGTTAAGTGACCGGGTTTGTTTATCTTCACCATTAATTTCAAATTTCAGATTATACTTGCCAAAACTTTTATTTTTGAAAGGCTGCAATTTATAATCAATGGCACCAAACTGCCTAATCCATTTACCTCCGTAATCAATTGAATTATCTTTACTGGAAATATAATCTGCATTATAGCTTAATGAAGGAATATTTAGGATATCACCTGCAAATTTTATATCAAGCGAGCCGCGAAGTGAGTTAAATTTATCACCGCGTTTAATTTTACCCCCTGTTGTTGAAATACTAAAATACTTTTGAGGCTTTATGATTAAACCTGCTTCGGTTGTTACTTCTGTTAATTTTGTGCTGTCATTTATATCCCAAACTCTGTTGTACTCAACTTTATTTAACCTATCAACAGCGTTATAGAGCTTATTAACAACCTTTTGACGAACAGTAAACAGAACTTCACCAAGGTTAAGTTTACCAATTTTAAAAATTTTTGGGTTAAACAAAAGAGATGCTGAAAAAGCACCGCCTTTGTTTTCGTGGTCATCAAGTCCGCTCAGCAGGTTAACATCAAAATCACTTGCAGTGCCTTCCATTGTAAGGGATACATCCTTTGAAATTTTTAAGTCAAATCCAACATCAGCTGATTGATATGAAGCAGGCAGAGGGAAAAATATAAGGGGAAGATAGCTCCCAAGCCCTTGCCCGGCATAAGTATAAGCACTGCTGCTTAAGCTGTTATATTCACCTTTACCGGTTCCGACAAATGAAAATGTTACCTGATACAGAGCCGCAGTATCACCGGGTGCGTAAATATATTTTTTTACGGACTGGCTGTTAATAACAGTATCGCGCTGAATATATAAGCCAAGTGAATTACCAAGGGAATCCCTTCCAACATAAGTTACTCCAGATTTGGAAGCTAACAATCTGTTATCACCCGCTTGAGAGATTATTGTACGATCTGAATCAGATAAAGTAAAATCAATAGGTTTGCCGGGGTCATCACGCTCACGCAGATAGGAAAAAGATAATTTAAGTCTATCATTTAATAATGCTGTGTGTGTTTGACCGGCAATAAAACTACGGCTGTACTTTTTATCTGAATATTCAAAGTCAATTACAATTCTAGAGGCATTTGTAATAAGTCTGTTGTTTGTAAATTTCACCTGCCCTGTTGAGTAATCAATTGTATAATCGTTGCTTTCACCTCTTGTTAATAAAACGCCATCAAGATAAACTTTTTCGCTTCCTGCAATAACAACAATATTCACTTCATTATCGGCACCAATAAGCCGGTAAGGACCCTGCACCCCATCCTGACCGTTGAAAGAATTTGTGCTAAATCTTCCCTTGCTTAGTGCACCGGTTAAAAAAAGATCAGTTTTGTTGTAATTTGCAAATCCTTTTGCACCTTGCAGCTTTTTGCTGAAATTGAAAAACTCGTTTCCGCTGAGATTAACTTCAATATCTCCAAGAGTAGCTGTAATATTGCTTGAGCGAAGTTCAACAAACACTTTATCAAGCTCCTGCAGTTTTTGAGTATTGCCTTCGGGCTGAATAGGGGTATTTTCATCAGTAAGGGCAGCAGTAATTTCAATATCATTTGATAGCTTACCGTTCAACTGCAGGCGAAACCCGGATTGCAGAGAGAGATCCCGGTTATTGCCAACAGTAAAACCGCGGAAAATACTGCCAGATTTTGTGAGATCGGTACCTGCAAAAATATCTTCAACAAAATCAGATTTTATTTCAACAACTTTAACGCTATCTCCGCTGGAAGTATCTAATTTATTAATGGTTTCAAACCTTGAATAACTATCGGCAATATCAAACGGAAAGTTTTTATAAGTAATTATAAGCTGAAGTCTTTCCGGCTTGCCGGAATTGATAATTTCCTGAATGAAAAATTTTTGCAGTTTTATTATACCATAACGGAAATCAATTGTATAGTTAACAGGATTAACTTCAGCTGAATCTGAAAAAACGGTTAAACTTCCAAACTTTATGAACTTATCCGGGAGAGAAATAAGAGAATCTTCGCTTGCTGCAGTTGTTACAAATTTTTTGTAATTAATATCGTTAAAGGTTTTTGGCTGAGAAAGTACAGTTCCAGCTAAAAGAATTAAAAGAATTGCCGCAATTTTGTGAGGAGGCTTCAAATAATACCATTAAAAAGTTACGCCTGCCCGGGTTTTACCTTAAGAAATTTACCTTAAGCAGTCTTTAATTTGTATTTTTCCCGCCTAAAAAATCATCAAAGTAATATTTTGTATAATTTTTGTGATCATTAAGCAGGTTTTCAATAATTGGTATTAATTTATCATTAGAAAGCTGAAATTGATTTGGTTTATGCATTGCCTTATATTCAGCAGAAATATTTTCAACTGTTGGAAAAGTCATAAGCTCTTCTCGGTCATATTTGCTAATTTGTTTTCCTTTTTCGTATCCGTAGATATCTTTAAAGAACTCGATATAATCGCCGTAAGAATCAGAGCCGACTTGAAAAGTTTTATATATTATTCTCACAGGAAATCTATCTTTTTCTTCTTCAGTTAAATTGTAAATCATAGATTTTTTACTATTAGCCCACCAGCTAATATCCTGACTTGTCACAATTCTCTTAACAATAAACCGCTTCATTTTATCAATATTTCCGTTATCGTTTCTTACACATCCGTGAGAAAGAGCTCGGTATTCATTTTTAAGCAAGCCGTTTCTATTGGTACCGTGAAAATACCGGAGCGAATTTTCATCATAATGCGCAGCAAACAAACCCAGCGGGTTACCCGGTCCGGGCGGTGTGCCTGGTGAATTTGGATCACTATCAGGATCTTTCCATGAGGGCCAGTTTCTTAATTTAAAAATATTGTAATAACCTGTATAAGTTTTTGTACCCGGTGCTCCAACAACATTTGGCCAAACTGTAATAAGTATTGTATCGTTTTTATAAATCTGGTATATACGTGATGTAAATTCTGGAATGTTAAGCTCCCACAGCATTTTTGGTTCGGGGTCAAGATAGTGCGAGGGAACATTAATTGTTAAATTAATTTCAACATGTCCCAAAGTATCATTAACAAGTTTTTTAGAAATTTCTTTAGAACCTTTAATGGATTCTATTTCCTCATCACTTATTATTGGAAAAAGATCCTTTAAATAATTTTCAATCTGACCATCAATGTTTTCTGCATCAGTAATGGATAAGGTTACTTTTTCGTAACCTACAGAATTTTGATTTGAATTGTTTTGGCTGTTTGAATTTTGTGATGTATTTTCTTCAGTAATTTTAGTGGATTTATTTGCTTCCTGAGAGTAGTCTAACTGAGTAAAAACAAATCCAAATAAAATAACTGCAGCAGTAATGCCAAAAACCTTAATTTTTAGAGCTTTTTTAAACATTTTTTAATTGTGAATTGTAAATTTAGTGTAAATTCCTTACTTTTTCAAACCATAAAAGAAATATTGAAAATCCATAAAATTTTCAAAATAAATCTAAAATCTTTTTAAACATTATAGAAGGTTATATACTGATTATTTAAAATTGTTCCATAAAAATGAAAGAAGAATTTAAGCAAAAGTTTTACGAAATAACTGATCTTATTCAGCAGGAATTTGACCGGAATTTGGGTATTTACGGTGATAAAATAAAGTGCAGCCGAGGGTGCAGCAAATGCTGCTCACAGATTTTTAGAATTACAAAACTTGACTGCTGGATAATAAGCGAGCATGTAAAAACATTGCCTAAAAAGCAAAAACAGGATTTGCAAAATAAAGCAGGAGAATATTTAGAACAATTAAAAAAAAGCAAAAAGGATAAATCAGAGAGGGAAAATTTCAATCCGCCCTGCCCCGCTTTGGGAAATGAAGGTGAATGTACTATTTACAACGCTAGGCCTGTGATTTGCAGAAGATTTGGTATGCCAATATATGATTACAAAGATCCAGGCAAACTTTACGCATGTGAGCTTAATTTTAACGATGGAGATGAGCTAACAGATGAATTACTTATACTAAACCAGACAAATATCGGTAAAAAATGGGATGCACTAAAGGATGATTTTGAAGGCGGGTCAACTACTATTGCAGAGGCAATTGCAAATTCATAAATAACTTCTGCCTTGTCTAAATATATACTTTAAGCTAAATTTGCAGATAAATTACACAAATTTTATAAATATTTAATTACTCCAAATTAGTTTTATGTACGAATCAGATAAAATAATGTTTGAAATTTACCGTGATAAGAATTATAATAAAAAATTCAGAGTGGTTTATTATACTGAACTTAATGAACATAATAAACACGTTGAAATTAACCGAGCTATGGCAGGAGACAGCTATTTTGACGGATTTATAAAGGACTACAAAAAGAATGAAGCAAAAAAAATTATAGATGATATTATAAAACAACTTAATGAAGGTAATTTTATTGAAAAAACTATTATAAAAGAAAAACTCAAAGATTATACCCCATAAAATAGTAAAATACAATTACACTTTATTGAGGATAAAAAATTTAATCATAAAAAGTAAAATACAAAAGTAATCCCTTTTCAGAATTCAAATTTACCTGCGATAATTAACCTCCAATTTTTTAAACTAATGGAACATACTCACAAAAACATATTTGTTGATGAATTAAGTACTCACTGGAAATTCACAGCAGTTGCAGTAATTGTTTCAGGGTTAATTATTTCAATATTAAAATTAACAATTTTCCCCGATGCTTCCCCTGAGACCGAAGATCTATTTGAGGGATTTTTCATTTCTCATCTTTTCTTTGCAGCACTTACACCTGCCTCTCTGCTGGCAAAATATAAAAAATCTGTTTGGCTGGGAGTTATTGTTGCAATAATAACCTCATCTTTAACTTGCACACTTAGTGATATTGTACTGCCGTATATTGGCGGGCTTGCTTTGGGTTATGATATGCATTTCCATGTTTGCATCATAGAAGAACCTGCTTTATCATGGTTCTTCATTATAACAGGGGCAGTTCTTGGATATATACTTTCGTTTTCGGTAAGAAAACTATCACGTTACACACACGCACTGCATATATTTTTAAGTTCAACAGCAGCAGGAATGTATCTTATAACTTACGGTGTTTCAGTCATTTCAATTAAAGCATTGATCTTTTTGCCGATATTGATTTTTTCTATTCTAATACCCTGTGTAATGAATGATATTGGTGTACCAAGTTATATAGTTTCAATCAACTCCAACAGCAAAGCAAATAAGCGAGAGCTGCTTGATAAGATACATCATGAACATCATGATCATCACCATTAAACAGCGAGATAGATTGTAACTTCACATTTACAAGGCAGGTGCTCTGCCTTTTCTTAAAAGGAGAGAAATATTCAGGCAGTCAAGAAGCATGAAATAACTCTCGCAAAGGCGCGAAGACGCAAAGAATTAGAAGCACTGAAGTATATTACATAGATCACTAAGAGGCACAAAGATTTAAGAAATGGAATGGAAAATATTTTGATTATCACCTCACCTATACAAGGCAGGTCCCCTAGCCCCTCTCTTAAGAGGTGAGGGGAAATAGTTGGAGTAAATTATTTTTATTCTGAAAGAATTATTTCTATCTCACTATTAAGAACTGCATAGGCAATCTGAGGGAGAGAAGAGAAAATATAAGCAATCAAAGATGAATGAAAATAACTCTCGCAAAGGCGCGAAGACGCAAAGGCGTTAAGAAAATAAAAAAGTGATGTATATACACAAAACGTTTTTTTAAACAAAAAGGTCATAGGCATTAAGAACGCGAAGATGTAATTGCTGGGGGAATGTAAAGAATCTTGTTCATTCCTCACCTTTACAAGTCAGGTGCTCTGCCCTTTCTTAAAAGGAGAGAAATTTTCAGGCAATCAAGAAGCATGAAATAACTCTCGCAAAGGCGCGAAGACGCAAAGAATTAGAAGCACTGAAGTATATATTACATAGATCACTAAGAGGCACAAAGATTTAAGAAATGGAATGGAAAATATTTTGATTATCATCTCTCCTTTACAAGGCAGGGAGAGGGGAGAAATATTCAGGCAGTCATGATGCATGAAATAACTCTCGCAAAGGCGCGAAGACGCAAAGAATTAGAAGCACTGAAGTATATTACATAGATCACTAAGAGGCACAAAGATTGGTTACTTAATTACAACCATTTTTTTAACATCGGAAAATTTATTATCAACGGTAAGTTTGTAAAAATACACACCGCTTGCAAGATTAGATGCATTAAATTCAGCTTCATAAATTCCCTGCTTCTGGAATTGGTTAACAATTATAGCAGTTTCTTTTCCGGTGATATCATAAATAACAAGTTTAACAAAGTTTCCAAAGCTGCTGTTAGAATTTTTAGGGATGGAATATCTGATCTTAGTAGTTGGGTTAAACGGATTTGGATAATTTTGCGATAAAGTAAATTCAGCTGCAGTTTGAGAAATAGTTTGAATACCAAAGACATCGTAGTATGAAATTCTGGCATTAGTTTCAACCTCAGCAAGTCCTGCACGGCTTACGCCATTAATTAAACCGGTAAATGATTTAACAATAACTTTAACTTCATTTACCTTTGGCAGACCGCTAACATTAAAGGGTGTTCCGCCTTCGTTTATTGCACCTGTTGAAGGAATATGATACACCTGATTGCCATTATAATAGAAGAAAACTTCACAATCTGTTACCTGAATATTAGTATTAGTTGAAGGATTATTTTTAATGTTATACAAATTTATTTTTCTAACATCAACAGGAACACTCCATGTTAAACGGACAAACTCATTATTGCTTCCGGCAGCTATCCAGTTTACGCTAAGGGAATCATTTCTAGCTTTACGGTCAACAACCTTTTTACCCGGATACTGCATTGTATCGTTTACAAACAGAAATGAACTTTGCGTAACCTCAGCGGAAGTAGAAACATTAAAGAATGAAGATTCTGTAATATTAGGAGGTACAGGAATCTGAGTATGACCTGAATGACAGCCAACGCATTTTGTTCCTGTCCCCGGTGGACCATAATTCATACCAATAACGTGAGCAACCTGTCCTGTTGATCCTCGCAGCACTTTTCCGGTTGAATCAACAACCTGCTCAAAC
>WBZR01002472.1_pt1 | contig 18940 bp, 17 predicted proteins | sample 5204231 | NCBI WGS metagenome assembly WBZR01 (sample SAMN12412403, study PRJNA552823) | activated sludge metagenome | isolation source: activated sludge from anammox sidestream of wastewater treatment plant... | place: USA: Virginia | collected 2017-08 | reverse complement strand
GTTCGCCCGCCCTCTGTCCGCGCCGGGCGAAGCGGAGCAGGAGCATGACGAGGTAGCTTTCCAGGTCGTCATCCAGGCACGACTGTACCGATGCCTCCGCGGCGGTGACCAGGGCCCGCCAATGGGCGGTGTCACGGGTATGGAGGGCGAGCGAGCTCATGGTTCGAAACTCCTGTGGTTACCAGTTCCTTATCGACGGCTGGCGACCTTTCTTGAACAGCGGCGCGCGCACGCCTCGCCTGCGCGCGCCGCCGCCGTGCCGCGGCCTGCCACCACGCGCTATACTTTTCCTTCCGCAGCGCACAGCATACGCCGTCGCCGCCGTCGCCCAGCCTGATCATTCTCCAGAAAAACAAGGCTAAATGAGATAGTGACCACTAACTTCGAAGCATCTGCACAGGCCGCGCACGACAGTTTCCAGGGGCTGATACAGGTCCTGCAGACCTACTGGGCGGGCCACGGGTGTGCGATCGAGCAGCCTTACGACATGGAGGTCGGGGCGGGCACCTTCCATCCCTCGACCTTCCTGCGCGCCGTCGGTCCGGAACCCTGGCGAGCGGCCTACGTGCAACCGTCGCGACGCCCGACCGATGGCCGCTACGGAGCCAATCCCAATCGCCTGCAGCGCTACTTTCAGTTCCAGGTGAACCTCAAACCCTCCCCCCCGAACCTGCAGGAACTCTACCTGCAGTCGCTGCGCGTCATCGGCATCGATCCGCTGGTGCACGACATCCGTTTCGTGGAGGACAACTGGGAGTCGCCGACACTCGGCGCCTGGGGCCTGGGGTGGGAGGTCTGGCTCAACGGCATGGAGATCAGCCAGTTCACCTATTTCCAGCAGGTCGGCGGCCTGAACTGCGACCCGGTGGCCGGGGAACTGACCTATGGGCTGGAGCGCATCGCGATGTATCTGCAGGGCGTGGACAGCGTTTTTGACCTGGTCTGGGTGCGCGGTCCGCAGGGCGCGATCACCTACGGCGACGTCTACCACCAGAACGAGGTCGAGCAGTCCGCCTACAACTTCGAGCACGCCGACACCGCCTCGCTGTTCGAGTGGTTCAATGTCTGCGAGCGGGAGTCGCAGCGGCTCATCGACAGGCAGTTGCCCCTGCCCGCCTACGAACAGGTGCTCAAGGCCTCACACACCTTCAACCTGCTCGACGCCCGGCGCGCGATCTCGGTCACGGAACGGCAACGCTACATCCTTCGCGTGCGCACCCTCGCGCGCGGCTGCGCGGAGGCCTATCTGGCGCGCCGCGAGGCGATGGGATTCCCGCTGCTGAAGGACTCCTCCCGCCCGGGCACCGGGGCGTGATCACCAAAGCGATCCGCCTCCCCGATGAACATCGCCTCCCGACACGCACATGGCTGAAAAAGACGACCTGCTCATTGAACTGGGTACGGAAGAACTGCCGCCGCGGGCGCTGCTGACGCTGGCGCGCGCGCTCGCCTCCGGGGTCGCCGGCGGCCTGGCCGCGGCGGGGCTGGCGCATGAGGAGGCGAGGACCTACGCCACCCCGCGCCGGCTCGCCGTGCTCCTGCGGCAACTGGATCGCGCCCAGCCGGATCGCATCGTGCAGCGCCGTGGACCGGCCGCCAGTGCCGCCTACGACAAGAACGGCAACCCGACGCCGGCGGCCATTGGATTCGCGCAATCCTGCGGTGTGACCGTCGACCGGCTGGAGCGGATCAGGACGGACAAGGGCGAGTGGGTGGGCTACCAGGTGCAGGAGCGCGGCGGCGCGGTGAGCGAGTTGGTCCCGGGCATTCTGCACGCCGCGCTGGAAAAACTGCCCATACCGAGGCGCATGCGCTGGGGCAGCGGCAAGACGGAGTTCGTGCGTCCCGTGCACTGGGTGGTGCTGCTGTTCGGCAACGAGGTCATCGACGCCGAGGTGCTGGGCGTGCGCAGCAACCGCTACACGCGGGGCCACCGTTTTCATCACCCCGCGCCAATCGAGTTGAGCCACCCGCGAGATTACGAGCAGGCCCTGCAGGCGCGCGGCTACGTGATCGCCGATTTCGAAGCGCGTCAGGCCCGCATACGCGAACAGGTGACCGCGGCGGCGGCGCAGGAGCACGCCCAGGTGTACCTGGACGCCGAGCTCCTCGAAGAGGTCACGGCGCTGTGCGAGTGGCCGGTCGCGATGACCGGAGGTTTCGAAGCGCGCTTTCTCGCTCTGCCCGCGGAGGTGCTGATCGCCACGATGCAGGAGCACCAGCGCTATTTCCCGCTGTGGGAGCGTGCCGGAAAGCTGCTGCCCCGATTCGTCACCGTCGCCAACATCGAGAGCAGCCAGCCGCTCGCCGTGCAGCAGGGCAACGAGCGCGTCATCCGGCCACGCCTCGCCGATGCGGAATTCTTCTGGAACCAGGACCGTGCCCAACCGCTGGCCGCGCGGGTGGACGCCCTCGCCTCCGTGATATTCCAGAAGGACCTGGGTACGCTGCACGAGAAGACCCATCGTGTCGCAACCCTCGCGACCGAGATCGCCACCCTGATCGGTGGAAATCTCGAGTGGGCGCATCGCGCCGCGACGCTGTCGCGCTGCGACCTGCTCACCCACATGGTCGGCGAGTTCCCTGAGTTGCAGGGATTGATGGGCCGTTATTACGCGACCCATGACGGCGAACCCAGTGAGGTGGCGCACGCGCTCGAGGAGATGTACCGCCCGCGCCAGGCCGGCGGCGACCTGCCTTCGACCGGCACCGGCGCCGCGCTGGCGATAGCGGACAAGATCGACACGCTGGTGGGCATATTCGGGATCGGCCAGCCGCCCACGGGTGAGAAGGACCCCTATGCGCTGCGGCGCGCTGCGCTGGGGGTGCTGCGCATTCTCATCGAGCAGCGCCTGGATCTCGATCTGGAAGACCTGTTGCGGCTGGCGGCCCGCCAGTACGCCGGCAAATTCGGCAATCACGAGCAGTTGGTCGCCGACGTGCTGGCCTTCGTGCTCGAGCGCCTGCGCGGTTATTACCTCGAAAACGGGACCCGGCCCGATGTCTATGAGGCGGTGCTGGCGACACGGCCGACTCGGCCGCTGGACTTCGGCGCACGACTGCGCGCGGTGAGCGCCTTCAGCCACCTTCCGGCCGCGGACAGCCTCGCGGCCGCCAACAAGCGCATCGCCAACATCCTGAAGAAGACCGAGGAGGCAATTCCCGGGCGCGTCATGCCCAGCCTGCTGGTGGAGCCTGCCGAGCAGGCGCTGGACCAGGAGCTGCGGCGCACCGCGGGGATCCTCACGCCATTGCTGTCCGAGCGCGACTACGCCGAGGCCATGGCGGTAATGGCCGGATTGAAGGAACCGGTGGACGCATTCTTCGACCATGTGATGGTCATGTGCGACGACGGCGATCTGCGCGGCAACCGGCTGGCAATGCTGCAGGAGTTGCGTACACTGTTTCTGAAGGTGGCCGACATCTCGAGGCTGCAGGGCTGAAACCGATGATCGCCGCTTACCCGGCAACCCCCCGTCTCTCGCGGTGCGAGCGTACCGTCCGTCTTGGCCCGTGGCGCGGGCGACGGCATTGACCTGAGGGAAGATCTTCGACGATGCGCCTGCTCATCCTCGACCGCGATGGCGTGATCAACCAGGACTCCGATGACTACATCAAGTCCCCGGAGGAATGGCACGCGATCCCCGGGAGCCTGGAGGCCATTGCCCGCGCCTCGCGCGTCGGCTGTCGTGTCGTCGTCGCCAGCAATCAGTCCGGCATCGGTCGCGGCCTGTACACCATGGACACGCTCAATCAGATCCACCAGAAGATGCTGCGTGAGGTCGCAGCCGCGGGCGGCACCATCGAGGCCATCTTCTTCTGTCCCCATCTGCCCGAGGACAACTGCCACTGCCGCAAGCCCCGCCCCGGGATGTACGAGGAGATAGGCCGCCGTCTGCGCACGTCGCTGGAGAACGTGCCGATCGTGGTGGACCGGCTCAGCGACATCAAGGCGGCGCGGGCCGTGGGGGCCAAGCCCTACCTGGTGTTGACCGGCCGCGGCCAGAACGCCTTGAAGGAGGCCGACGGCCTTTACACCGGACCAGCGTACGCGGATCTGAACGCCGTGGTGGAGAAGCTTTTCACCACCGGCTGGCTCGACTAGGACACGTCCCGCCCATCGATTCCGCCGGCCATGCTGGTATTGCGCGCGCTGCTCTACTATCTCGGTATCGGGCTGGCGGCGATCGTGATCGCCCCGCTCGCACTGCTGCTGTGGCCATTGCCGCTGCGCCGGCGCTATCGCTTCGTGATGCTCTGGAACCGCTTCGCGCTGTGGTGGCTGGGAGTCACCTGCGGCCTGACGCACCGCGTTACCGGCTGGGAACACGTTCCGACCGAGGGCAGCCCCGTCATCATCCTCTGCAAACATCAATCCGCGTGGGAAACGATCGCCCTGCCGCCACTGTTACCGCCGCAGGTACTGGTATTCAAGCGAGAGCTGGTCCTGATCCCGTTCTTCGGCTGGGGTCTGGCGACCCTCAACCCCATCATCCTCGACCGCAGCGCGCGCCACCACGCCCTGCGCACGCTCATCGAGCAGGGCCGCGAACGGCTCGGGCGCGGCCTGTGGGTGACGCTGTTTCCCGAGGGCACGCGCGTCGCGCCCGGCAGCAAGGGTCGCTACAACGTCGGCGGCGCGATGCTCGCCGCCGAAACCGGGGTTCCGGTGCTGCCCATCGCGCACAACGCGGGCGTATTCTGGCCGCGCCGGACCTTCGCCAAGCATCCCGGCGTCATCGATCTGGTGATCGGTCCGAGGATAGCCACGGCCGGACGCGACGCCCGCGAGATCATGCGCGAGGCGGAGTCGTGGATCGAGGAGCAGTCCAACCGACTGATCGCCGCACGTGCCGGCCAGCCGGACAGAACCCCGAAGGTTCTTTAGCCATCCGGCTCCGGCCTCCCCGCTGCGAACGCGCCAACAGGATTGCGCGTGCGCCGACCTTCACGGCGCGGACTGGAACAGGCCCTCCATGTCGGTGACGTTGCCGGAGAGCGCGGCGTCATATCCGGGTAGTGCCGCGATCCGCCGACGATACTCGTCGCTGCGCAGAACCTCGCGCAACCGCACAATCTCCGCGGCCCGCAGCCGCTCCCGGTGCAGGACGAAGAGGTAATTTTCCTGCACCATCGGGATGAAGGTGAGACCCAGCTGCGCGGCAGCCGCGCGGATCCCGAAACCGGCGTCCGCGGCACCGCTCGCCACCATCGCCGCCACCGCCATGTGCGTGAATTCTTCGTTGCCGTAGCCGCGGACCTTGTGAGCGTCGGCACCGGCATCGGCAAGTATCGCATCGACGATGAGCCGCGTCCCGGAGCCGGGCTGCCGGTTCACCATGGTGATGCCCTTGCGCAGGAGGTCCTTCACGCCTGCAATCTTCTTCGGATTGCCCGGCGCCGTCATCATGCCCTGGTCGCGGCGCACGACAAGGACCAGGATGTCCTCAGCCGGGTCCAGCAGACGCCGGAACCGCGGACCAAGCTCCGCACCGAGCCTTCCCTCGGGCAGGTGGAACCCGGCGATGTCGCACTTGCCGTTGCGATAGACACGCAGACTGTCGAGGCTGCCGCGGAACTGCAGATCGATCGCGCCGGCCTCCATCGCATTGAGCATGTCGCGGAGTATGGCGATGGCCAGTCCATGGCTCGCGTGCACGCGCAACGGCGGGATCTCCTTGGTCCGCATCATGGTGCGGATCTCCGCATCGATCTCCGAGGCGAGGCTCTCCAGCATGGGGCCGAGCCGCGCATTCACCTTGCGCTGCGCCCACAGGAGCTTTGCGCCCATCGCCGTCAGCTTGGTGCCGCGACCGCGCTGCAGCTCCGCCAGCGGATGCCCGATCCGGGCCGACCACTTGCGGATGAGCTCCCAGGCGTAGCGGTAGGAGATCCCCAGGGTCCGGGCGGCGACCAGCAACGAACCGCTGCTCTCGATCTCCTGCAGAAGGTTGAAGAGATCAGGTTCCATCTGCAGCGCATCCTTGCCCTGCAACTTCCACCGCACTTCAAATCCTATGCTCAATGTCGTCTCCCGGGGTGGATCGGCGGATGTATCGTCAGTTCAGTCTGCTGGTGTCGTGGCATTCGGAAAGAAAAGAACCTGACCGTCGACCGTGAACGCCCCGATCAGCGCCTGCCCCTCGCGGGAGACCAGCCACTCCGCGAACAGCCGGGCGTCACTCGCCTTCACCGCCGGATGCAGGACAGGGTTGATCTCGATGACTGCGTACTGGTTGAAGAGTCGCGGGTCACCCTCGACCAGAAGCTCGAGGTCGCCGCGATTGCGGAATGTCGCCCAGGTGGCGCGATCGGTCAGCGTGTACCCGTTCAGGCCCACGGCAGTGTTCAGCGTGGCGCCCATGCCGGCGCCAACCTCCTTGTACCAGCCCCCGGAAGCCGACTTCGTGTCTATGGCCGCCGCCTCCCACAGGCGAAGTTCCTGGCGATTTGTGCCGCTGTCGTCGCCGCGCGAAACAAAGGTCACTGCAGCATCGGCAATGCGGCGAAATGCCTGCGCCGCATCGTTGAGTCCCCGTACATCCGCCGGGTCGGAACTCGGTCCGACGATGACGTAGTCGTTGTACATGACCTCGCGGCGATTGGCACCATGTCCCTCGCTCATGAACTTCAACTCACCGGCCTTGTCGTGCACGAGCAGCACATCGGCATCGCCGCTCTCGGCCAGCTTGATCGCCTGGCCGGTACCGACGGCGACGACACGGACCTCGATCCCCGTCTTCCCTGTGAACCCGGGCAGCAGGTAGTCGAAGAGGCCGGAGTTCTGCGTGGAGGTGGTCGAGGCGAGCGTGATGAAGCGATCGGCCGGATGAGCCAGCGTCGGAACGATCGCGGTTCCCAACAGAACGAGCCATCGAATCTTGTCGAGTAATCTTCTCACCGTCGGAATATCCAAGTCGAAACGCACCTACCAGAGCAGCTCTCCGCGCAAGAATGCGCGTGCCGTGTCGTGTTCGGGGCCCGCAAAAAAAGCGGCGGCTGACCGCTGTTCCAGCAGCCGGCCGTCATGCAGGAAGACGATCTCCCCGGCGAGGCGGCGCGCCTGTCCGAGATCGTGCGTCGTCATGACGATCTTCGTGCCCCCGCGCGCGATCCCGACGATGGCCTCCTCTACCGCCCGCGTGGCTGCGGGATCGAGGTTGGCGGTCGGCTCATCGAGAAACAGGACCTCGGGATTCAGCGCCCAGGCCCGCGCCAGCGCCACGCGCTGCTGCTCGCCGCCGGACAAGACGCCGGCCGGGCGTTCCGCAAGCGGCGCCAGCCCCGCCATTTCCAGCGCCTCGCGCGCGCGGCTCGTTCGCAACGCCCTGGGCATCCGCCGCACCGCCAGGGCGTAATCGACGTTCGCGATGACCGACCGGCGAAGCAGCATCGGCCGCTGAAACACCATCGCCTGTCGCACGCGCGCCTCCGCCGCGCCCGGCCCCGTCCATTCGATCGTTCCGGAACTCGGGGAGATCAACCCGTGGCAGATCCGTAGCAGCAGGCTCTTGCCGGCTCCGTTTGGCCCGAGCACCACGGTGCGCACGCCAGCCGTCAACACCAGATTTACCCGCTCGAGCAGCACCCGCCCGCCTGCGTTGAGGCAGATGTCGCGCAATACGAGAGGCAGTATCGACGGCCCATCCGCCGATATCGCAGGTTGCTCTTCAATCGCCGGCAGCGCCATGCATCACGCTCCCGCATGCCGCCTGGCTATGCCGCTGGTGAGATAAACCAGCGCATTGATGGCCAGCGAAACCGCGATCAGTATGACTCCGAGCCCGAGCGCCAGGGCGAGGTTACCCCTGGAGGTCTCCAGGGCGATCGCCGTGGTCATCACGCGCGTGTGGTGCGCGATGTTTCCGCCGACGATCAGCACGGCGCCGACCTCGGCGATCGCCCGCCCGAATCCGGCCAGCACGGCGGTCACCAATCGGTAACGCGCCTCCCGGATGAGCGTCAGCATGGCGCGCGAGGTTCCGACCCCAAGGGAGCGCAACTGCTCGCTGAGCTCGGTCGAAAGGTCTTCGATCACACCGCGGCTCAGGGCCGTCACGATCGGTGCAATCAGGATGGTCTGCGCGAAGATCATCGCCGGGGACGTGAACAGGATCCCCCAATTTCCGAGCGGTCCCGAGCGGGACACGAGCAGGTATACGCAAAGGCCGACGACCACGGGCGGCAGGCCCATCAGCGCATTGACCGTGACGACGAGACCCTGGCGCCCCGGGAACCGGAACATGGCGAGCGCCGCACCAGCCGGTATGCCGATCACTGCCGCGATGATCACGGCCGAGACACTGACCCGCAGCGACAACAGCACGATCTCGACGAGTTCCGGATCGGCGCGCGCCACCAGATCGACCGCCGCGGCGACCGCCTCCGACATTTCTCGCATTTCCCGCCTTTATATGCTCAGCGAAGCATATCTGTGGAAGTACCGGTCAATATTAAACCACTCGGGGGTTCGACGTGTACCTGCAACACCATGCCGAAAGGCGGCGCCGCGGATCCCGCATCCGTTTCCCGTCGTGCAGTTCCGCGTCAACGGGCACCGATGAGCCTGACTGGCTCACTGATCGACACGCCTTGCACGACTGCGCCATCTTGCCGCGACCGTCGGGGCGGGAAACGGGAGACACGAGCGCGCAACGAGTGAATCTGCGCGGATCGCCACGCGCCCGTAGCCCGGACGACCCGCGTGTCGCACTGCCAAGGATGCGGCGCCGGGACGGCGCACCGATTCTTCAACTTCAGGTCTTCGAAGCCTGCGGGAGGCGGATCCTGACACGCCTCGGACGCCGACTGCCCCGGGGCCACACCAACTGTGCTTCCACCTCATGCGGTGCTTGCCAGTCCCGATCGCCATGCCGGATGATGCCGCCCGGGTCCAACCGAGGGGGAGTAGCCATGAAGATCAGCGCACGCAATGTACTGAAGGGCAAGGTCAAGGCCATGGTGCACGGCGAGGTCAACAGCGAAGTTACCATCGAGCTGCCGGGCGGCGCGGAGCTGGTGTCAATGATCACCAGGGCCTCCGCGGATCACCTCGCGCTGAAGAAGGGCAAGAAGGTGATGGCCGTCATCAAGGCCTCGAACGTCATGCTCGCGACCGAGTAGATAGCCGCGAACGTTTCAGGGGCAGATGCGGGACGTGCCGATCACGCCGCAGTCGGTGGCGGCACCGTCGGGAACCTGGCGGCATCGGTTAAGACGCCGGCGCTGGCGGCCGGGGAGAGCACCTCGTGTTCGGCAGCCGAACGGGAGATGCTATTGCTCGGTCAACTGGTATTTCGCGAGCATCGCCGCCAACTGTCCGGAATCCTTCAGCTCCGCGATGACCTCGTTGAGGATCGCCAGCAGGTCGTCGTCGCCCTTGCGCACCGCCACCGCATACTCTTCATGAGACAGGAGCGGCGAACGGTGGTAGTCCGGGTGACCGTCGGCGATGAAGGCGTCCAGATTGGCGTGCATGGCGACCATGCCGGCCACCTCCCCTGATTCGATCATCCCGATGCCGTCTTCGAACCGCGAGACGTACTCGATCTCGACCTTCGCCCCCTGCACCGCGGCCAGCGCCTGCAGTTCCCCGCCGGGGTCGTGAGACTTCTCCTCCATGGCGGCGATCGTCTTGCCGTCGAGGTCCGCGAGCGCCTGTATCGGCGCGCCTGATTTCTGCAGGACGGCGAGCCCGCCCGAGTAATACGGTATGGAGAAATCGACCAGCGCGCGGTTCTCCTCGGTAACGGGGAACATGGATATGCCGATGTCGACCGTCCCGTCGGCGACGGCCGGCAGCCGGTAGCGCCGCTTGAAGACCTGCAGGTCGAGTTTTTTCTCGTCGCCGAGGATGCGCCTGGCGATGAGCCCGGCCAGTTCGATCTCGAAATTGCGCTTCTGGAAATGGGCAGGGTCGTTGTGCTCGGTGCGCGTGACGGCGCCTTCGTTCTTGACGCTGACCCGCAGCACGTCGTGCGCGCGGATCTCGTCCAGCTTGCCGCCGGCGAAAACCATCTGCGGATGGATGATCAGCAACCAAAGAAGAAAGAGTCGCATCGCCATTGCGTGGTACCTATCGTCGAGTCTTCGTCAGCCTGGCAGCTTCCGGACAAATGCCATGATCGCATGGACCTGTTCGTGCCCCAAGAAACGAGAAGCCCCGCGCTTGCGGGGCCTTGAATTCCAGGCTGGTCGTATTCAGCTATTTCCTGTAGCGCCGGCGCCCCATCACACCAATACCACCCAGAGCTGCGAGCAACAATGGCAACGAAGCCGGCAGGGGAACAGGGGTACCTTCCAGGAGGATATTGTCAATTCGCCACGTCCGCGCCGCATCGAACGTGGCGCCGGATGCCGCGGCGAAATAGAAGGTGTAGGTTCCCAGGAGATTTTGGAGGGCAGCGTTGGACGAAAGGTCGAGACTGGGAAGTACGGGTGTCCCGCCACCGGGTGCCTGGTCAGTAGCGAATAGCGCCGTTCCCCCGGTGGTCGTCGCGGAACCCGATGCAAAATACAGGTTGTATGCGCTAAACGGCGTGGCATTGTTGGTCGACGTGCCGCCGCAGACTCCAAGCTGCGCGCCACCGCCAGCTCCAGCACCGGCACTCCGGTTACAGAAGCTGAAGTTTGTCAGATTAGTAGGATTGGCGAATGTGATCGAGAAATACAATCGTGTGGTCGCATCCCACGGGCCAAGTTGATAAACGCCACCTGTTGATCCCGCGTCGCCAACCTGTGTAAGGAATCCCGAGTTGACGTCCCCGGTGCCAAGCTCGCTGAATGGAGTCGCCGTAACCCCACTACCTACGGTCGTCGTTGCAAGACGGTCAGCCAACTGGGTCCCCGAAGAAAAATCGTAGAGCGCCAATGTCGCTGCCGACGCAGGCGCAACGTGGCCTATGGCCATGACCAACGTGACAGACATCAGGCCGGCAAAGCATCGGATGATTTGGCTTGCGCGAACTCTTCCTGGCATCGTAGACATAGGCAATCCTTTCGCGATTTCAAAGTTGGTAGAGGCGGACGAAGGCTCAATAGTGGCATTTACGGCCCTAGGTCCACGCCCAGCATGGCACGCCACGCAATGGCCAAGCAAAAATGAGACGTCATTTCTTCTTGCAAAAAAATGTGTTACGCGTCTATATTAATGTTACTTATAAGCCGTTTTTCTTCGGTTGCATGTTACGCCCATTGCAGGTGGACAGGTCAATATGAGCGTACGTATATATGCACGAAAACGAACTTGATGCGCGGCCCGGACGAGCGAGATGGGGCGGGTGGATACCGAGACGCGATCGCCGCTGCTGATCGGCATCGACGACACCGACAACCTCGAAAGCCGGGGCACGGGCTTCCGCGCGCGTGAACTGGGCGCCCGGCTCACGGAGCATGGGCTGGGGTCCCTGAAGAGCGTCACCCGCCACCAGCTGTTCGTCAGTCCCGACATCCCCTACACCTCGCACAACAGCGCCGCCTGCCTGGAGTTCGCCGCCGACGCCGCACGGCTGGACGAGATCACGGAGTATTGCCGCCACTACCTGGTGCGCGAGAGCGCACCCGGATCCGACGCCGGCCTGTGCATCGCCACGACGCAGCAGGTGCACGGCCGCGTGACCGCCTACGCGGAGAGTGCGAAGCAGACCGTGCTCACCATGGACCGCTGCCACGACACGGCGCGCGCGGAAGGCATCTACGTGCAGGGCCTCACCGGCACCCACCAGGGCGTCATCGGTTCGCTGGCAGCCGTCGGCCTGCACCACGGCGGCAACGACGGCCGCTTCCTGTGGCTGCGAGGCCTGCGCGAGCTCGAGCCGGGCGTATATGCCATCGAGGCGCTGCGCAGGCTGGTCGACATCGACGAGTACCGATCGCTGGATGGCGAACTGCTGAGCGACGAGAGCACGCGAATTCGAATCACGGAATGGGCCAAACCCATCCTCAGGCAGGGACGCTCCGTACTGCTGGTCGAACCCGAGGGCAAAGACTATGAAGACCCAGGCTGCCGCTGGTGCGTGGTCAGAAAAGAAATTATCAAGCAATATTGAAGTCGTCGGCGCCGCGACGCAGACGAAGCAACTCCTCTTGCTGATCGGGCTGGGCACGGCGGTCCCCGTCCTGCATGCCGTACTGCACTGGCCGCTGAGGCTACCCGGCCATCACGGCCTGGAATACATGGCGCTGATGATGTTCGGCCGGACCGTCGTCGACCATCGCTGGGCCGCGCTGACCATCGCCACCAGCGCCGCCGTGACGTCCTTCATCCCGGTCTTCGGCTTCAACGAGCTCGGCATGCGCTTCAGCTTCCTCCTGGCCGGCCTCACCATCGATCTGCTCTATCGATACGTCCCCTGGCGCAGCCCGGTCGTCCTCGCCGCCATGGCCGCGCTCGGGCACGCGACCAAACCTCTGTGGAAGTGGGCGGCCGCGGCCGGCTGGAATCTCAAGTTCGGCTCGCTTGCCTCGGGCGTCGTCTTTCCGCTGCTGACGCATCTGTGCTTCGGGTTCGCGGGCGGCATGATCGGCGTGCTCCTCGGCCGAGCGACCAACCACATGCTGAAGAGGACCTAGAGCCTCGCCCACCTTCGCCCCTCCGGCACGACGGTCGCATGCGAGCAGCCGCAGTTCACCGATGGATCCCGCTGATCTGCGCGGGAGCGCTGCTCGCGGGTGCGCGGCCTGCCGGCTCAGGGGAGATCGACTCGCAGCCCTACGAGCTCGGCGAGATCGTGGTCTCGGGCGCGCAGCCGATGGTCGAGCAGGCCGGCTCGGTGCGCGAATTGTCAAGCGAGGACCTGGCGCGTCGGGGGGCGCGGACGCTGGATGAGGCGATCGAACTGGAGCCCGGCGTCAACGTCGCCACCCGCGCCGATGGCACGCCGCGCATCGACGTGCGCGGCCGGCGCACCCGCCACGTCAAGCTGCTCATCAACGGCGTTCCCTTCAACAACGCCGCCGACGGCCAGTTTGACCCGACCCTCATTCCCACGGAGCAGATCGCGCGCATCAAGATCACCAGCGGACTACAGTCCCAGCTCTACGGCGACAACGGACTCGGCGCGGTCATCAACATCGTCACCAAGCAGGCCGTGGAGGGCAAGCACGCCAACCTGCTGACGGAGGTCGGCAACGGCAACGAGCGCCGGGTTTTCGCCACCTTCACCGGCGCCAACAAGGAGTTCGGACTGCTGGTCAGCGCCGGGCACCAGGAACGCGACGGCTACGATCTGGCCGAGGAGTTCCGTGCCACGCTGCTCGAGGGCGGCGACCTGCGCGAGAACAGCGATCGGCGCCGCGAAACCCTTTACGCGAACGCAACCTATACGCCCAATAACGATCTCGAATTCGGACTCACCTTCAATTTCGCCGACGGCGATCACGGCGTTCCCTCCAGCGTGTTCGACGATACCGGGGATCCCTTCGTCAATCCGCCGCGCAACGAGCGTGTCGACGAGGAACGGGCCTACTACGCGCAGGTCAGCGCCGACTACTCTCCCGAGGGACCGTGGTCGCATCGCGGCTGGGCCTACGTCAGCCAGTTCAACGAGATCACCAACCGCTACACCGACGGCACCCTCACAACCTACAACGACCCGACCGTCTACGGGACGTTCTCCAACGACGCCGATTCGCGCATCATCGGCGCGCACGCGCAGTCCGAATACCGTGATCCCTGGGGTGGCACGCTTTCGTTCATGGTCGAGGGGCGCGAGGAACGGCTGGCCGAGGATTGCGCCGTGCGCGATGTGCCGCGGCTGGTGGCGCCGGCAGGCCCGGCGCCCGGTCCCGCACCGGCACCGACGACGGCGACGATCGAATACACCTACACGACCACCAATCTCGCCGGCGATACGACTGCGGCGGGCACCAACACCCCGGTCGCCCGACTGGTGATGACCGACAGGCCCGGCGGAGGCGTCGACTTCACCCTGACCAACATTGCCGGCGAGAACTTCGGGTCCAACGACTATCTCTCGCGTCTGTTCCTGAGCGTCGACCCAGGCGTGGACACCAGCACCTGGGGCTTCAGCAACGCCGCCAACAGCGATGCGAGTATCGGGGGCGTGACATTCGGCACCAACACCGAGGTTGTCGACGGCTATCTCTATCCGATACGGGTGAATTTCCAGCGTCCCGGCGGCGCGGGCGGAACGGCCGACCCGCTGTTGGAGGGCGAGACCGCGCGCTTTCTGTTTTCCGAAGGCAGCGTGGCGGATCTGATATCGACGCCGATATCGCGCACCGGCGGCGGCGCGCCCGACATGTACTCCGCGATCGGCTTCCGCGGGGCGGACGCTGCCGGCTTCTGGGGCGTCTCCAGCATCGACATCACCGGGCAGGGGGCCGTACCGCGGGTGAATGTGCAGGCACCGGCCGTCGCCCTGGGCGGCGGTGGCAATCCGCCTTTCACGCCTTCGCCGCCGACGGCCGCGTCGTGCGAAGGCGGAGGCGGCGGCGGCGACGATGCGACGCCCGTCGGCCCGATACCCGGCTTCGTGTTCGACGTTCGCAATCTGGAGCAGGAGAACTCCATCCAGGTCGTCTCGGCCGCCACCGAGTACGGGATCGAACCTGTCCCGGGCTGGGGTGGCACCCTTGGCGTGGGCCATCACTGGCTGTTGCGCGAGGAGGAGGAGGCCTCTGGCGCTTTCACTTTCGGCGTCGGTGCCTACCACGATCTCAGCGATGCCACGCGCATCCGGGCGAACGTCAGCCGCAAGGTCCGGCCGCCGTCGGTCTCGCAGCTCTACAGCTTTCGCGGCGGCAACCCCGATCTCGACTTCGAACGCACGCTCGGCTACGAGATCGGGCTGCGGCAGCACATCGGCCCGCGCCTGACCGCCAATATCGTCGGCTTCCATGACGACGTTTCCGATCTCATCCAGCGCGATCGCGCCACCGGGCTGCAGGAGAACTTCGAGGAGGTGCGTTTCCGCGGCGTGGAGCTCACCGCGGACGCCACCCCCATCGATCGTCTCGCGCTGCAGTTCAACTACAGCCTGATGGACAGCCTGGACCTCTCGCCCGGCACGGTGCGCGAGGAGATACAGAACGTTCCCGGTGATACGGTCAGCGTGAATGCGAGTTACGACTGCTGCTCGGGCTGGAGCGCGAGCCTTTCGTGGCTGTACGTCTCCGACGAGTTCTTCTACGCCCGCGGTGGATCGCCGCTCAAGGCCGAGCGCGATCCCTATGCCCTGTTGAACCTGAAGCTCGAGCGGACCTTTTTCAGCGACCATGCGGCACTCTTCGTCGGCGCCGACAACGTGCTCGATGTGGATTACGAGGAGAGCTACGGTTTCCCCCAGGCCGGCAGGTTCATCTTCGGCGGCATGAAGGTCCGGCTCTGACGGCACGATGTAACGCGGCCCAGGTACCCGGCCGCAGACAAGATTCAGGTGTGTCGATCAGTCGCCCCGCCGCATTACTGCGATGAGCGGGCAGTCCTTCTTCATCGCCGCGAGTACCACGCGATCAAACCGCCCCGTCAGGGCAAGGGCTTGTTCGGCCGCCTGCCGCGCCAGCCGTTCGCGCATGGAGTCATCCACCATGTTGATGAGCGGCACGACCGTGCAGCTGCCCGTGTTCCGGAGCAGGCCGTCCTCGCTGCTGAGCAGACGGGCGATGTGTTCCGTCGCAATCGCCTCGCCGATGCGGGCACCGGTCACCGCCGCGACGCGCTCCGGGCGATGCGCGATCCTCTCGCTCAGGGGCTGCCCGAGCGCGCGCGCCGAAACGACCGGCACGACGACGGTCGTGCAGGCCGCGATCGGCGGTTCGTGTTCGGCTGGCGCCTTGATCAACTTTCCTCGCGCGCCATCGGCCTTGACCACGCATACATCGAACCCGCCGGCGACGTAAAGCCGCTGCAGGTCCTCGTCGGAGACGCCGGCATGGCGGCCGGGCAGGTCGCAGCTCTTCGCGAAGGCGACGATGCGGGCGTCGCGCACGGCACAGACGCGCGCGTGCAGGTCCTCGCCGTCGGCCAGTACGGACGCCGCGCGATAGCGGCGCGGGAACCGTTCGATATGGGCCGTCGCCGTGATGGCGACGCGTCCGGGATGGGCATCCGCGATCCGGAACATCGCAGACTTCTTGCCTCCGGCGCCGACGAAACTGACGACGCCCAGGCGCGCCTGCAACGCGTCGATCAGCGCGAGGGCGCCGTTTTCGACTTCAATCTCATGCATATGTTCCATTTTGCTCATGGAGCGTTTTGCGTCATATCTGTCGCCGTTTGTAGCATTTTGCTCCAATTTGGCCCTCCGAAGCGTTGCACAAGGCAATTGCTATTGATCTCCTTATTTTTTTGCGAATACTGGCGCTCAACTGCATTTCGTTTTCTTGATGCAGGCATCAGCGAGAGCCGTTCGGGAGCGGCCACCTTACCCCAAATCAAGGCGCGCTGGCGCACCACCGACGATGCTCCACAGCGATTTTTTGCGGGTCCTTCACGATCGCGATGAGACAAGATCCGATGCTTCATCGTTGCGAGCGCGGTTCGTGAACGAGCGGGGAATCGCCGGCACGGTTTCGTCTTCGCGCAGACGCACCATCCATAGACGTACGTAGGAGGTTACATGAGCGCAGCAGCAGAAGATCTTTCCCAGGTCACGAAGGGTTACGGACTCCCCGGCACTCCCGGGGCACGGGTTCAGTTCAAGGCAAAATATGAGAACTTCATCGGCGGCAAGTGGGTGGCGCCGTCGAAGGGTCAGTACTTCGAGAATATCACCCCGATCACGGGCAAGGTGTTCTGCAAGGTTGCCCGTTCAACCGAGGAGGACATCGGCCTGGCTCTCGATGCCGCGCACGCAGCCGCCGAGAAGTGGGGCCGCACGTCGCCCGCGGAGCGCGCAAACATCCTCAACAGGATAGCCGACCGCATCGAGCAGAATCTCGAAAAGATCGCCTACGCGGAGACCGTCGACAACGGCAAGCCGATCCGCGAGACGCTGGCCGCGGACATTCCGCTGGCGGCCGATCACTTCCGCTACTTCGCCGCCTGCGTGCGCGCGCAGGAAGGCAGCGTCTGCGAGATCGACGAGAACACGGTCGCCTACCACTTCCACGAGCCGCTGGGCGTGGTCGGCCAGATCATCCCCTGGAACTTCCCGATCCTGATGGCCGCCTGGAAGCTCGCGCCGGCGCTGGCCGCCGGCAATTGCGTGGTTCTCAAGCCCGCCGAGCAGACGCCGGTGGGGATCCTGGTGGTCATGGAGCTGATCGCCGATCTGCTGCCCCCGGGCGTACTCAACGTGGTCAACGGCTTCGGGCTGGAGGCGGGCAAGCCGCTGGCATCGAGCAGCCGCATCGCCAAGATCGCCTTCACCGGCGAGACCACCACCGGCCGGCTGATCATGCAGTACGCCAGCCAGAACATAATCCCGGTGACCCTGGAGCTGGGCGGGAAGTCGCCGAACATCTTCTTCAGCGACGTGTGCGCCGCCGACGATGAGTTCTTCGACAAGGCCATCGAGGGCTTCGTGCTGTTCGCGCTGAACCAGGGCGAGGTCTGCACCTGCCCGTCGCGCGCCTTGGTCCAGGAGTCCATCTACGACAGGTTCATGGACCGCGCGGTGGCGCGCGTCAAGGCGATCAAGCAGGGCAGCCCGCTCGATCCCGCGACCATGATCGGCGCCCAGGCCTCGCAGGAGCAGGTCGAGAAGATCCTCTCCTACATCGACATCGGCAAGCAGGAAGGCGCGCAGTGCCTCACCGGCGGCACCCGCGCGAAGCTCGGCGGTGAGCTGGCCGACGGCTACTACGTCACGCCGACCGTGTTCAAGGGTCACAACAAGATGCGCATCTTCCAGGAGGAGATCTTCGGGCCGGTGCTGTCGGTGACGACCTTCAAGGACGACGCCGAGGCGCTCGCCATCGCCAACGACACGCTCTACGGGCTCGGCTCGGGCGTGTGGACGCGCGACGGCAGCCGCGCCTACCGCTTCGGCCGCAACATCAAGGCCGGCCGCGTGTGGACCAACTGTTATCACCTGTATCCGGCGCACGCCGCGTTCGGCGGCTACAAGCAGTCGGGCATCGGCCGCGAGACCCACAAGATGATGCTCGATCACTACCAGCAGACGAAGAACATGCTGGTGAGCTACAGTCCGAAGGCGTTGGGCTTCTTCTAGACGGAACCCGCCATGAACGGAGGGTTGGTCCGAGGATCGTGAGGGGTTGCGCGAACGGCTGCCGCATGGATGCGGCAGCCGAGCGTACAGGCGCGCACAGACAGCGTGTCGCGCGGACACTCGCGGTCCCCGGGCCGTCGCCGCTGGAACGGGGCACTGAGCGGATGGATCGATGGTCTCACGCGTTATAGCGACAGACGCCGCGCTCGCGCTCATCAGGCTGCTCGAGGGCAAGCACGGCCGGCTGATGTTTCACCAGTCGGGGGGCTGCTGCGACGGCAGTTCGCCGATGTGCTATCCGCTGGGCGAGTTCCAGGTGGGGGACGCCGACGTGCAGTTGGGTGCGATCGGCGGCTGCCCCTTCTACATCAGCAAATCCCAGTTCGAATACTGGAAACACACCCAGCTCATCATCGACGTGGTCGACGGGCGCGGCGGCATGTTTTCCCTCGAGGGCCCGGAGGGTAAGCGCTTCCTGACGCGCTCGCGCCTGTACACGGATGAGGAGTGGGCCGCTCTGGGGGAAACCGATCCGCGGGCGCTATCGGCCGCGACCTGCGCACCCAATGTCATGGACATCAAACCACATCGGCGGTGAACGCCGTGCAGCCGCCCTCCTGAACGGGTGAGCACCGGACATCAAGAGGATACAGATGACTGAACTCAGCACACTCCGCCAGGTGGCCGGCCTCGGCAGTGCGCCGGTGCCGCTGGCGGAATCAGCCCTGGTCCTGATCGACTGCCAGAACACATACCGCTCCGGCATCATGAGGCTGGCTGGCGTGGAGGAGGCACTGGCGCGG
>WBZR01002470.1_pt1 | contig 18950 bp, 9 predicted proteins | sample 5204231 | NCBI WGS metagenome assembly WBZR01 (sample SAMN12412403, study PRJNA552823) | activated sludge metagenome | isolation source: activated sludge from anammox sidestream of wastewater treatment plant... | place: USA: Virginia | collected 2017-08 | reverse complement strand
TTCCTGTATCATTGATGGAAAGAAGGGATAACAATGTTGGCGATATCTATGCAGGTGTGACCTTGGATTGGCGCAATAAGTATATAGAGGGTGAGGTAGCGTTTAGAAGCAGCTTTTCACTTCCATTAATAGGTACTACCATTTTCTCACTGCCTGAGAACTATGATGAAACGATCTTTGCCTCCAGACATAATTACAATAAAGGCCGTTTGAGATTTGGCTTTAGTCCGTCCGATCCTTATATAGAATTGAAGTTAGGAGGCCCTGGTACACACGAGCTACAACCGATTTCTGGCAAATTTTTAACAAACATATTGCCACTTACACATACCACAGTTAAAGCCTATGCTCAGATAGGAGCCAATGTCGATCCTGCTCCATCCATAGAACAATTAATTCCAGAACTAGAAGGAAAAATACCGCAGAAAGATAAGGACGAGCGAGAAGAAAAGCTAAAAGAAGAGCGACCAGAAGCCAAAGAATTCGGTTCGGAGCAGTCTAAGGGTATTGCTTTTGGAGTTACATTGGAACAAAATAGATCCGCAAACTTTTACATTATGCGTGCTAATCTCTTAACGAAAGCAGGCTTTGATGTCAACCTAAGGGAATACAAGGATGTCACTTGTAGCAACAGCACCGATGGTGGGCAGATAGGTCTAAAAGGGTGGTATGCCAAAGGGTCTGCCTTTGCCTATGCTCAAGGTGAAATAGAAATGGGCTTCAAACTGTTTGGAAAAGAGTTCTATGCAAACATATTTGATGCTTCTGCATATGTGTTTATGAAAGTGCAAGGGCCGAATCCTACTTCCTTGACAGGTATGATTGCTGGCGAATATGAAGTGATGGATGGACTATTTTCCGGCGATTTCAATTATCCAGTGACCATTGGTGAAGAATGTACAGATAACAAGCCTCCGGATCCTTTGGCAGATATTACCATATACAACAATGCCAGCGTATTCAATGGTCAGACCAATGTGGACAGGTACAACGATATAACCCTCAATACCAATATTCCATTGCGGAAAGACTATTCACTGACACAGAAAACAGTTGATGGATTAGCATCACATACGATTAATTTTATGGCAGATGTGATGAATGTGAAAGTAGAGAAGGTATTGAACCGAAAGGGTCTTACTGCTACTCTTACAAAATATCCTGATCCTATTGTATCAAATAGCTTTAAACTTAGATCAAATGCCAAAGCCATAGATATTACATTTGATGACGCATTAGAACCATTGACTGAATATAGGATTACCTACACATTTGGATGGAAAGAAAAACAAGGCTTAGGCGATGATGTTTCTTATGTATCCCGTGAGAAACCGGAGACAGGAAGTATTACATTCACTACCTCAGCACGTCCTACGATAATCACTACTGGCATGATAGAGTATTCAGCTCCTGGTAATCGTCAGCGATACTGGCATAAGGGCTATGCCGATACAGAGATCAAGTTTAAGCTGAAAGCGTTGGACGATGCAAAGTCGCTTTTTCCCGAGATTTGTAGTGATTGCGGGGATAATCCTGGGACTAAAGATCCTGTCAAATTTAATTTCTATGCAAAGCTGCAAGAATTTGATGATAGTGGTAAGGAAGTCATGGAGAAAATATTCCCTATCACGAATTACCCCGGTAAAGGAGAAAATGCCAGAATATATGATCAGAAAAGCAAGTCTATCGACGGCAAGTACAGTATAAGCTATTTGGAAGAAAAGATCGTACCCGTAAGCGTAGCATCTTTCCCGGAATTGAAGAATTTTGAATTAAAGAAGGGGAAAATCTACCGACTTTCAATTATCCGCGAACCCAACATCAAAATTTTGACCATGGGAATGAACACTCCAAGAATAAGAAAAATTCGAACCGATAATACCAGCACATTATTGACATACTATTTTGGTGTAAGTGAATACAACAGCCTGTCAGAAAAGCTAAGTCAAGTAAATATTTATCATAAAAAATCAATCCTAAAATTAAGAGATTTCAATCATCCAAGCGATCTGTATGATCAGGACAGAGCCGCTGTGATATCAAAATTGGGTGAGAGCAAATTTCATGCAGTAGCAGATGATTATTATGCGATCACATTGCGTAATAAAATAAATGGTGAAGGCTTTGACCAATATGATATCATGCGTATCAAGCGCAATATTAGCCTGCAAAATATGCAGGATTACCTGCCTGAGAAGCGTATTGGTGGTGATCTGTACAATGGATATGCGATCAACTCTGATTTGAGCAAATATCTATCATCAGGTTCATTTGGTACAGGTAGTAGTTATTTGAGTAAGGTATTGCAGAATATTACCGCCAGTGGACAGAGTTTCGGAGGTAGCGGTAAATCCAGCGACGGCACTAAGTGGGGATACAATATCAGTGGTGCAAATGATGATGTGTGTATGAGGCTTACCGATTCTGAAATTAATCAGAAGAAGAAATCAAATAAAGGTGTATATGCTTCACAATACGACCCATTGACTAACAGTCCGGTTTTTGGTGGCAATGAAGTGTTTGACTTTTTGATACAGGATTATCGCTCCAGAGTTATTATCAATCAAATGTATTGGTTGTCCAGAATAGGCAGTTATTACAAGTCTAACTTCTTCGGTTATTATTTTAACAATGGAGAAGCAACCTCCATGTCAATGATGACTTTTGCTGATAAATGCTACCCGGCAGGCGAGTTTTTGAATAAAAGCGAACTGAGTCTAAGTGATTTTGCATGGATTACTGATCCACCACCTTCGTATAAATCAAATACTTCTACTTATATCGCTACGGAGACAGGATATCGCTTTAGTTACCATGGTGAGACCAAAGTATCGTTTCCGTCCTCTGACCAATGGGGAGAATTGTTGGAATCCAAGCGTGATAATAAGGCAGAGATGAAACAGCTATTTACATTAAAACCTAACAGAACAGTCGAATCCTTTACGAAAACTCCTATTACGAACCCTACAGAATTAGATGAAAACAACTGGTACACCATCAATTATAATGGTGACGACATTTATGCAGGAGACAAAAAACAAAAGTGGTCAACACTGTGGGCTGTTACAAGACCTTACTCTCCTAAAGATTTTACATACAATGAAAGTCAGTATGGGTTATATACATTAGGAGGAGGAGGTTTCTTGTACATCAGGGGTTTAAGTAATATTGATGGTCTAAAGGGTAGTTATGAGAACGTTTGGAATCTATCCAAGTCAAGTGACAATAAAAACATTATAGCTAACAATTATAGGTATATCAATGACAGAGAAATCAATAACAGGAATTTTCCAACCATAATAACTGCTAATACTGGTTTTAGCTTTAAGAACCATGGTGTGTATCGTGGACGCAGAGATAAAAATGATAATAATTATGTCAATCAGGATTTAGGACCTAGATTATACAGGGATCACCAAAACCTGAAATTTGAAGAGGTAGGCTTGCGCACTTTTTATCCGGATAGGTGGTATTATATTCAGCAAAATGACGGCAGCAGACTGAAGGATGAGAAAGGTAACGATAAGTGGCACGTTATTAAAGAGCGGAATGTATTCAAGATAGTGAGTTCAGGTGGTTACTACCTGAAAGCACAACATTGGGATGAGACAGTATTTTTTGGCAGTTCATACCGTGAGCACCGTTTAGTATTGAATGATAAGACATATCCTAACGACAAATGGGGTGATCTGAATCATTATTATCGCTCTGTCTGGGCAGTAATTCCTGTAGCCAATAATGGCGATTGGTGTTTCATAAAAAATATGCGATACCCTTCATGCTTCCTTACTATTGATGGACAAAATAATGCAAAATTGGTAGAATCGGCGGAAGGAGACCAACTTAAAATCATCGAAGTAAAATAAAGAAAAATGAAGAAGGCAAATATATTTTTGATTATGATTTTTGCATGGGCACAGCAAAATCAATTATTAGCACAAAATTCGCCAATCATTGTCCATGCCCATGTTGCCTCATCAGAAGTGCAGCTTGATTGGTTTCCTGTCGATGTTGCGACTTGGAAAGAAGGTCTTACCTCTGGCTATACATTGACTCGTGAGACTGTAAACGGCAGTGGCAATTTCGCTCCTGTACGTACCATGCTGAAAGATACCGCTTGGTTTCAAACCAATGGAACTAAAACAGCAGATGTACTTTCGCCTATTGGTCAGATTATATACAAAAATAATTTTCTGAAAAAGTCCAATAAAGAAAATGACGCAATTCAGTATAACTATATCGTTTATGAAAGTACTATCAATATCAAAGTGGCTGAAGCCATCGGACTTGGATTTACTGATAAAAATGTAGTCAATGGCACAACCTACAAATATACGATCAAGCACAATCAATCAGGACAAAGCTCCTCAGTGACCATCAAATATTCCGATGGGGAAAACGTGCTTGAACCTGCTAATTATCAACCCACATTTACCTGGCCAAATGACCAATCACTTAGTGATATGTTGGAGCGATCCAAACCCTTTGAGTTAAAAGCTATCATCGGCAAAGCCAGACCAAAGATCGACTCTGTGATTATTAGGTGGGCACCTACGAACGTCGAGATTTGTCGCAACGCCATGGAGGATGGTTACGAAATATGGAGAGGACGAAATGTTGATTCCATGAAATTGTTGACTATCATTAAGCCTTGGACAGAAGCCCAGCTAAGAAAAATGCCGCAAACGGATACACTCGCATTACTTGCAGCCGCCTATGTTATGGATAAGGGCATTCCACAGGGTATGGATAAAGCCAATATGCTAGATCAGGCTCTTATGGAAAGTAACTATTTCGGTTTTGGACTGACGGCGGCAGACCGCTCATCATTAGCTGCTGATATTTTGGGACTACGATATGTGGACAAGACAGTAAAATATGGCGAATCTTATCGCTATGAAATACGTACCAAACGGCTTACACCAAACTTCCCCACTCCTGATATCATTGTGACCAATGAATTCGTACCGCTAACAGCTCCAGAGGGCTTTATAATAGAAAAAAATGAAAAATCTGTAAAGCTTAGATGGCTTGCCGGTGCTGAATCCCCTTACAATTCTTTCATCATCGAACGAATGAATCCCGGCGATAGCGTATATCATTCCCTTACAAAAAAGCCAATTGTATTTATAAAGACCGGTTCTGCTACAAATAATTTCCATATTTATGTGGATTCATTGCCTAGCAATAATGTGGTTTATCAATACCGTATTAAAGGCCTAAATGCTTTTGGCGAATCGAGTGATTATGCTTATGGACATGGATTCGGGCGTGATAAAACCCCACCTGAAGCAGTTTCGATCATCAATGGTAAGTTTCTAAAAGATTCCATTGCTGTCCGCATTTCATGGACGCCGAATACCAAAGACCGTGATTTGAAATATCATCAGGTTATGGTAACTAATAGCCCTGGAGGTGAATTTTCGGCTGTCAGTGGTGAACTGTTACCAAAAGATACGGTATTTATCATGAGCCTCAAAGAGATGGACATAGATCAGTCTTTTTATTTTAAGGTCAATTCAGTGGACAGTTCCGGCAATATGACTTCATCCATAGCAAAGTTTGTATTTGTGCCGGACAATGTACGTCCTGAGGCACCTGAAAGAATAACCGCTAATATCAGCCCGGAAGGTTGGGTTACGGTGACATGGAGTCCAAGTGTATCTAAAGACGTCATCGGATACTATGTATTTTACTCCAACAATGATCCGAACAACCTCGCATTGCAATTTGACAAGCCACTGAATGATACAACCTATGCTTGGAAAATAGATATAAATACGCTGACCAAATACCTCTATGTATCTGTAAAGGCCGAAGATGATAATTTCAATCGTAGCTTTCTATCAGAAGTATTGCAACTCCGGAGGCCGGACACGATACCGCCAGTAAAGCCCTATCTAGCTGAAACAAAAGTCAACAAAGATGCTGTTGATATTTCCTGGAAAGCAAGTGCATCTTCAGATGTAGTCAAATACATTCTTTATACACAGAACCCTTCTGACAGTATTCCTACCTGGGTAGTGATCGACTCTGTGGACAACAAAACATTGACATATAAGGACTCTAAGCCTATGTTCGGTGGCGATGTACAATACGCCATCAAAGCTGTGGACGACTACGGCAATCAATCGCCTTACTCCAACACTGGTCAGGTCTATGTACCCTTTCCTGGTCATAAGTACGCTCCGCTACTAAATATACTGTCCGAAAATAAAAACAAATCAGTCAGCATAAGTTGGAAGAAAAGTGATCAGTCAGGGTTAGATCAGTCCATCGGATATATATATCAAGTGTATAAATCCATTGGTTCACTTGATGTTGCATTTTACAAGGAAATTCCATCAAGTCAATTCTCAATGGAAGATTCTGACCTCCAATCCGGCGTTCTCTACAACTATGCCGTCCGTGTCCGATACAACAACGGCTGGACAAGCGAGCTGAGCGAAATCAAATCCATCCTTATTAAATAAATCAAGATTTAATATTCTATCATGATACATTCATTTACCAATATTATCAGATACTTCTTGCAGTTTAAATGTGCATTTATTCTAATCTTGTCCATTTATGGTTTGGACGCGGGCGCACAATGTCCTACGGGAAGCGTGGTTCTTAAAACCCAAGCGCAGGTTGACCAGTTCATCATTGATTATCCTAACTGTACTGAAGTGGAACGCCTGGATATTACATTGGGTGCTGATATTGTCAATGTCAATGGATTGCAAAATCTTGAAGTTGTCCAAGGTGATCTGAACATCACGCACAATCCGGTTTTGACAGACCTGACCGGATTGAATAAATTAAAAAGTACCGGCTATCTATGGATAGCAGATAATGCTTCCCTGGTGACTTTAAATGGATTTCCCGGCTTGACGACAGCGTATTGGCTATTCATAGGTGATCATATCAAATTAGAGACTGTATCCGGGTTTAATGCCTTGACACAAGTTAACAACATTACTATTACGGGAAATACGGTGTTAAAAAATGTTACAAACATCAACTCTTTACAGCAAACAATAGGGTTCATCGCTATCCAGAATAACCCACTACTTGAAAATGTCAGCTTCTCTCCACAGTTAAGCACTATTGGTCAGCAATTGGAAATTGTAAATAATCCTAAAATAAACAATTTGACCACTTTGGATGGTTTAAATACCATTGGCGGCCGATTGACAATTAGTGAAAATAACTCATTGACTAACCTGAACCAGTTGAATTCTGTTGCGGGGATCAACGGGACTCTAAAAATATCCGGAAATGCCTTACTAAACAATATTTCAGGTATTCAGCAAATAAACCCTGCTTCAATCAATGGACTCACTATCCAGGATAATCCCATGCTTTCAGTATGTGACCTGCCTAACATCTGCACCTATCTTCAGGGCACGGGGGCAAGGACTATCTCCGGCAATGCAGGTGACTGTATCACGGCGCAGGCCGTCATAGATGCGTGTAGCGGTCCGGAGTGTCCTCCGGGCAATGTTACCTTTACGACCCAAGCTCAAATCAATCAGTTTATCACTACTTATCCTAATTGTACGGAAATAGAAGGGAACTTAGTCATCCAGGGTGCCGATATCTCAAATTTATCTCCTTTGATGAATATCGTTAGGGTTCATGGTTTAGTTAATATCCAAAGCAATCCTTTATTAACCAGTTTAAATGGTTTAAATAATTTGAAAAAAGTTGATAAAGGACTGCAGATTAATAAAAATTCGGCTATTACTAATTTAAGTGGCCTAACCAGCCTGGAAAGTATTGGTACTAATACGGATGGCACATCGTTATATATAAGAGAAAATGACGCTCTTGTTAACATCAGTGGATTGAATAACCTGTCGCAAGTAAATGAGGTTTATGTTGGATTTAATGCTGTGCTGCAAAATGTAGATGGATTGTCCGGGATAACTCAAATTGGCGGAAATTTAGTTGTCAGGAATAACCCAAAATTAACAAACTTCAATGGGCTTCTAAATATCACCAAAATTAATGGCTACCTGTATGTTTCAGCCAATGCGGTGCTCGCCGATATAAATGGCCTTCAAAATATTGATCCCACCTCAATTTCTACACAGAGCTATGCAGTGACAATAACAAACAACCCCTCTCTTTCAGTATGTAATCTCCCTAACTTATGTAGTTATTTATCGAATCCTTCCAACACCCACCCTCGTACAATCTCCGGCAATGCGGCTGACTGCATCACCGAGCAAGCTGTCATAAATGCGTGCAATGCCGCAGCATGTACAATTACCATCCCGGATCCAAATTTCAAAGCATACCTCGTTGGTAATCCGGCCATCAACACCAATGGCGATAATGAAATACAATGTGCAGAGGCAGAGGCGTTTACAGGTTCTATTTTATGTCCGTTCAAAAGTATTAGTAATTTAACCGGAATAGAAGCTTTTGTAAACATAACCTCTTTGGATTGTGGCGGCAATCAATTGACCAGTCTGAATCTAAACGCGAATACTAAACTTACTGAAATCGCTGTTGCCAGCAATAGCCTGACAAGCTTGAACGTCAGCAATTGTACGGCATTACAACGACTGTATTGTGAAGGAAATAAACTGACTAACCTCAACGTAAGCAGCAACCTTGCTTTGACAATACTTTCCTGCCACACGAATCAATTGACTTCTTTAGGTCTGGCAAATAATATTGCATTGACGGAATTATTAGTACATAATAACAAGCTGGCCGGCCTCGATCTGAAAGTTAATAAGAATCTAACCTCAATCAATTGTGGCATCAATCAACTCATTTCTCTCAATCTCAAAAACGGCAACAATACTTCCATTACTTCCCTAAGAGCCGCGAATAATCCGGATCTCAGCTGCATCGAAGTTGATAATGCGGCATACAGTACAAGCAATTGGGTAGGTGGTGAATTTTCTTTCGACGCACAACATCAATTTAAGGAAGATTGCAACATCGTGCCTGATCTTGATGGTGATTATTGCTCCAACGCGATACCCATCAATTCCCTCTTCGGCCATCCCATCGACGAGCCTCAGGCGTCCGGTACTTACACCTCCGAAGGTATGAACAACGGGAATGATCCGGCTTTCGGACATGAATGTTTCAATAACAACCTTAATACAATCTGGTTTTCCTTCACCGGTGATGGCAATCGCTACGCTGTCCGGTCGAGAGATTGCAGCGCAAAAGTATTTACCGATCCTAATGGCGCTATGTATTCAGGTACCTGTGATGATTTGACAGCGATCAATTGTCACCGCGACATCTCTTCTAGTGATGAAGACCCGGATGCCAATTTCAGAATCATCGTGCAAACCGAAGTTGGGAAAACTTATTATTTGATGGTGGAAGTAACCTCCACGGATGATTTTGTAACATACGATAAATTCGGCGACTTCTGCCTCGAAGTCACCCGTTTGGATAAAGAGTGTATAGTCAATATCCCGGATGCCAATTTCAAAGCCTATCTATTGGAAAATTGGGAGATCAATACCAATTTTGATAATGAAATTCAATGCGAAGAAGCAGAGAGTTTTTTTGGAGGGATAGAATGTTCCAGCTTAGGAATTGCTGACCTGACCGGCATAGAGGCTTTTATAAAAATCAATTATCTTGACTGTAGCGACAACAATCTCACTGCCATCGACCTCAGCAAGAACACTCATCTGGAGCAACTGAACTGTGCCGGCAATGCCCTGAGTAAGCTGGACTTTAATAGTATCTCGGAACTGTGGGAGCTAAACTGTGCTGACAACCAATTGACCGCTCTGAACCTGGCACCGCTATACCGCTTGCAGGAATTTGACTGCTCCAATAATGTGCTAACCAGTCTGGATGTAAGCAAGAGTTCCATTTTGTTTACGATCAAATGCAGCTCAAATGCGCTGGCTTACCTCAATCTGGCAAATGGCAATAATACCCTTCTACAAGCCATTGATGCCCGAAATAATCCGGATCTAACGTGTATTCAGGTCGATAATGCAGATTATAGCAATACCAATTGGTCCACCGGTGCATTCTTTTTCGATGCACAGCACGAATTCAATGAAAATTGTGAGCCACCATGTCAGAATGCGGAGGAAATCAAGGCCAACTACCTGTTTGCCTCCTCTGCCTGTGTAGGCGAAAACGTCCGCATCATTGAATACGGAATATTTACACCTATTGCTGACAGCGTTTCTTTTCGATGGGACCTTGGCAATGGACAGACTTCTGCAGAGAGAGACCCTATCGTATCCTATAGCAATCCTGGAACATACAAAGTCAGCCTAAGACTTGAAAATATTGACTGCCCACTCGAAATAACCAAGGAGATTAAGATCAATAATTGTCTCAAACAAGCCGATGACAACAAAATCTCATCTATCTTCCCCAACCCTTCTTCCGGACATATTCAGTTGAAAGCTGATCTAAAGAAGGATTGTGATGTCTTGGTTAATATTTATACACTGGACCAGAAGCTGCTGTACAGTAAGTCATTTACCTCTGTATCAGAACTTAGAGAGCGGATATCCCTGTCTCATAAAGGTATGGTTATAGTTGAGTTTGTATATCCCACAGGTATTGAAAAGCATAAAGTTATACTTTTGGATTAAAACATTCAACCGATTGAACTAATTGTCAATGCTACATTGCTTGTTATTACCCCAATGCACAAAATCGTGCATTTTAATGCTCTTTTCTATATGAAATCCATCGTTCGAAAGATTGATTCCAAGTATAATGAAATACGCTTGTAAAAAAATTCGAACTATTCACCTAATAAGAAAGAGTTCGATTTTTCTTTATTCTACCCCGCCTGTCCCGGCCGTCCGGGGAAATATGCAGCGCGATAGACCTTTCGTGGTATGCATTGCAATTTAGTGGTAAATAAATATTTGGGGCTTTAGGTATTGATAAGCCGTAGATTATAGACAATTTAAGGTGAATAGTTACAAAAATTCAGCCCTTATAAGGCTTTGGCTAATCGATTAAATTCAGTTAAGCCTGTTGAGTATTTAATTCTAAATGCGTTAAGAATCAAAATCCAACAATTCCTCAAAACAACTGCTCAGGATAAATGCCCTGCTTCCCGAATTCTGCAAATTTTACGACAGTCGGTTCACGGTCTTCCTGATACGTCACACCGATCCATTCACTGTTGGAAGGAATGACTTCAAAGCGGCTCAACCTCATCCTGATCATCATATCGACCACCAAGGGTATAAAGTATTCGGACTTTTCCGTTGGATTGGAATATTTCAGGAAATGGACAAATCCTTTTCTAAACAAAGGGAATACATCGGGATGAAAGCCCCAGAAATTCATGGAAACATAGGAGTCGGCGGGCACTTCTATCTTTTGATCACCATCGGCGTAAAAGATTCTGCCATCTTCAGGGCCGATTTTCGTCCTTTCGTTGATTGCTACAAGTTGCATTTGGTCATCTACCTGGCAGACACCACGGGATACAGTGCCATTTTCGGATAGTGTATTGGCAAGTTTATATCCGATCAGGGAGTTATTATCAGCAGCCACTCTGTTATCCAGGAATTCCGCCATCTGAGCGAATGCCTCCTTGCCATAATAATCATCGGCATTGATTACTGCAAAAGGCTCCTGAATGGCGTGCTCGCATACCAGTACGGCATGACCTGTGCCCCATGGCTTTTCACGCTTGGGAAATGAATCCACACCTTCTATTGGAACATCAATCTCCTGATGCACGTGGACTACTTCAGCTAATGAAGCATATTTGGAAGACACTTTTTCTTTGAATTCCTCCTCAAAATGAGGCCTTATGACAAACACCAGCTTGTTGAAGCCAGCCTTGACAGCATCATACACCGAATAGTCGATGATGGTCTCACCATTCGGCCCCAATCCATCCAATTGCTTCAATCCACCGTATCGCGAACCCATTCCGGCTGCCAGTACCAATAGTGTCTTTTTTTTCATGTTTTTATGATTTCTAATCCAATGTTTGAAAATTAATTAATCCTTATCGACAAAATTATTGGATACTCAGGATATCAAACCCTGAATTTACCATAGAAAGATCGATATCTCCACGCTATCAAATACTCAGCAGATTCTTGAATTTCGACTTCCGCTTGACTTCTCCGAGTCGTGTCTTCTTATTCTCCTCGTAATCGGTATAATTACCTTCAAAGAAGTACACGCCTTCATCTTCAAATGAAATTATATGCGTGGCGAGACGATCTATAAACCATCGGTCGTGAGAAATAACCAGAACGCAGCCTGCAAAATTCTCCAGAGCCTCTTCCAGTGAACGAAGAGTATTTACATCGATATCGTTAGTAGGTTCGTCGAGGAGGATGACGTTTCCACCTTCCTTCAAAGCGATTGCAAGGTGAAGTCGGTTACGTTCCCCACCTGAAAGTACGCCCACTTTCTTGCTTTGGTCGGTCCCGCTGAAGTTAAATTTGCTGATGTAGGCCCGTGAGTTGACTGTCATGCCGTTGACGATTAGATTGTCTAAACCGCCGGACACAGCATCGTAAACACTGCTTTCGGGCTTAAGGTCTTCATGAGATTGGTCCACATAGGCAATTTTAACAGATTCGCCTATCACAATTTGCCCGTTATCCGGCTGCAACTGTCCTGTAATCATCTTGAAGAGTGTTGACTTCCCTACTCCATTGGGACCGATGATACCGACAATAGCGTTTTTCGGAATCTTGATATTCAGATTTTCGTACAAGGTACGATCGCCAAAAGACTTGCTCACCCCTTCGATATCTATGACCTGATCTCCCAATCGCGGCCCGGGCGGTATAACCAGTTCGAGTTTGGCTTCCTTCTCACTGGCAGATTCTTCGGCGAGCTTTTCGTATGCGGTCAGACGAGCCTTGGACTTGGCATGACGAGCTTTGGGGGCCATCCGCGTCCATTCCAATTCGCGCTTGAGCACTTTTTGGCGTTTTGACTCAGATTTTTCTTCCTGAGCCAGACGATTGGACTTTTGCTCCAACCAGGAACTATAATTCCCTTCCCACGGAATGCCTTCACCGCGGTCAAGCTCCAATATCCAGCCTGCGACATTGTCCAGAAAATATCGGTCGTGCGTAACAGCGATAACTGTACCTGAGAAGTTGTGCAGATATTGCTCCAACCAATCCACCGATTCTGCGTCGAGGTGGTTGGTCGGCTCGTCCAGCAACAGGATATCCGGTTCGCTCAGCAAAAGGCGGCATAAAGCCACTCGTCTTCTTTCACCACCGGAAAGGACACTGATGGAGGCCGCCGGATCAGGAAGGCGAAGGGCATCCATCGCCATCTCGAGCTTGTACTCAAGATTCCACGCATCACGCTGTTCCAGCTTATCCGTCAGCTCTCCCTGTTTCTCTATAAGTTGATTCATCTCATCATCGCTCAACTCTTCAGCAAACCGGGCATTCACGTCTTCATATTCCTTCAGAAGGTCCACAACTTCCTGAACACCTTCCTTTACGACGTCCAAAACTGTTTTGTCGGGATCCAGTGTCGGTTCCTGCTCGAGATAGCCAATCTTATAATCCTTGTCAAATACGATCTTGCCATTGTAATTGGGATCTATGCCCGCTATAATTTTAAGCAGGGTGGATTTCCCGGCGCCATTCAAACCCAGTACGCCTATCTTCGCTCCATAAAAGAAGGAAAGATAAATATCCTTAAGGATGGTTTTATTCGGGGGAATAATCTTACTCACTCCCGTCATTGAGAAGATGATCTTATGGTCTGCCATTTAGCTTGTCTGATTTTTGCGCAAAAGTAAGCAAAGAAAAGGTAACAACCTGAATCATATCAAAAACATTTCATCCTTATCATCAGGTTTGTGTTTGATTCTTACAAATTGGTCAGGATTGGATATTATCTACTCTATGTAATGGATGGAAAACTAATGAATATACATTAATGTGCCCCCATAATATAGCCGGTTTTAGGTAAATTGTTTAGAAAAAAAGATTTTCGAAAAACATTTATTTGCAGATAGATATTCAACTTAAAACAAAGTGCACTTTTTTTTTACTAGCACACAACACATCAAAATAGCATTTTAAAAAATCAACAGGTTAATATTTGTTTATATTATTTGAATAATTTGTATTAGAGGCCTCAAAAGCCATCATTATGGAACAGAAAAAAAATTTAAAAAATATTTTTCATTTTAGGTGACTTTCTATAAAGTTGCCGTCAAATGCTAAGAACTAATTTAGGTACCTGAATTAAGGTATTTATTTTGGGGTAGTAAAGTGTTAGTTAGGCCGGTTCATTTTTGAGCCGGCTTTTTATTTTTGCCCATTAAATTGAAAATCAAGCCACTGACCTGATCAATCCTTAACAAATCGGGCTACGACCCACTTCCCATTGACAATATGGTCGATATATCGAAGACCGGTCTTTTCAGCTTTAATACGGATAGTAGGCAAATCATTTTCCAGAAAGCCTGAAAAAAGAATTGTGCCTTCATGTTTTAAGGCAACAGAAAGGATATCAAGATGGTCGAGGATGACATTGGCGGTAATGTTGGCCAGAATAACTTCATAAAGTCCATCCGCATCAATTTTTTCACCGCCACCAAGTATTGGCACGATATTGTCTATATCATTGAGTTTGAAATTATCCAGCATATTGTCATAAGCCGGTCCTTCGATATCGATGGCATCAATCGGATTGGCTCCCTTCATGGAAGCGAAAATGGACAACACACCGGTGCCACTGCCGAAATCGAGCACCTTCTTATCCCTCATGTCCAGTTCATCCATCTTGACTATCATGCCATAGGTCGTCTCATGATGCCCCGTGCCGAAAGCCATCTTGGGCGATAAGACTATCTTCCGGCCAATAATCTCCGCGTCTGTATGGAATGGTGCGACAATGGTGCAGATATCCTTGACCACCACTGGTGGAAAATTGGCTTCCCACTCAGCATTCCAGTCTTTTTGTTCCATTTGATTGACTTCGTAGCTTATCCCGAATTCGGCACAAATGTTATCCACCTCTTTTTTTACCTCATCCGTAAATTCATTCTTCCCGATATAGGCCAGCAGATAAATATCGTCTTCCATGAAACTATTGAATGGCAAGCCAGCAATCAAAGCCACCAGGGTATCCGCTTCCATATTTCCCGGGGTGAACCGGCATTCAAGCCATTCCGGATAATTATTGGTCATCTCTGTATATTTGAGTATTTAAAAGTATTTATGCTAATGCCAAAAATCCTTGACACGCGGGTAAATATTGCCAATCTTGCACAACATAATTCTATGCGCTGATTGAAATTGATTCATCGGTTATTATGTCCAAGAAAAACAGGATTAAATGTGCAACCGTGAAATTATTTTACACTAATCGGCTAACCGATTAGGCGTGCGGATTTTAAACCTGTTTATTCTTGTATGCATCCAGTGTATTCCTGATGAGGCTCACGATAGTCATCAGACCGATTCCGCCCGGCACCGGAGTAATCCAGGCCGCCTTATCCTTCACACCCTCAAAATCAACATCACCGACCAATCGGCTGCCTGACTTGGTTGTAGCATCCGGAATCCTGTTGATGCCTACATCGAAAATGATGGCACCTTCCTTCACCATTTCATCCTTGACATAATGCGGAATCCCGATAGCCGCAACGATGACATCCGCAGCATGCAATTCTTCCTTAATATTTTTGCTTCTTGAATGCAGCAGGGTCACTGTTGCATTTCCATAAGGCGCTTTGCGGGACAGCAAGAGGGATACCGGCGTACCCACAATATCGCTCCTGCCGAGTACTGCCACCTTTTTGCCCGAAAGATCCAGTCCGAGATGCTCGATCAGCATAACGATACCATATGGAGTCGCCGGGAGGAAAGCCGGCAGACTAAGGGCCATCTTCCCGAAATTCATCGGATGGAAGCCATCTACGTCCTTATCCGGGTCAATTTCCAACAAAAGTGCCTGAGAATCAAGGTGGTCAGGTAACGGTAATTGGAGGATAAATCCATCCACCGCATCGTCCATATTCAGTCGGTGGATGACATCGACCAACTCCTGTTGAGAAATTTCGGTACCAAAATGGAGCAAGGTACTCTTGATGCCCAATTCCTCACAAGTCTTTACCTTATTTCCGACATAAGCTTTACTGGCAGGATTGTCACCCACCATGATCGCCGCCAGATGTGGCGGTCTGGCCCCTGAAGATACGATATCCGACACTTCCTTGCCTATGGCAGCCTTCAGTTCCTTACTGATCGATCTAACATTCAATTCAGCCATGATTGCGCAAATATTTACAGTCACAATGATAAAGGAATTTACAGAAAAAGGGAAATAATTGACGCGGAAAAAGTAGAGAAGCTCAGTTTTAATGAGAATAATGTCGATTATGATTCACCAATTTTTCCCAACTCGGACATTCAAGTAGAGTCACGTTTTCCTCATAAGCCTAAACAATGCCACATTTTACTTGTTTGTATATCCAAAATTGATAATATGGACAAAGTTCTCACATCGGAGGCACTGATTCGTTTTTCGGATTGTGACCCAATGGGACACCTCAACAATATGCGATATCTTGACTATTTCCTCAATGCTCGTGAAGATCATTTGAAGAAATATGCGGACTTCGATATTTATGCACATGTAAAGAAAACCGGACAGATCTGGGTGATGTTCCAAAACAAGATCACTTATCTGAAGCCTGTATTCTACAACAATCTGGTTACGATCAGCAGCCGGATCATCGGTTTTAGTAAAAAATCAATCAAGGTGGAAATGCAGATGAAGGATGCGCATACCGGGGATCTCAAATGCGTGTTGTGGATGATTGCCGTATATTTCGATACACAGCGGAATCAAAGTGCAGAACACCAGCCGGAAATAGAAGCTATGCTGCAAAGATTTCTTTCGCCTGTCGAGCAGCAGACCTTTGACGAGAGAGTGAGCTTTCTTCAGGGAAAATAATTGGCAAATAATATTTTATAAGGACTGATTGTATGAGATTTGGCAAAATAATCTATTTGTGCGCATTCCTGGCAACAGGAATCATAGTAAGTGGTCAGGATAAAATCGACTATTCCAATCAGGAAAATTGGGCTTCCCTGCCCGATAAAGACGACAATGCAGACCTCTTACCCGGCAAAAAAGGCGTGGACCGGCAGACAGATTATCCCGTCGATGTCTTCTTTCTGTATCCGACTTCCTATACCGGGAAAGTCAAGAACGACCGGTGGAATGCCGCGATCGATGATGCCGGAATAAATGCGGAAACGGCTAATAAGTCCATTAAATTTCAAGCCAGCATCTTCAACCGGGTTGGAAAAATATATGCCCCACTATATCGCCAGGCCAATATTGCTGTCTTCTTCATGGAAGACAAGGCTTTTGCTGCCAAAGTACTCGATTTTGCCTATCAGGACGTCAAGGACGCCTTTCATTACTATATCGAACATTATAACCACGGCCGTCCATTTATCATCGCATCGCATTCACAGGGTACTACCCATGCAAAAAGATTGATCAAAGAAGAGATTGATGGTACTGCACTTGCTGACCGAATGATAGTTGCATATCTTGCCGGAATGCCTGTCGATACAGGTTATCTCAGCATGCCACCTTGTACCCTGCCGGATCAGACCGGTTGTATATGCAGCTGGCGGACATTCATCCATGACTACACTCCGGATTATGTGTCAAAAGAAAAACCGGTTATTGTAACCAACCCGATCACCTGGGTCAATGACACCGGATATTCCGATTGGAAAGCACATAAAGGCGCTGTTCTTCCGGATTTTGATAAAGGGGTGCAGCCCCATATCGTATCAGCCAAACGGAGTGATAACATTCTGTGGGTCAAAAAACCAAGAGTCAAAGGAAGGATATTCCTACGCATCAAAAATTATCACATTGGCGACTTCAATCTTTTCTACAAAGATGTGCAGGACAACGCAATCCTGCGGCGGGACGCCTTCTTGGTAAAACTCAAGTAAATTCCTTGTAACTAATCTTCTGATAGGGATGAGTGCACATTCTCTTTTTTTGACCACAAACGTCCCGCTGTCCGGAAAAATATAACAGTACGTATAGCTTTTCGTGGTATGTAATGTGTATTTGTGGTAAATATATCCGCCTGTTCTCAGATATTGATAGAATATGAAGGTTCAAAGCCATTTGAGGCGAATAATTACGCTCTTTTTTGATTGTTGAAATCCGGAAAAAAATTGCTCATCAGCCGATAAAACGCCAGTCCTATGACGCCTCCCAACAGGAAGCCGGCCAATACATCCAGTGGATAATGGACTCCCACATATACTTGTGCAAAACCAATCATCAGTGCCCAAATTATCCATAAATAGCTCCACCTTCCCCAGCTCTCCCTTGTCAACAGAAGCAGAAAAACAGCCATGGCCATGTGATTGGCAGCGTGACTGGAAACAAATCCAAACTGTCCGCCACAATTGACCAATAAATCAAAGCCCGGCACATCGGACAGCGAATGACAAGGGCGCAACCGCTGAAAATAGTTCTTGAATAAGTGGACACTCAACAAATCTGCTGCTCCCACTCCTGCCCCCAAAAACAGAATGGGAATATATGCCTTGATCCGCCACTGCCTGATGAAATAAAAAATCAAGCCGATGTATAGTGGGAGCCAAAACATCGGTTTTCTCAAATACGGAATCACTGCATTAGGCGCCGTACCATGCATGTGTCTGTGGATCCAGAGCAGTGCTTCCTGATCCCAGTTTAATATTTGGTGCAGCATAATTGTGTTATTTAATAATTAAAATTTCGGAGTTGATATAATGTTGATAAATAAGTAAATATATAGTATAAAAAAGCTGCGTATTATAGTATAAATGCTTATTTTTGAGTCTGTTACAAACAAAAGCAAGATTTATATTAAATATGCAACAGTCTAAAGGTATAACAAATATTTCAGAATTATCCAATATTTCTACCTCGGCAATTTTAAGCTCTTCCAGACGATTGCTCAG
>WBZR01001984.1_pt1 | contig 18950 bp, 22 predicted proteins | sample 5204231 | NCBI WGS metagenome assembly WBZR01 (sample SAMN12412403, study PRJNA552823) | activated sludge metagenome | isolation source: activated sludge from anammox sidestream of wastewater treatment plant... | place: USA: Virginia | collected 2017-08 | reverse complement strand
CCCCCGCAGCGCGCCCGCGCGCGGCGGTGTGCTCGTGGTCGGCGTCGACTCGCTGTTGACCACGCTGGCGCGCTGCTGCCGGCCGGCGCCGCCCGACGCCGTCGCCGGCTTCGTCACGCGCGGCAAGGGCGTGGCCGTGCATCGGCGCGACTGCAGCAACTTCGCGCGCATGAGCCAGGCCCAGCCCGGCCGCGTGATCGAGGTCCAGTGGGGCCGGGGCGAGGCCGCGGCCGTCTATCCGGTCGACGTGGCGGTCGAAGCGAGCGACCGCGCCGGCCTGCTGCGCGACATCTCCGAGGTCTTCGCCAAGGACCGGATCAACGTCGTCGGCGTGCACACGCAGAGCACACGCGATCGCGCCACGGCCTGGATGACGTTCACCGTCGAGGTGCCCGACGCGGCGCGCCTGGCCGCCGTGCTGGCGCAGGTGCGCCGCGTGGCCGGCGTGCGCCACGCGCGGCGCAAGTGAGGCGGCCGTCGGCCCGCGTGTCGGCCGGCTCGTCGGCTGCGCCATCGTGTAGACTCCCGCCCTCGCAGGCGTGTAGCTCAGCTGGTTAGAGCACCACCTTGACATGGTGGGGGTCGGAGGTTCGAGTCCTCTCGCGCCTACCAAGGTTTCTCCTTGGCCATCGGGAACTTGCGGCAGCTGCGGCTGCCGTTCGTCTTTCCGGGTACCAATAGAGGTACCGGACTTCGGCGCTCGATGCGCGAACGCGCCGGCGCTTGTTCGCCGTGGGCATCCAGCGATGCCGCCGTGCGCGGCCATGAGCGCCGAAGGCCCTGTCGGCAGGGCAATCGATGCAGGAAGGCGCGATGACCGAAGCGGACACCTGCCGCGAGTTCGTCACGCCCAAGCTCGTCGAAGCTGGCTGGTCCGCCGCTCCCTTGGCCATCGGCGAGCAGCGCAGCTCCACCAACGGCCGCAATGTTGTCACCGGCGGCACGGTGCGCCGCCGCCCGCAGCGGCGCGCGGACTATCTGCTCGCTGCGGACGCTCGGGTCGACATGGCCTGCGGCGGCGTTTGCGCGGGTGTTGCCGCGGTCAGGTTGATGCGGGGTGACCCTGTGCGGCGCACGACCCCGGAGCGGCCGGGCATGGCGGTGCGCCCGGCCGGCGCGGCCATCATCACGTTCGGGCCGCGGCCCGAAGGTCGCGATCTGCTGCGGCATCAGGCGCCGAGGGCTGAGGTTCCTGGCGGTCGGCCCATGCCACCGGACATCGATGAATCTCGATCGTCGAGTGCACGATCTCCGCGTGGATCGACAGCCACGCGCGCACCTGGTCGGGAGTCAACTGCGCGTCGTGCGTGACCAGGCTCACTGCGCACGCGTAGCTGGCCTTGCCGACGCGCCAGACGTGCAGATCGGCGATCACGGTCTCGCCGGGCGCGCCGTGCCCGGCGATCACCTCGCGGATTTCCGCGACCACCGGATGATCCATCTCGCGGTCCAGCAGGACCTTGCTGGTGTCGACGATCAAGCCTTTGGCCCACACAGCCACGACGCAAGCGCCGACGATGCCCATCACCGGGTCGAGCCATGACCAGCCCAGCCACCAGCCGCCGGCCAGCGCAGCGAGCGCCGCCACCGAGGTGGCCGCGTCGGCAATCACGTGGACATAGGCGGACCGGAGGTTCAGGTCGTGGTGATGGCCCGGGTGATCATGCTCGTGGCCGTGGTCATGATGGTGAGCCGCGCCGAGGATGCGCGCCGAGACCAGGTTGACCAGCAACCCGACCACCGCGATCAGCATCGCCTCCTGGTAGTGAATCGGCTCGGGCTTGAAAAGGCGCTCGATCGAGCCGTAGACCATCAGTGCCACGACACCGAGCAGGAAGATCGCGCTGGCGAAGCCGCCCAGCACCTCGATCTTCCAGGTGCCGAAGGCATACCGAGTGTCCTTGGCGTGGCGGCGCGCCGCCGCATACGCGAAGGCGCTCAGCCCGATGGCGACCGCGTGGCTGCTCATGTGAAAGCCGTCGGCCAGCAGCGCCATCGAGTTGTAGAACCAGCCCGCGACGATCTCGACGATCATCATCGCCGCGGTGATCCACACGACGATCAGCGTGCTGCGCTCGCCGGCGACATTGCCGGTGTCGAACACGTGGTCGTGGCGCCACTCGGTGAGGTCATGGCGGTGCATGGAGTACCCCTTCACAGGATCTTGCCGACATCGAAGAGCGTCAGGACGGCGAGGACGGCGAAGATCGCGGCGGCGATGCCGTGCACCAGTCGCATCGGCACCTTCGCCGCGATCCGGTCTCCCAGAAGAACAGCCGGCACGTTGGCCAGCATCATGCCGAAGGTCGTGCCGAGCACCACCTGCACGATGTCCGGGTAGCGGGCCGCCAGGGCCACGGTCGCGATCTGCGTCTTGTCGCCCATCTCGGCCAGGAAGAAGGCGACGACGGTGGTGCCGAAGACGCCGAAGCGCTGGTTCCCGCCCAGGGCGCCGTCGTCGATCCTGTCCGGGATCAGGATCCAGCCGGCCATGGCCAGGAACGACAGGCCGATGACCCAGCGCAGGATGTCTGGCCCCAGCGTCTGGGCGACCCAAGCACCGGCCGCGCCGGCCGCGGCGTGATTGGCCAGGGTGGCCGCCAGGATGCCGGCGATGATCGGCACCGGCTTGCGCAACGCGGCGGCCAGCACGATCGCCAGCAGCTGGGTCTTGTCACCGATCTCGCCCAGCGCGACGACGCCTGTGGATACGAGGAATGCTTCCATGGGAGTTTTCCGAGGGCCAGCGAAACCTGAGACCACGCCGCGTCCCCGGCCCATCCCGGAGGCAGTGTGGTCAAAGGTCTGGCCAGGCTCTGGAGCTGCCCGCACCATGGTCGTGAGGACCAAGTGTGTTGACGCGGGCCCCTGCACGGCGCAGGGCGGCTACTCCCCGATGACGAGTGCCGCGAGTGTAGCGAAGGCGATGGCGGTGGGCCCGCCTCGCTACGCCAACCGCCCAGTGCAGGCCTCCGGCGCCACTTCGGCACGCGATCGGCTTTCCGGCCTGGACCATGGCATCGACGCCCCCTGTGGTCGAGGCCGTGGCTTGGCGAAGGCGCCGGGCACAGGATGAGGAGCGACCATGAATCGCGCCGACACGACAAGGATCCGCATCGAAGAGCAACGCACCACGCTCGCCCGCGGCATGGAGCCTGATGTCGTGATCGCCGTCGGGGTGCGCGACTTGGCCGAGGCGCTGTTCCGGCACGATCGGCCGGCGATCCTGGAGCTCGAGCAGGCCATCGATCCCGTCGAGGATGCCCTCGCAGCCGCAGGCCTGCGCCATGCCGCTCGCGGCGATCTGGCGTCGCACCAGCCCCAGCTGCATGGGCTCCTGGGGCTGCGGGTGGCCGGCGAACGCGCGACGCGCGACGCGTTGCAAGCCCGGTCCGACCCAAGCCGCCACGTCGTTGTCGCCGTCGAGGTCGGCGCGCTCGCGCGGCGAGCCGTTGCGGACGGCCGCCGGCTGTTCGTTGGCGGGCTGCAGCCGCCGCGCCTCGGGCCTTCAGCGCGCCGGACGCCCCGGCCTGACGCTGCCGTCGGCCCGCCCCGCGAGGTAGGCGTAGAGGTCGAGCACATGCGCGTCGACGTTCGGCTCGTCGCGCCAGGCCGGCATCACGAGCGCGCCCTTGTGCCGCTGCACGACCTCGTCGACGAGGGTCTCGCGCGCGGCGTCGCGCGCGTCGGGCAGGATCCACTCGTAGCGGCGCAGCACCAGGTCGACGAATTCGCGCGGGCCCATGCCGGCGACGCGCGTGAGCAGTTCGGGTGAGCCGGAGCTGCCGAGCGCATCGGCTCCGTGGCAGCCTGCGCAGCGGGCCTGGTAGACGCGCCAGCCGGCATAGACGGAGCCCGGCGCCGCCGAGGCGCGCGCAAGCTCGCGCGCCGGCTGGCGGTTTTGCACCTCCAGCGCGCAACCGGCCAAGGCGAGCAGGCCAGCCAGCGCGAGCGCTGCGGCCGACGCGAGCTTGCCGCCGACGGCGCCTGCGGCGCCGTGCCGGCGGTGCGCGCTGTTGCGTGCTTTCATCTGTCTCCCGTCTCCCGATCGCCCGCGTGCCGCGGCGCGCCGACGCAGGCTAACGCGGCACTTGCGCCGCCCATTGACCGTGCTCAAGCGGTGCGCGCACCCAGCGCATTCACGCCGGCGTTCGGCGCTGGCACCATCGCCCTCGTGAACGATCGCATCGCGCTGCTCGAAGCCGTCGCCCGGCTCGCGGCTGCCGCGGGCCGCGAGATCCTGACGCTGGCGCGCGGGCCGCTCGACGTGCAGCGCAAGGCCGACGACTCGCCGGTGACCGAGGCCGACCGCCGCGCCGAGGTCGTCATCGCGGCCGGGCTCGCGTGTCTGGCAGCGCCGTGGCCGGTGGTGGCCGAGGAGGCCTGCAGCCGCGGCGAGATGCCGCCCGTGGCCGAGCGCTTCTGGCTCGTCGACCCGCTGGACGGCACGCGCGAGTTCGCCGAGGGCAGCGGCGAGTACACGGTCAACATCGCCCTGGTCGAGCAGGGCCTGCCGACGCTCGGCGTCGTGTTGGCGCCGGCCCTCGATCGCTGCTATCTCGGCCTGGCCGGACAGGGTGCCTGGTGCGAGGGTGCAGGGCAGGCGCGGCGTCGCATCCAGGCGCGCGCAGTACCGGCCAGCGGCCCGGTGGCTGCGCTCAGCCGGCGCCACGGCGATGCCGGCCGCACCGCCGCCTGGCTGGCCAGGCACGAGGTGCACGAGCGTGTCGTGGCCGGCTCGTCGCTCAAGTTCGGGCTGCTGGCCGCGGGCGAGGCCGATCTGTACCCGCGCCTGGGCCGCACGATGGAGTGGGACACCGCCGCCGGCCAGGCGGTGCTGGTCGCGGCCGGCGGCAGCGTCTGCGATCTCGCGGGCCGGACGCTGCGCTACGGCAAGCCGGGCTACGAGAACCCGGATTTCGTCGCGCGCGGCGCCGCGGCGCAACCGGCCCGCCCGCCCTCCTAGAATGGCCGACAGCGCCGCGCCCGGCGGCGTTGCCCTGTACGAGGAGCCTGCCGATGCCTTCCAAACGCCGAGCCGATGCCAGCCCACCGGCCGACGCCGCCGCGGAGCCCGGCTTGCGCAGTCTCAAGAAGTACCCCAACCGCCGCCTCTACGACCCGCGCAGCAGCAGCTACATCACGCTGGCCGACGTCAAGAAGATGGTTCTCGCGGGCGAGGACTTCGAGGTGCGCGACGCCAAGACCGGCGAGGACCTGACGCGCAGCATCTTGCTGCAGATCATCCTCGAGGAGGAGTCGGGCGGCGTGCCGATGTTCAGCAGTCAGATGCTGGCGCAGATCATCCGCTTCTACGGCCATGCGATGCAGGGCCTGATGGGCACGCTGCTCGAGAAGAACCTGGCCGCGTTCGTCGAGATGCAGGGTCGTCTGCTCGAGCAGGGCAAGGGCCTGTACGACCCGGCGCGCCTCACGCCCGAGGCCTGGACGCAGTTCCTCGGCGGCCAGGCGCCGATGCTGCAGAACCTGATGAACAGCTACGCCGAGCAAAGCCGCGCCGTGTTCGAGCACCTGCAGCGCGGCGCGGGGTTTGCGGGCATGCCCGGCTTCGGGCCGAGCGCGAAGAAGCAGCCCTGACGCGCGGGCGGTGTGCCCGCCTCGCCGACAATCCGGCCAATGTCCGCCGATTCCGCCACGGCCGCCCGTGCCGCGCCCAAGATCGGATTCGTTTCGCTCGGCTGCCCCAAGGCACTGACCGATTCCGAGCTCGTCGTCACCCAGCTCACGGCCGAGGGCTACGTCACCAGCAAGAGCTTTGCCGGCGCCGACCTCGTGATCGTCAACACCTGCGGCTTCATCGACGAGGCCGTGCAGGAGAGCCTGGACACCATCGGCGAGGCGCTGGCCGAGAACGGCCGCGTCATCGTCACCGGCTGCCTCGGACGCCGCGCCGGCGCGCAGGGCGGCACCCTGGTGCAGGAAGTGCACCCCAAGGTGCTGGCCGTCACCGGCCCGCAGGCCACGCAGGAGGTGATGGACGCGGTGCACCGGCATTGCCCGAAGCCGCACGACCCGTTCGTCGACCTCGTGCCGCCGGCGGGGGTGAAGCTCACGCCGCGCCACTACGCCTACCTGAAGATCAGCGAGGGCTGCAACCACCGCTGCACGTTCTGCATCATCCCGAGCCTGCGCGGCGAGCTCGTCTCGCGCCCGATCGGCGCCGTGCTCGACGAGGCGCGCGCGCTCCTGGCCGGCGGGGTCAAGGAGCTGCTGATCGTCAGCCAGGACACCTCGGCCTACGGGGTCGACCTCGGTTGCCGCACCGGCTTCTGGGACGGCCGGCCGGTGAAGACGCGGCTGTTCGATCTGTGCGAGCAGCTCGCCGCGCTGGCCGATGCCCACGGCGCCTGGGTGCGCCTGCACTACGTCTATCCGTACCCGCATGTCGACGAGCTGCTGCCGCTCATGGCGAGCGGCCGCATCCTGCCGTACCTCGACGTGCCGCTGCAGCATTCGCATCCCGACGTGCTGCGCCGCATGCGGCGCCCGGCCGGCGGCGAGCGCCACCTCGAGCGCATCGCGCATTGGCGGCGCGTCTGCCCCGAGCTCGTCCTGCGTTCGACCTTCATCGCCGGCTTTCCGGGCGAGACCGAGGCCGAGTTCGAGCATCTGCTGGCCTTCGTGCGCGAGGCCGGCATCGACCGCGTCGGCTGCTTCGCGTACTCGCCGGTGCACGGGGCGGCGGCCAACACGCTCGCCGGCATGCTGCCGGCCGAGCTGCGCGAGGAGCGCCGCGCGCGCTTCATGGCGGTGGCCGAGCAGGCCTGCGCGCAGCGCCTGCTGCGCCGGGTCGGCGCGACGATGCAGGTGCTGGTCGACCACGCACCGGCGCTCGGGCGCAAGGGCGGGCGCGGGCGCAGCTATGCCGACTCACCCGGCATCGACGGCGTGGTGCACCTGCAGCCGCCGACCAAGCCGAGCAAGCGGCTCGAGGTCGGCCGATTCACCCAGGCCCGGATCATTGCCGCGCAGGGCCACGACCTGGTCGGCGTCCCCGTCTGAAACCCCATCGAACCCGCGAGAACAACCGTGCAAGACGACGCCGCCAGGCAGCTCATCCACCACCCGTACCGGGCCCCGGCGGGCTTCGACGCGCTGCAGCCGCCGGTGCACAGGGCATCGACCGTGCTCTTCGAGAACGTGGCCGCGATGCGCGCGCGCGACTGGCGCCGCCGCGACGGCTACACCTACGGTCTGCACGGCACGCCGACCACCTTCGTGCTCGAGGAGCGCATCGCCGCGCTGCAAGGCGGCCGGCACTGCGTGCTCGCGCCCAGCGGGCTGGCTGCCATCACGCTGGTGGGCCAGGCGCTGCTCGCGCCGGGCGACGAAGTACTGCTGCCGAGCAACGTCTACGGTCCGAGCCTGGAGTTCGCGCGCCACGAGCTGGCGCGCTGGGGCATCCGGCATCGCCACTACGACCCGCTCGACGCCGCCGGCTTCGAGGCCCTGCTCGGCGAGCACAGCAAGCTGATCTGGCTGGAAGCGGCCGGCTCGGTGACGATGGAGTTTCCCGACCTCACCGGCCTGGTGGCCGCGGCACGCCGCCATGGCGTGTGCACCGCGCTCGACGACACCTGGGGCGCGGGCCTCGCGTTCAAGGCCTTCGACCTCGGCGTCGAGATCGTCGTGCAGGCGCTCACCAAGTACCCCAGCGGCGGCGGCGACGTGCTGATGGGCTCGGTGACGACGCGCGAGGACGCGCTGCACGAGCGCATCAAGCGCACGCACATGCATCTGGGCCTGGGTGTGGCCGGCAACGATGCCGAGCTGGTGCTGCGTTCGCTGCCCTCGCTGCCGCTGCGCTACCGCGCGCAGGACGCCGCGGCGCGCGAAGTCGCGCGCTGGCTGCAGGCGCGGCCCGAGGTGGCGCGCGTGCTGCATCCGGCCTTCGAGGGCTCGCCCGGGCACGCGTACTGGCGCGCGCTGTGCACCGACGCCGCCGGGTTGTTCTCGGTGCTGTTCGACGAGCGCTGTCCGGCCGCGCAGGTCGACCGTTTCGTCGACGCGCTGCGCCTGTTTCGCATCGGCTACTCGTGGGCCGGCGCCACCAGCCTCGTGATGCCCTACGAGCTGTCGGCGCTGCGGCCCGGCACGGCGCTGCGCGGCCACCTCGTGCGCTTCGCGATCGGGCTCGAGGAGCCGCACACCCTGTGCGCCGACCTCGCCCAGGCCCTGGCCGCGGCCTTTGGCCAAGAGCTGTAAAGATATGAATCGCCGGCGCGATTCGTGTCTTGCTCTGACGGCCGCTCAGCGCCCGCGCGCCGGCGCCGCGACCTTGTGGCGCATCAGGCGGGCGCGCTCGCGCTCCCAGTCGCGCTTCCTCTCGGTCTCGCGCTTGTCGTGCTCGGCCTTGCCCTTGGCCAGCGCGATCTCGACCTTGACGCGTCCGCCCTTGTAGTGCAGCTCGAGCGGCACCAGCGTGTAGCCGCGCTGCTCGACCTTGCCCACCAGACGGCGGATCTGGTCCTTGTGCATCAGCAGCTTGCGCGTGCGCTCGGCCTGCGGGTCGACATGCGTCGAGGCGCTGCGCAGCGCGTTGATGCGGCAGCCGATCAGGAACAGCTCGCCGTCGCGGATGAGCACGTAGCCGTCGGTGAGTTGCACCTGGCCGGCGCGGATCGCCTTGACTTCCCAGCCCTCGAGCACGATGCCGGCCTCGAAGCGCTCCTCGATGTGGTAGTCGAAGCGCGCGCGGCGGTTCTCGGCGATGAAGCTCTGGCCGGCGCGTGCGGCCGGTGCGGCCATGGGCTGCTCCTAAAATCGGACGATTCTATGAAGCACGTGCGCCGCTCGGTGTTGGTGTGGTACTCGGCGCGCGAGATGTACGACTTGGTCGCCGACGTTGCGGCCTATCCCGGCTTCCTGCCCTGGTGCGCCGGCGCCGAGGTGCTCGAGCGGCGCGACGACGGGCTCACCGCCCGGCTCGGCCTGGCCTACCGCGGCGTGCGCCACGCCTTCACGACGCGCAACACGCATGTGGAGGGGCACTCGGTCACGATCGGTCTGGTCGACGGCCCGTTCTCGCTGCTCGAAGGCAGCTGGACGTTCCGCCCGATCACCGGTGCGGGCGAGGGGCGCGACGCCTCGCGCGTCGAGCTCGATCTGCGCTACGCCTTTGCCGGCCCCGCGCTCGAGACGCTCGTCGGGCCGGTGTTCGACCGCATCGCCAACACCTTCGTCGACGCCTTCGTGCGCCGTGCCGCGGATGTCTATGGCCTGCGCTGATCCGGGCGGGCGCATCGCGGTCGAGGTGGTGCATTGCCCGGGCCGCGGGCAGGCCGATCTCGTCGCGCTCGAGCTGGCGTGCGCCGCGACGCTGCGCGACGCGCTGCGCGCCAGCGGCCTGCTCGAGCGCCACCGGCTGGACGAGGCCACGCTGCGCGCCGGCATCTGGGGCCGCGAGCAGCCGCTGCACACGCCGCTGCGCGCCGGCGACCGCGTCGAGATCTATCGCACGCTGCAGGTCGATCCGAAGGAGGCGCGACGGCAGCGCCAGAGGCAGCAGCGCGCGCCGGCTCTCAGCGGCAATCGGACGCGATGACCGCGCGCGCCTGGCGCATCTCGTCGGCGCGGCCCTTGTCGTCGAGCACCTCGCGCTCGCCGCGCTCGTTGCTGCGCGCCATGCGCTGGCCGCTTTCCAGCGCCGCCAGATGGCTGCGTGCCCGGCGGCAGTTCTCGGCACGCTGGGCCGCGAGGCGTTCCTCGTCGACCTTGGCCCTGGCCGCGGCCTGCTGCTCGGCGGCGCGGCGGCGCGCCTCGACTTCGGCCTCGAGCGGTGTCGCCGAAGCCGCCGCCGCCACGGCGCTGGCCGCGCTGGCCGCCGGCGCAGCCGCGGCCGCCCGACGCTGCGAAGCGAGCGGCCGCGCCAGGATGTCCTTGTCGGGAATCTCCATGGGCGGCGGCCGGTCGCTGGCGGTGACCCGGCCGGCCGCGTCGCGCCACTTCCACTGGGCTTGCGCCGGCGCAGCGAGCACGGCGAGCGCCAGCCCCGCCGCGGCCAGCAGCCTGCAGCCCGCGCTGCTCCTGGCGCCGTTCGTGAGCAAAGCGACAACCCTCACTCGAGTACCCTCATGCGCGCAGTGTAGTGTCCGCGCCGACGGGCCGCGCTGCGCAATGCGTCACGCGCGCCCGGACGCTGACATATCGATCCATATAATTCACCTTTGCGTCCGGAGTCTATTCAAGCATGCGCCTCCTCGGCAAAGCGCTGACCTTCGACGACGTGCTGCTGGTGCCCGCGTACTCGCAGGTGCTGCCGCGCGACACCCGGCTCGCCACGCGCCTTTCGCGCAACATCGCGCTCAAGCTGCCGCTCGTGTCGGCGGCGATGGACACCGTGACCGAAGCGCGCCTGGCGATCGCGATGGCCCAGGAGGGCGGGATCGGCATCGTCCACAAGAACCTCACGCCGCGTGAACAGGCGGCCGAAGTGGCACGCGTCAAGCGCTACGAGAGCGGCCTGCTGCGCGACCCGATCACGGTCACGCCCGAGCTCACGGTACGCCAGGTGCGCGAGCTCTCGCGCCAGCACGGCGTGTCGGGCTTTCCGGTGCTCGAGGGCCGGCAGGTGGTGGGCATCGTCACCAACCGCGACCTGCGCTTCGAGACGCGTCTCGACGCCCCGGTGCGCAGCATCATGACGCCGCGCGAGCGCCTGGTGTGGGTGCGCGAGGGCGCCTCGCTCGACGAAGGCAAGGCGCTGATGCACGCGCACCGGCTCGAGCGCGTGCTCGTCGTCAACGACGCCTTCGAGCTGCGCGGCCTGATGACGGTGAAGGACATCACCAAGCAGACCGATTTCCCCAACGCCGCGCGCGACGCGCACGGCAAGCTGCGCGTCGGCGCGGCGGTCGGCGTGGGCGAGGGCACCGAGGAGCGCGTCGAGCTGCTCGCGCGCGCCGGTGTCGACGCCATCGTCGTCGACACCGCGCACGGGCACAGCCGCGGCGTCATCGAGCGCCTGCGCTGGGTCAAGCGCAACTTCCCGCAGGTCGACGTGATCGGCGGCAACATCGCCACCGGCGCCGCCGCCACCGCGCTCGTCGAGGCCGGGGCCGATGCGGTGAAGGTCGGCATCGGCCCGGGCTCGATCTGCACCACGCGCATCGTGGCCGGCGTCGGCGTGCCCCAGATCACCGCGATCGAGACCGTGGCCGATGCGCTGCGCGGCTCCGGCGTGCCGCTCATCGCCGACGGCGGCATCCGCTTCTCGGGCGACATCGCCAAGGCCATCGCCGCCGGCGCCGCCAGCGTGATGATGGGCGGCGTGTTCGCCGGCACCGAGGAGGCGCCGGGTGAGGTCATCCTCTACCAGGGCCGCAGCTACAAGAGCTACCGCGGCATGGGTTCGATCGCCGCGATGAGGGCCGGCTCGGCCGACCGCTACTTCCAGGAAGGCGACGAGGCGCTCAACCCGAACGCCGACAAGCTGGTGCCCGAAGGCGTGGAAGGGCGCGTGCCGTACAAGGGTTCGCTCGTGGCCATCGTGCACCAGATGGCCGGCGGGCTGCGCGCCGCGATGGGCTACTGCGGCTGCGCCACCATCGACGAGATGGCCCAGCGCGCCGAGTTCGTCGAGATCAGCGCGGCGGGCATGCGCGAGAGCCACGTGCACGACGTGCAGATCACGACCGAGGCGCCCAACTACCGCGCCGGATGAGCCCGCGCGCCCCGGCGGCGGCCGCCGCGCCCGTGCGGCGGCGTGCCGCGATGCCCTTCATCCTCGCCGCGGTGCTGATCGACATGGTCTCGATCGGCCTCATGGTGCCGGTGCTGCCGCACCTGGTGGGCACGTTCACGCATTCCAACGACGAGCAGGCGCTGGCCTTCCTCTTCGTCACCGCGGCCTTCGGCGTCGCCAACTTCTTTGCCGCACCGGTGCTGGGCGCGCTGTCCGACCGCTTCGGGCGCCGGCCGGTGCTGCTGCTCGGCTTCGCCGGCCTGGCGCTGAGTTTCTTCGGCACCGCGCTCGCCCCGGCACTGTGGGTGCTGGTGGTGATCCGCCTGTTCTCGGGCGCGATGCAGAGCAACATCTCGGTGGCCAATGCCTACGTGGCCGACATCTCGGCGCCCGAGGACCGCGCGCGCCGCTTCGGCCTCGTCGGCGCGATGTTCGGCATCGGCTTCATCCTCGGGCCGGTGCTGGGCGGCGTGCTCGGCTCCGTCGACGTGCGGCTCCCGTTCTTCGTGTCCGGTTCGCTCGCGCTCGTCAACGGCCTGTACGGCATGTTCGTGCTGCCCGAGTCGCTGCCGGCCGAGCGCCGCCGCGCCTTCGAGTGGCGGCGCGCCAACCCGGTGGCGGCGCTGCGCGGGCTGCGCGCGCTGCAAGGCGTCGGCCCGCTGGTCGGGGTGATCGCGCTGGCCTCGCTCGCGCAGTTCATGCTGCACATGAGCTGGGTGCTGTACACCAAGTTCAAGTTCGGCTGGGGGCCGGCCCAGGTGGGCTGGTCGCTGTTCGCGGTGGGCATCGTCTCGGCGATAGGGCAGGGCCTGCTGCTCAAGCCTCTGCTCAGGCGCTTTACGCCGCGCCAGCTCGCCGTTGCCGGGCTGCTGGTGGGCAGCCTGTCGCATCTGCTGTTCGGCCTGGCCACGCACGGCTGGATGATGTACGCGGTGATCGCGCTCGGCCTGGTGGGCGGCGCGGCGCAGGCGGCCATGCAGAGCATCGTGTCGAACGCCGCCGATGCGCGCACGCAGGGCCAGACGATGGGTGCGGTGACTTCGCTCAACAGCCTGATGGCGGTGGCAGCGCCGATCGTCGCGCTCGAACTGCTGCGCTGGGTCGCCGACCGGCCCGCGGGCGACTGGCTGATCGGTCTGCCCTTCTTCACCAGCGCAGCGCTGCTCGCGAGCGCGGCGACGATCGCGATGCGCTTCTTCCGGCAGCACGCGGCGCCCGCGCCCGCCGCAGCCCACACGCCGACGGCCAGCCCATGACACACGACAAGATCCTGATCCTCGACTTCGGCTCGCAGCTCACCCAGCTCATCGCGCGCCGCGTGCGCGAGGCGCATGTGTACTGCGAGATCCACCCCAACGACGTCGGCGACGACTTCGTGCGCGCCTTCGCTCCCAAGGGCGTCATCCTCTCGGGCAGCCACGCCAGCACCTACGAGGCGCAGGAGATGCGCGCGCCGCAGGCGGTGTGGGACCTGGGCGTGCCGGTGCTCGGCATCTGCTACGGCATGCAGACGATGGCCGCCCAGCTCGGCGGCAAGGTCGAGTGGAGCGAGCGGCGTGAGTTCGGCCGTGCCCAGGTGCGCGCGCACGGCCATACGCGGCTGCTCGAGGGCATCCAGGACTTCGCCACGGCCGAGGGCCACGGCATGCTGGAAGTTTGGATGAGCCACGGCGACAAGGTCACGGCGCTGCCGTCCGGCTTCAAGCTCATGGCCAGCACGCCGAGCTGCCCGATCGCCGGCATGGCCGACGAGGCGCGCGGCTACTACGGCGTGCAGTTCCACCCCGAGGTGACGCACACGCTGCAGGGGCGCGCGCTGCTCGAGCGCTTCGTGCACGAAGTGGCCGGCGCCAGGCCCGACTGGCTGATGCGCGACCATGTCGCCGAGGCCGTGGCGAAGATCCGCGCCCAGGTCGGCGGCGACGAGGTCATCCTGGGCCTGTCGGGCGGGGTCGACTCGAGCGTGGCCGCGGCGCTGATCCAGCGCGCCATCGGCGCGCAGCTGACCTGCGTCTTCGTCGACCACGGCCTGCTGCGCCTGAACGAGGCGAAGACGGTGCTCGACATGTTCGCCGGCCGGCTGCACGCCAAGGTGCTGCATGTCGACGCGAGCGAGCAGTTCCTCGGCGCGCTGGCCGGCGTCGCCGATCCCGAGCACAAGCGCAAGATCATCGGCCGCGAGTTCGTCGAGGTGTTCCAGCGCGAGGCGGCGAAGATCCCGGGCGCGCGCTGGCTGGCGCAGGGCACGATCTACCCCGATGTCATCGAGTCGGGCGGCGCCGGGACCAAGAAGGCGACGACGATCAAGAGCCACCACAACGTCGGCGGCCTGCCCGAGACGCTGGGCCTGGCGCTGCTCGAGCCGCTGCGCGACCTGTTCAAGGACGAAGTGCGGGAACTCGGCCTGGCGCTCGGGCTGCCGCACGAGATGGTCTACCGCCACCCGTTCCCCGGCCCCGGTCTGGGCGTGCGCATCCTGGGCGAGGTCAGGCGCGAGCACGCCGAACTGCTGCGCCGCGCCGACGCGATCTTCATCGACGAGCTGCGCATGGCGATCGACGCGGCCTCGGGCCAGAGCTGGTACGAGCTGGTGAGCCAGGCCTTCGCCGTGTTCCTGCCCGTGCGCAGCGTGGGCGTCATGGGCGACGGCCGCACCTACGAGCATGTCGTGGCGCTGCGCGCCGTCCAGACCAGCGACTTCATGACCGCCGACTGGGCCGAGCTGCCGTATGCGCTGCTGAAGAAGGTGTCCGGCCGCATCATCAACGAGGTACGCGGCATCAACCGCGTCGTGTACGACGTCAGCAGCAAGCCGCCGGCGACTATCGAGTGGGAGTAAAAGCGAGGAGCTAAGTCTTTGTTTTTAAAGACTTTTCTACTTGCACAAAAGTTTCACGACCCGGGCTAACCGGTTGTTGTTGCTACGTTTCGAGTTTAAAGTTGCACAGAACGCTGCACGATAAAGCAGTTGTTCAAGACCGTAGCAACTCTGAACTCCGATGACGCTGAAGAAGAAAGAGTACGACGACGCGGTTGAAGTCGCCATCTTCGACGAGGCGTTGATCTACAAGCGTGGTGAGTATTGGCAGTTCCGAATGTGGTTGCCAAAGGAGCGCAAGTACGCTCGGCTCTCACTGAAGACACGCAATAGAAGCACTGCAATCGACAAAGCCAAGCTGCGCTATCACGAGTTGATGGCGCAGCAAGGGCAGGGTAAGTCGTACTTTTCCAAGACGACAAGGCAGGGCGTCGACGAGTACCTGATGCAACGGCAAAAGGATGTCGATGCAGGAATCATCGTCAAAGGGCGCCACAGTACGATACCCGGTTACAACTTGACGCTCGATGACGTCCGAGACCTCATCCAAAACGATGGGGAGTTCATAAATGTCCTGAAGCTCAAGGGCAACAGCGAAACTCGTGGGTTCTTGCTGCACTCCCTGGCGGGCCAAATCTGGTTGAACGACATACCTTGGACGATTACGCAGTCCGTCGAGGATGGGCAAGACGACCCGCGATTTGGACGACTGGTTGACGCCTATATGGAGGGCGGACGATGAGCATAATCACCATCGAGGCACTTCAGCGTTACACGGTCGAATGTGGCAGGACAGTGACCATAAGCATGACTAACGAAGAGTTGGCGCTAGTAATCGCTGAACTGAGTCCAGACGAAAACCCGAACGGGTTTTCGGTCGATGATGTCGTCAACTACATTGGGGGTCGATTCGTCGCGCAAGGATCAGAAGGTGTATTGGACAACTTGAGCAGACTCGAAGAGTTCATGCACCTGCTCGCGCTGCGTGCGTCGGAGGCAGATGTGAAGTGCGCCATTGACCTCGACTACCAGTCAGAGCAGAACCCGCCGTACTGGGCAATCTGCACCGATGCATCGGTAGCCACGTAGCTTCTTCTACGCAAGCTCGACGGCGCGACGCAGCATGTTGTCGTTGACATCGATATACCGTTGCGTCGTCTGAATGGAACGATGGCCCGCAAGCGCCGCCAGTACTCGTACTGATACGCCTTGCGCGGCCATATTTGAGAGAAAACTGCGTCTGCCCGAATGGGACGTAGCACCTTCCAGACCGGCACGCTTGTAGAAGACCAAGAAGTGCTGCGCAAGTGAGTTTGCGCTGAAGCCAGTACGCTTCTGCGTCATGAAGAACGGAGCCGTCGCCTCTTTGGATCGCAGCGTACGAGCGTAGACAGCGAGCTCCTTTTGCAAGCGTTCGCTGACGAAGACAGTGCGGCCGGCATTGCCCTTGGTCTGATGCGCAGCAAGGCGGAACTCAGGCTTAACCTTGCCCTCTGCATCGAGCACGTCGCCAACCCGCAGTGCAGCAATTTCGCCAACTCTCATCCCTGCTAGATGGGAAGTCATCAGAAGTGCCCTATCGCGCACGGGATGCCGGGACTGCGCAGCCTGCCCCAGTGCTTGCTTGAACTCCTGGGGCGTCAACGTCTTAGCTTGCTTCATGCCAAACCTCACTTTTTGTTGTATTCAATGCTAGTTTCTGATGTCCTACTTGGGCAACCTACTTGGCGCATGCACTCGGTCCTATGATTTCAAGCACTTAGCGCATCACATAATCTTTTGCATAGTAAGTTATGTGTTCGTGGCTCAAAGACGACAGCGCACCCCGACAGCGTAAACGCACGCTGTAGCGTGCAATCCCCGTCCAGCTACCCCACATGCTGGCTGGTCAAAAAAAACGCTTGCAGCGCGATTTAGTGCGTCGCGCATACAAGCGTGTTCTGTATCCCTGCTGTCCCACCAACTCACGCACTACTCGCATCAGTTCGTGTATTTATCAGCGATCTGTCTTTCAACAGGTGTTCTCGGTGTTGCTGATACTGACTCTGTTGTTGATCTTGTGTGATTCTTGACTGTTCGTGTTGATTGTTGGTGATGGTTGGCTATTGTGGGAATGTTTAGACAATAGCTATCGCAATGAGCAACCCTGTGCTCATGCAGATAGTTCAAATTTTCATCAAGCTGTGTACGCTGACCTTGGCGGTAACCTAAGCGGTCGTTCAGCGCGGCCCGTACATTCTGTTCGGCCTCTACGCAGTTGAATCTGTTACGGCATCAGTGGTTTTGGTATTGATGCCAAGCACCATTCGACAGCTTCGCTGTTTAGTCCGTCCGCCTCTTTGCTGACGTACCAGGTAAGGCCGCTGACGTCGTACACATCTTTCACGTCGTACCGTGGTAGGAGCCATTCCGACCGTGGTATGTAGCTCCGCATATGTGCGTCGAGGTCGGCACGCGATTTGACATTGCCTACCAATATGTGGGCATGAATTCGCTTGGCGCTCGTGGCGCCTTCAATGATTGGAACGTATAGGACGCGGCACTTTTCGTTGAAGCGCGACTTGTTGCCCCAGATCGCGCTATTGAGCGTCGCACCTAGATGTCGTACCTGCGCTTGAGCTTGTGCATACGTAGGCTCCAAACTCAAGTCGTACGTCTTCCCAAATGTCACAGTCAGCATGTAATCAACCCACGGCATATAGCGATTCAGCATCCGTGCATTCATGTGCTGCATCGTGGCTAGCGGCGGGATAAAGGTGTTTGTCTGCATATAAAACCTCACTATTTCGTGCAGTATTTAGCAGAGTTATATGTTTTTGGCCTGGAAATAGCTGTCTTGCGCTGATTCCCGGTCGACCTGCTGTTGGTTGAGGGATCAAAGTTGCGGCATGTGAAACGCAATAGGAAGGAAATCACATGCAACTCGCAAAGCTCAAGCTGGTGTCCGCAGTGCGTCGTCGGAAGACGGTGGCCGACATCCGGCGCGACAAGCTGCTGGGCAAGCTGGACGAGCAGATCGGACTGGCGACTGCACAGGTCGAAGGCAAGACGTTCGAGGCCAAGCGTGCCAAGGTCGTCGTGGACGCTGACGGCCGCCGTGGGCGCGAGCTGGTGCCGGCCCGCGTCAAGCAGTGGTGGTGGAAGACGAGCGACGGCAAGCTGCTGTTCACCATCCAGTACGGCACGAAGCCGCTGGAACTGGCGAAGGGCAAGGCCGCCGTTGAAGTCGGCAACATGCAGGAACTCATCGAGGCCCTGCAAAGCGTGCGTGCCGCTGCCGAGGCTGGCGAGCTTGACGGTCACATCGAGACGGCCAGTGCTGCGCTCGGTGTTGCGTTCAAGCGCAAGACCGGCAAGGGCACTGCTCGGGCCCACTGACCGGGACATGCGGCGCTGACAACAGCGCCAGCGTGCGGTTTCAGCGCCGATCAGCGATTGGTCGGCCTGGCGCTCGCATAGGCTGACTGGGAAAAGCTCAGGCCGAACAACGGGGTCAGATCAGCAAGGCAACGTCGGCAGTCAACGTGGGACGGGATCGCTCAAGTCGCATTGCGGGTTGCGACGGTGATGCTCGAAATGGGCGGCGCCATGCGAGCCGTCCTTGTGAGGCCGAACCGGCATGTTGCAGTGCATGCATCGGAAGTCAGGGGCAGGCATGCGGCGCATCTTGGCTTCGTCGCGCAGCTTCAAGGCGGCGTCAACCGTTGTTGGCGCCTCGTTGAGCAAGCAGGTGTCAGCACGTGGCATGTAGCGTCCTTCAGGTGCAGAGCAATCATAGGACGACGGCCGGATTGGGAGGCGAGCAATGGACAGGTACAAGGCGACAGTTCGAGTGCAGGCCCCATCCGGGCATAGCAAGGTGACGACGTGGGCCGAGGTGCGAGCGTCGAACCCGAACATGGCACGGCAACTGCTGGAAGCGCAGTACGGCCGGGGAAACGTGGTCGGCGTTCCCGTGCGTTGCGGGTAGGCTGTGGCCGTGGTGCAGGGCTAAATACAAGGACAGCACTACGGAGACAGCATGAGACTTGAAGAGATACAGCCGTCAAACGCGGCGGAACAACGGGTGAAGAGGATGAAGGCAGGCGCGAAGGCGGCCACGTTTGAACGTGGGCAAGTCCAAGTGCCCTAGCAACGCCTTCGAGTTGGCAATGAAAGCAGACAAGGGATCAAGGTCGTACTCAAAGGCTTGCATGCCCATACCCGTTGGTGGTCAAGCATGCTGCGGCTAATCCCTTGAACGGCGATTCGCAACACGAATGGATCGATCTACGACTACCAGCGCAAGTGCAACTCTCGCTGTTCCTCGGTGCGGCACGAGACCATCTTGAGTTATCGATGCCAAGCGCGGAGACTGCCGGCGTATGGCCTTTGGACGATATGGCCGGGCTTGCTGCTGATCCAGAGAATGTGGCGAAGATCGTAGAC
>WBZR01002469.1_pt1 | contig 18952 bp, 17 predicted proteins | sample 5204231 | NCBI WGS metagenome assembly WBZR01 (sample SAMN12412403, study PRJNA552823) | activated sludge metagenome | isolation source: activated sludge from anammox sidestream of wastewater treatment plant... | place: USA: Virginia | collected 2017-08 | reverse complement strand
GGGTACATCCTGCCGCAGTATCTGACCGCCCCCGGCGGCGATTTGCCGCGCCCCACCGATCTTGCAGCTGACAAACCGTGGAATACCGGTGCTGATCTGCAATATCTCAAACCGTTTGAACCTTTCCCCTATGGCATTTCGCCCCTTGCCTTTGCTTACAATTATTTCAAGCGTGCCCAGGTGCTGCAGGACAGCGCCGGGCAGACGCATGCCCAACTCAGCCACACGGTCATTGATTCGCGCCCGGCTTTGGCGCTGAAGTTCTGGTCCGAAGCCGAGTGGGAACGTGGCCGCAAGATCGAGGGGGGATTATTGCGCGTCCATCTGTTCAGCACCGAGCAGCAGGAGGAGCAAAAGCCATTTGGCAATGAAACGCTCGAACCGCGCGATCAACTTGAGTTATTGACGATTCCGCTGGGATTCAACAGCCAGACGAAGAAACTCAACGATCAACCGTTGGAGGCGGACACCCTGCCGGAACTGCTGTTCAGCTATCAGCGTGCTGCGGATCTTGCGGCAGCAGCCATCCAGGAATATGAACGTTATCTGAATGAAACCGACTTCCTCGCCAATATTTCAACCTATGAGTCGCACGTGGAACACATGCGCAGCGTACACGCAGCGGCGCTGGCGGATCTGGCGTATGTTCGTGGATTGATGCTCCCGGCCGGCGCCCAGCGTCAGGAGCAGTTCAAGCAGGCGGCAGAACACTATCACCAGTCGATCCGCATCAACGAGTTTATCCAGTTGCGTTATTTCACCGATGTCCGGCTTTTGCAACTGCTCGGTGCTGACCGGCAATCGCTGCGCAAGCTGCCTCAATCTCGTTTGGACCAATTAGCCCAGCAGGCGCGCGACGCCATTTACGCCGGGGCTGCCAATCCCGATGCCATTGATCGCAACGAATATGAACGGTACGCCACTCGCGCTCACCAGCGCCTGACGCTGATGGGCCTGTAGATCGGGCATGGTTCGGCCTGAATGCCAGACCTCTCGTTGCGCCGCCCGTTCCATGGTCAAACCGATTCTTACGCCCATCAAAAACTTATTGACGGATCGGCACCGTATCTCACTTTTACCCTGATTTACGCTGAAAATTGTGCTGGTTGGCAAAAAACTCCCCCGCCTGCCTTGTATCTTGATCTGATAGTCTCTAAACATAGGCGCATGTCTCCTCTGGCTTTTACGTTGTGGTCATTTTTGGCTTCGTTGTTTGCCGGCGTACTTGGATCACTATTGGGATTAGGTGGCGGAATCATCGTGATTCCCGTTCTGACCCTCATTCTTGGTGTGGATATCCGCTATGCCATCGGCACTTCCATCGTCTGCATCATTGCCACCAGCAGTGGCGCCGCCGCTGGCTATGTGCGCGAACGCATGACCAATCTGCGGGTCGCCATGCTGCTGCAGATCGGCACGACGACTGGCGCGATCACCGGCGCGATCGTCGCAGGTCTGATCTCGCCGGGCTGGCTGTATATTATTTTCGGCATAGTCATGGGTTACTCCGCCATCGCCATGTTTCGTAAACGCCACGAAGTTGCGGGCGTCGCGGTTCCGGCGGATCGTTGGTCCGACCGTTTGAAACTGCACGGCAGTTACCATGACGACGCCCTGGGAGAAGACATTTCTTATCGCGTCACCCGCGCTCCGCTGGGTCTGGTTCTGATGTACATTGCCGGTGTCGTCAGCGGGCTGCTGGGTATTGGTTCGGGCGCACTGAAAGTCCCCGCCATGGATCTGGGCATGCGCCTGCCGATCAAGGTTTCAACCGCCACCAGCAACCTGATGATCGGTGTCACCGGCGCCGCCAGTGCTGGCGTTTACTTCGTCCGTGGTGATATCAACCCCTTTATTGCCGCCCCGGTCGCGGTTGGTGTGCTGATCGGCGCCTGGGGCGGATCGCACCTGCTTGGCCGTCTGCACGGCAAGTGGATTCGGTTGTTGTTTGTCGTCGTCCTGCTTTGGGTATCGCTGCAGATGTTCTGGAAAGGACTGCATTAAAATCATGAGCAAGCATGAAAATTCCCTCACCACCGAGCAGCACGACCATCGCGTGCGTCAGGCGGAGCTGATCAGCAGCTACCTGCTGCGCATCGGGGTGCTGGTCAGCTTTGTTGTCATTCTTTTCGGCACGGTGGTCAGTTTTACCCACCATACAAACTACCGCCATTCACACGAACAACTGCAAACGCTGGTCAGCGACAAAGCGGAGTTTCCGCGCACGCTGACGGATATCTGGCAGGGGCTGGGCGCATTTCAGGGTCGCGCCATCATCAGCCTGGGGCTGCTGATCCTGATCGCGACACCGGTGATGCGGGTCGGGATCTCCATCTTTACGTTTGGCTATGAACACGATCCAATCTTCGTGCTCATCAGCAGTGTGGTGCTGCTGATGCTTCTGCTCTCCTTTTTATTGGGCAAAGTGGAATAAACGGCGGGCGATATGCGATAAGCCACAGGCTGGATCAATCCGCTGGCAGCGGCTGATGACAATGCTGTGTCTGACTTGGCCAACATCATCAACCCGGTCTACAGCGAGTTTTCCTGCTTTTCAATGATGTCGAACATTTCCTGAGGTGTGGTCGCGGCAAAAAGCGCCTGACGGAATTTATCCATCGTCATCAGGCGGCTGATCCGCGCCAGGGCATGGATGTGCGGCCCGGTCTTCTCCGGCGGACTGCTGAGCAGCCAGATCAGACTGACAGGTTTACCGTCAATCGACTGAAAATCGATCGGTTCAGCCGCTTTGCCAATCGCCATCACCAGATTGGTCGCCCCGGCACACTTACCATGCGGAATCGCCAGACCGTTGCCGATGCCCGTGGTGCGCGTCGCTTCACGATCCAGCACCGCCTCGAGCACGCGCTTGGGATCGGTCACTTCTCCGCTGGCAGCCAGCAGATCGATCAGCTCCTTGATCGCATCAGCTTTGCTGGTCGCAACAAGAGGCACTTTGATATTCTGAGGTTTTAGAATCTCAGTCAAACGCATTGTGTAATGACTCCGAACAGCCAAGCCCGTTTACAAACCGCAGCTTGGCAAGATCAAGCCCAGAATCGTACTATGTTGCGTCAGACGGATCAACCAAACGGGCGGGTTCCAATCCTTAAATTCGCGCACCTTCATCGAAAGATAATGTCCGCTCGCCGCCTGCCGATTGCCCGAATCCCAGTCGGCCAATCGACGCCAGCAATTCCCATTCAGGCCGTCAATTCCCATCACTCCTCCGTGAGTTGAATTACACTGGTTTTACGGGAATTATCGTCACATCAAATTAAATTGAAAGTTCCTGCTTTATAACAACTTACCATTTTATTTTCCGAGCTAATAGGTGTATCCTGTCAAGCTATGAACCGTGAACGCAGCTCTATCGTTACTGAAGGTGATCAACGCGCGCCACAGCGTGCTTTTTTTCGTGCCATGGGTCTGGGTGACAAGGAAATCCACCGCCCGTGGGTGGGCGTTGCCAGCACTTGGAATGAAGCCACCCCCTGCAACACCACCCTTGACCGCCAAGCCAAAGCCGCCAAAAAAGGTGTTGAAGAAGCTGGCGGAACTCCACGGGAATTCGTCACAATCGCAGTCTCCGATGGTATCGCCATGGGCCACGAAGGTATGAAGGCCTCGTTAACCTCGCGCGAAGTCATCGCCGACTCCATCGAGCTGATGATGATGGCTCACGGTTATGACGCCCTGGTCGGTTTTGCCGGTTGTGACAAAAGCCTGCCGGGCACATTGATGGCCATGGCCCGTTTGAATGTCCCCAGCGTATTCATGTATGGCGGCACGATCATGCCGGGTAATTTTCACGGCAAGGAAGTCACCATTCAGGACGTTTATGAAGCCGTCGGCGCGCATGCGGCTGGCAAGATGAGCGACGCCGATCTGCTGGAAATGGAAAAAGTTGCCTGCCCCAGCGATGGTTCGTGCGGCGGGCAGTTTACCGCCAACACCATGGCCTGCGTGGCTGAAGCCATTGGAATGGCGCTGCCCATGAGTGGTTCGCCACCGGCCATCGAGGTTCTGCGCGATGCCTACGCGCAAAAGTCAGGCCAGCAGGTTATGAAGTTGCTCGAAGCCAATATCCGCCCGCGCGACATTATGACCTTCGCCGCGTTTGAAAATGCCATGACGGTTGTAGCAGCCACCGGCGGTTCAACCAACGTTGCCCTGCATCTACCAGCCCTGGCGCACGAGTGTAAGATTCAGTTTACATTTGACGATATCGAGCGGATTGCCAAGCGCACGCCGATCATCGCTGATCTCAAGCCCTTTGGCCGCTACGCCGCGCTGGATGTTTATCAAGCGGGCGGTATTCCCGCCATTTTGAAAGTGCTGCTGGATGCTGGTTTGCTCAACGGCGATTGCCTCACCTGTACGGGTAAGACGATTGCGGAAAATCTTGCGCATGTGAAATTGAAAAAGGATCAGGACGTTATCGTCCCCGCCGACCGGGCCTACTTCCCCAGTGGCGGCATGCACATTCTGCGTGGCAATCTCGCGCCCGAGGGATGCGTCATCAAGACGGCTGGCGTCAAACGCCTTAGCCACCGCGGGCCGGTCAAGTGCTTTAACGGTGAAGAAGCGTGCATGGCAGCCGTTCAGGCCCGCAAGATTCAATCCGGCGACTGCGTTGTGATCCGTTATGAAGGACCCAAGGGTGGTCCGGGCATGCGCGAAATGCTGGCTGTCACTGCGGCCATCGTCGGTCAGGGTCTGGGTTATGATGTCTGTCTGATGACGGATGGCCGCTTCAGCGGGGCAACGCGCGGGCTGATGATCGGCCACATTGGCCCTGAAGCCCAGGTCGGCGGGCCGATCGCACTGGTTCGTGATGGCGATATGATCAGCATCGATGTTGCCACCAACTCCATCAATCTGGAAGTCTCTGACGAAGAGCTGGCCAAGCGTCGCGCCCAGTGGAAAGCCCCGGAGCCGCAGTATCCCAATGGCGTGCTGGCCAAATATGCCAAATTGGTCGGCCCAGCCTGCTACGGCGCGGTGACCCACTAACACGCTAATACTTCGGTTATTTGCTGAACGGGAATCGATTTCACCACGTATGGAGCCGCTCTGTGGCACTGCGCGCAATCGGCGTCGTGATGATCGGCGTAATTAGCTGGACCGGGTGGAGATCACGATCTGAATCGAAGTTTCGTCAACGCTCGTTGCTTTTACAATCGACTGAACTTTAATGTGCGGCCGACGGTTCAAAATCAGGAACAATGGGCTGATAATCCTCGCCAGAGCATGGAACAAAATCTTCTGGCCAGCAGCCGTTCATTCGACAAAGCACCCGCTGTTGCAGCGGCGCATCGTTATTGAGGCGATCAACGACCAACCCCATCGAATCGATTGGGCACGCTCCGCCCAATTTATGCACGTCGGCAGCCAGATATCGCGGCACATATCCGATCCGCACCGCACCGCCATGCTCTGATGCAAAGACTGCCACTGCATTGGTATCAAATCTATTCTCCGGCTCAGCCCGCAACGTCAGCTCTTCACAGCGTTGCAGCATTCCGATCCTCCGCAGGCTTTCCGGCGGCATCCGCTGCACGCCGTGCAGGAAGAATTTGTTGATGTATCCGCCGTACCCGTCCGGCTGTGGGCAAGGAAACAATTCCAGCGCATCAGTCGCCCGCCGTCCCTCGGTCACACCCAGAATCATGATCGGATCCGGTGGATTGTTCGGATCAAATCCACCCCAGGTCAGGAACGCCTCGTATTCCGGTCGTGACCTGGCCAGCAATCGATTGGCAAAGACTGGAAACAGCTCCGTGGATTCATAAGCCTGATCCAGGTCGGGCATTCCGGACAGTAGTTGAAATCCCTCCAGCCTTCGCGCGCCTCGTGTGTACACAAAGCGATATCCGCCATCGACACGAGCAAGCCGGCCAACCGGTCCCCATCGAATATCTGGCTCAACCCCGCCGCGGGATGCCACAAAAAGCATGTTCATGGTGCGTCTCCTTCAAGCAGTCGTCGGCGATTTTCCATCAAAAGTCGCAAGGTAAACTCGCGCCCAACATCCGATATACGATCATTCGGCACCGTCTCCAGCAGTTGTCGGACCGATGCCTCGCTAACGCCGCTTAGTCGTCGTAACCAAATCATAGTCGCCTCGGACGAGAATTGCGAAAAGGCGTGCCAGGCATCAAAGGTGCTCATCGGTTTTTTTGATACATCATCCTTATAAAAGGCCGATCGCGCCCGGCGGGCAAAATACGCGATCTGTCGCTTTCCGTCCCGCGTCGTCAAACGCTCTTGGCGCTCCTCATCCATCAAATTACGCGCCATCCCCGCCGCATGATCGAATGTTGGTGCGAGATAAAGATTCTCTCCATCCGTCAGCGCCCCCCAGTTCTCGTGGTGGCGATCCTGATTGCCAATCCACGCATCCAGCATCACATAGCCAAGGAATACATCCAATGCTGTGCACTTAGTACCCGATATGTCTGTGGCGTATGGTGTCGGAGGAGGCTTCAGCGTCCGCACCACATCCCTGACAGCCTCGACAGTATGCTGATGTACCTTATATTTTCTGCCATGATCGCGGGGATAATTGGCGTCGAGTGCAAATAGTAACTGGTTGCCAAGGACAAGCGACATCGGAGGTGGCGCACAGGTCTGGCATACGACGCCGCGCTTGTCCTCTTCCGTCTCGACCGCCAACTCGTAATGCACATGCGGCAAGTCCAGCAGCCGGCACAGTTCACACGCGATTTTTTCTGACCAGTCCTCCCCTGTATCCCCCTTGACCGCTTTGAAGAGCATTTGCCGGTTGTCATCGTCCGTGAACCAGTATTTGCTCTTGGTCCCCAGTTGCTCCAGCTTCTCACGCCGGAGGGATGAAACCTTGATGATGTCAAACGGTGTCATGAAATTTCCGTAGCAGCGGTTCAATCATTCTGCAAATTACCCCTGCCACCTGAGCGCTCATCTCATGCGCGGTGTCCAAGCCCCTTTGGCGTCCCAGTTCGCAGTATTAAAATGTGAGGCCGCGTTAATGGATTTGGGCTGCGTGGTTCTCATCGCATCTGGATTCGCTCTCAGGCGTGGATCGACGCCGCGCTGCCACGCAGATTGCCTGCCCACGCACGCAGACCGCATTTGACCAAGCTGATGGGTCTGCGACGGCTTGCTCATCCAGCCCTAGCGTGTCGCCAGATTATAATATCCGATGAAATACAGGAAGCGGTTCTGATTCAGCACGGGAACGCCCAGTTCGCGCGCCTTCTGGACGACATCCTGATAAGCGTCCACTTCACGCTGCGCTGCGTCGAGCTTGGCGACATTCAGCACATCCTGCAGTTCTTCGCGGCTGAATTGCGGCAGCTCTGGTTCACTACCGAGCACCACAAAATCCGTGCTGACCGACACATCATTACTCACCTTGCCGCCCCACTGAGTAATCAGGCGCTTGATCACTTCAGCATCGGTCTGCGTCGGCTTTTCGTTCTGATCCAGATCGAACTTTCCGTAAACCACGAAGTTGTACTTGGTATTCTGATCGTAAACGAGATTGGCGATCAGATCGCCCTGAGCCAGAATCGTCCCCGTATCCTGGCGAATAATGCGAGCCTCGCTGCTCGATCCGCCCACGCGCACGACTTCGATCGCGGCTTTGCCCTTGGGCAGAACCGGATCGCCGGTTTCATCCACTTCCGTCTTGCGCGGCATGCCGATACCCTGGTCGTACACTTCAAAGGTCAGGCCCGGAACAACCTGTTTGCCGCTGCCCAGATTGATGTAGACCATCCCATTACCGGGGATGCTGACAATCTGACCATCGGTTTGCACCAACGTCGCATCGCCAGGATTCACGCGATATTTGTCCAACCGATTCTGTAATCCATCAGCCACTTTCTGAGCATTTTCAAACTTGCTGTTCAGACCCGCCACCGTCGCCGATTGCTGATCCATCGCGGCCTGCACTTTGGCGCGCTCATCAGCGCGGGCCTGTTCAACGGTCTGAACCGTCTGGCGGGCATCGTTGCTGGCGGAATTGGCTGCGGCCATGCTCTTGTCCGCCTGGGCGCGAACATCGGCCACTTCCTTACGCATGGCGCTCAGCTCGGCGGCATTGGTGTCAATTGCCGCCTTATGGGCAGCTTGTTCATTGGCCAGTTTCGAGGCACTTTGCGCCAATTGGTCGTTCAGCGTGTTGATCTGATTGGCCATCGCCGTCACCGCGCCAGCCAGGCTATCGCCGCTGTACGTTTTGGTGGATTTGGCGGACTCTATCGCTGCTTGCGCCTGCTCACGGGCAACAGCGAAGCTGGCGGCACTGCTGCCACCAATCGCCTGCGCCAATTGATCGCGCTGAGCCAGCGCCACATTGATCAGCGGCGTTCCACCGGCACTGCCTCCCCGTGACGCCGCGACAACACCGGGGATTTTCCCCGAATCACGCGCGGCGCGCAGGTCTGTCAAGCTGGGATCATTAACACTTTGAACAATCTCAGGCTGAATCTTTTCGCGCTCGTCCGCCAGATCCTTTTCCGCCTTACTGGCACGGGTGCCATAATAAATTGCGAAAACAGTCGCCGTTACGAACAAAATTGCGAAGATCACCACCGTGGTTAGCAGCGTGCCTTGGGAACGTTGGTTGACCGAAGCCATGAAAAAAACCTCCAGTGCTGATAATTCTCTTAGGGTGCAGACTCTTGCGCAAAACAGCGCGAGGTTGATACCAGTATCACAACGCCGGACGCCATGTGCGTCCAGCCACGATCCGAAAACGTAAATCTACCTGCCATCAGTAGGTACGGTCAAGAATTGCCTTGGCTGACGACGGCGCTACGCGACAGTCTCCGCCAGTCAGCCTAACCGCAATCATGCTAGCAATTCTGATCCATCGGACAATTGTTTGAAATAACACCTCTGTCAGAACTATTGCCCAACCCATGTCGATCCAACTCAAATACCCATAAAAACACTTTCATCGCCGTCGATTCCCCCGCGCGATTCCACGACCGCTGCACTGTAAAAACAAAACGCCCCAATACCGAACATTATAATAACATCTTCTCGGTCAATAGTCCAATAATACCTTGAAAAATTTTCGCCGCCCCATTCCAGCCACGCCGGATTGATTGCCTCATTCTGTACGATGATGAAATCCGGTTATGATTGACGGCAGGATGACCCAGACAAGCGACCCAACCTTCGAGTTGCTCACTCCTCAGTTCATCGCCCGGCTGGATCAGTTGGACATTCTCTCGCGAAAATTGCTGGCGGGTAAATTGCGCGGCGAGCGGCGATCCAAACGTCTGGGGCAGTCCGTTGAATTTGCCGATTTTCGCAACTATTCCGTTGGCGATGATTTACGTTTCATCGACTGGAACATTTACGCCCGTCTGGAAAAGCTGCTGCTCAAACTTTTTTTGGAGGAGGAAGATCTGGCGGTCTATCTGCTGCTGGATGTCAGCAGCAGCCTGGACTACGGCAACCCCAATAAAATCCACTACCTCAAACAGGTCGCCGCTGCCCTGGGTTATATTGGTCTGATCAATTTTAATCGCGTCACCGTCGTTGGAATGAGCCAAGACCTTGTTGCCCAGGGCGGCCCCATGCGCAGCCGGCGCAATGTCTCGCGCCTGATGGAATTCATCACCAATCTGAAGCCCGCCGGTTCCGGTCATTTCACCCAGGCTTGCCGCCACTTTGCCCTGGCGCATCGTCCCAAGGGCGTGCTGATTGTCCTCTCCGATTTTTTTGTCAAGGAGGGTTTTCAGGAAGGGCTGAAATATCTGGCCAGCGGGCGTTATGACCTGTTTTGCATCCAATGCCTCAGTCCGCAGGAAATTGATCCCGATCTTCAAGGCGATTTGAAATTGCGCGATATGGAAGATGGCGACACCACCGAAGTGAGCATCACCCAGCCGCTATTAAAAAAATACCGCGCCAATCTCGATACTTATTGTCAAAGCCTCAAAACCTATCTCATCCAGCGCGGTGCCACCTACCTGCGCACCAGCACGGCTGTCCCATTTGATCGGTTGATCCTCACCTACTTACGTCATCGCGGTCTGCTGGGGTAGAATCAACGCAATTGGAGTAAAATCGATGCGTCCGGGGCAGAATCCGATGATGTGCCGCGTGTTGCCCGGGTGTTTGAGCTTCGTCCAGGATCTGCTGCATGAGCTGGTTTCCCACCTTCCTCAACGCGCCTGCTGCCATGATCAGCGCCGCCATTCTGGCACCGGTGCTTCTGGCACTTTATTTTCTGAAGCTGCATCGTCAGGAAACACTCATTTCCTCCACGCTGCTCTGGAAAAAAAGCATCGAAGATCTGCAGGCCAATACGCCGTTTCAAAAGTTGCGCCGCAACTTGCTGCTGATCCTGCAGATGCTGGCACTGATGCTGGTACTGCTGGCCATTGCCCAGCCGGTATTGAACCTGCCGGCCTCCAGCGGCAAGGCATTGATCATCCTGATCGACCGCTCTGCGTCCATGCAGGCAACCGATACGCCCAGCCAATCGCGCCTGCAACAGGCTAAAATCCGTGCCCGGCAGTTGCTTGACCATCTGGATCGCAACGCGCTGGCCGCCGTAATCGCGTTCGACGATCAGGCGCTGGTCGTGCAGTCATTCACCTCTGATGTTTCGGCCCTGCGCCAAGCCGTTGATTCGATCAAGCCGACCGACCGCCCCTCCCGTCTTAGACCGGCCTACCTGCTCGCCCAGGCGCAGTCGGCCTCCCTGACCAACTCATCACAACCTGATTCACAACCGCAAATCCGGTTGCTCAGCGATGGCAAAATACTCGATGCAGACAACCTGCCGCCTCTGCCCAATGTTGCGTTTGAACCGATCGGTCAGCCCGGCACTGCCAACACCGCCATTGTCGCGCTCAGCGCTCGCCGCAATTACCAGAACCCTGCGCAAGTGCAGATTTTCGCCCGTCTGGCCAATTTCGGCACTCAGGCTGTAGACTGCGACGTACAGCTCAGCATCGCACCGATCGATCCTGCTGAATCCGCCACCGTTCGATGGATTAAAACGCGCCTGGCCAGTGTCACACTCGCGCCGCAACATGCCCCACCGGATCAACCCGAATCTGATCTCCCGCCCAAACAGCGTGCGCGCGACAGCGTTGAATTCACCATCGACCTGCCCACTGCGGCGCTGATTCGCCTGGAACTGCTCCACCGTGATGATGCCCTGCCGACGGATGACAGCGCTCAGCTTGTGATCCCCGCGCCGCATCGGATGCGAGTGGCGCTGGTGACACCCGGCAATTTTTTCCTGGAAAAAGCCGTCAAGGCCCTGAACCTGCAAAGTTTGGCGCTGCTGACGCCCGAACAATATGAAACGGCGATGGCTGGCCGGCAGGTGGATTCATTCGATGTGATTATTTTCGACCGCTATTCGCCACCCGTGCTGGCGGCGACCAATCAACCACTTCTGCCGACAACCGGTAATTTTCTCTGGTTCGGCGCTGCACCGGCCGGAATCGGTCTGCACTGGGCACAAACGGACAACCGCCCCATCACCGTGGAAAATGTCGGCGTGCTCGACTGGAAGCGCGATCATCCCATCCTCCGATCCCTCCAGCTCAGCCACCTTTTTTTCGCCACTGCCTGGCAGCTTCAATCTGATCAACAATCAGACGTATTGATCGACGGTCTTAAAGGACCGCTGCTGCTTCTGCATCATCAAGGCGATCAGACGCACATCGTGGCTGGTTTTGATTTGCTGCAAAGCAACTGGCCATTGCATGTCAGCTTTCCGATTTTCATTCAAAACGCCTTGAACTACCTGGCCATGGGTGCATCCATGGATATTCATCAGTCTTATGCTGCCGGTACAGCTCTTGTCATCCCTCGCACAGCTCTATCTTCCGCTTCACTGGCAGCCGGTGATACCATCCACCTTATCGGCCCCGACCAGAACCGCACCATCACGATCCCCGCGACAGGTGACTTCGCGTTGCCTGCTCTGGATCGTGTCGGCATTTATACGCTTGATCCCCCCATTGACCGCTTTGAACATCTGGCTGTGAATCTTCTCGATGCCAATGAAAGCGACTTGGCCCCGGCGCAACTTCCTCCGGGCAACATCGGCCAGACCATCAGCGCCTTGGCCCGTCCGAACCGCGTTGACCTGTGGTGGTGGATCATCGCGCTGGCCGTCTTGCCGCTGCTGCTGATCGAATGGTGGGTTTACATGCGCCGGGTGCATCTATAAACATTTGACGCACCAGACATCTGGTCCATCCCTACCACTGCGCTTCTTCAAATGCGCCCAGTGAACCTTTTTTGGGTTTGGGCACAAGATTAAGCATGGCTTTGACGATGGCAGTATCACCCGGGCCATTCAATCGCACATTCAACGCAGACCCGGAGATAAGTTTGAACTCCGAAGCGTGTGCTTCGTGTTTCGATTGCGCCATCTGTTCAAAACGTTGGCGCGTGAAAATCTGCGGCGTCAGCAACTGGCCGAAGGCGCGGGGATGATGAAACGCCATCGGATTATTCCCCTCATCCAGCTCGATCAAGCGCGCAGGTATTGCGCTGGTTAAAGCGGTGGCTGGCACTGTCGCCGCCTGCTCGATGGCTTCGATATCGGTATACGGCACGACGACACGCGCAGCATCATGCACGATGACATGCGTAATTTCCGGTTTGAGATTCACCACGGCTGCGGCGATCTGGTCGATCCATTTCGGCCCGCCGGTGGCCACTTTCACGCCGCTGAAACTGAAATGCGCGCCGTGGCGCTGTTTGGTCTGTTCGGCGATTTCCGGCAGCAGCACCAGTTGAATCTGCTTCACCTCATCCCGGTTAAGAAACAGCTCGATACTGCGCAGCACCGCTTCGCGCCCGTCGATTTTGATCAACCCCGGCACATCGCAATTAGTCGCCCCATTGGGATCCGCCGTCAGCAGTACCACGCCAAATAGACTCATCGCTCACCTTTCTCATCTGACTTTTCGCCGCATGATTAACGCCGTGGCAGGCTGCGTCAACTGTTGATCAATCAATACCTCCATCGACACCTCATCACCAGGCAAACAAGCGCGCACACTTAACGTATATACACCGCCACGGCGATCAGCCCGCCGATCATACCGCAGATAATTCCACTGATCGCCATAATCCGCCCGCCGACACTGGCATCACGCCCACTGATGCGTAGCAACCCAATCACACCGAAAATAATCGCCAGCAGCGGCAGGATCACGGTACAGAAGGCAAAAATACCAATAATTCCCAGCACCAATGCGGCGATACAAAAACCGTCGGTTGCGCCGCCCGCCCGCGCTGTCGTGCCTTCCATGGTGAACGGCAGGCTGCATGCCCTGCAATTATTGGCGGTAATCAGCGACAACGTACCGCAGCGCGGACACCGGATATTCTTCACACCGTCAGGCCCGGTCACAATGATGGGCGCCCGGTCACCGGCAGCGGCATAAGCATGCACAGGATGCGGATCGGGTTTGATGATCTTTCCCGTCATGGGATCGATCAATCTTCCCACGCGATCCAGACGCGGGACAATAATCGTGTTCCCGCAGGTCGGGCACTGACCCTGCTGACCAGCCATCGACTCGGTCGCCTCCAGCCGACTGGAACAATAGCTGCAGTTAAACCCGAAATGCCTCCCCGCCCTCTGCCCCAATCCTGCCTGAACCGGTGATCCAGCCACGGTGGTTCCGGCTGGGATGATATTGACCGTTGGCGCCGCTGATGATGACACCACTGACGATGACGCGGGGCCAGCCACATTTCTGTCCGTGGCAATCGGTTTCTGCTCCGAAACGGCGGGGGAACTTGTCGCCTTCTGCAATGCAGGTACATGCAGATGGGTCAGGCAGGTCGGGCAACGCACGAGCTGGCCAGCCTGATCCTCCCGGGCCGACAACTGGCAATGGCAGACCTGACACTGAAAATTGATCATGCGCTTGTGGCAGTATCGCCTTAGAATCCAACAGTTCAATCGCAAGCCAACCATTTTTGATCGGCAACGTTACTGACAAATCGGCACTATAAGACTACAGACTGCCAGCACGGCGAGCTATACTGGGGCGCGCATGAAGATTCTTAAAGGTCTGGAAGGACTGTGCAGCCTGCCGACGGGTACAGCCATGACCATCGGTAATTTCGACGGCCTGCACATTGGTCATCAACATCTGATCAGCCAGTGCCAGTCGCTGGCCGCCCCAACATCAGCCCCGGTGGCTGTAGTGACGTTTGAACCACATCCACTGACCGTTCTAAACCCGCAACACGCACCGCGCCGCCTTTCAACTGCGGCGTTAAAGCGCCGCTGGCTCGAACAGGCGGGGGTCGATTTTCTGGTGGAACTGCCGCCAAGCCCCGAAATCCTGAATTTGTCAGCGCTGGCGTTCTGGCAATTATTGTGCAATCGGGTGCGACCGACCGACCTGGTGGAAGGACTTAAGTTTACCTTTGGCAAAAATCGCGGCGGCGATGTGACCATCCTGCGTCAGTGGGCGGAAAATAGCCCGATCCGCCTGCACGTCATTCAGCCTGTCTCCGTGGTACTGCTGGATCTGCACGTTGTGGCTGGCAGCAGCTCGTTCATTCGCTGGTTATTGACCTACGGACGGGTGCGCGATGCAGCCATCGCTCTGGGGCGCCCCTATACGATCCTGGGACAGGTCATCCGCGGGCACCAGCGCGGCCGAACGCTGGGTTTCCCCACAGCCAACTTTGATTGCGGCGATCAGCTTATCCCCATCGATGGCGTCTATGCCGCCCGTGGACGGGTTGGCGATCGACTCATCCCGGCAGCGGTCAGCATAGGAACCATGCCAACCTTCGGACAGTTGCAGCGGCAGGTCGAGGCTCATTTCATCGATTTCAGCGGTGATCTGTACGGACAAACCCTCAGCATCGAAATTATTGACTGGTTGCGCGATCAGCACCGATTCGACAGCCCGCAGTCGCTAATTCAGCAGATGCACCGTGATGTCGATCTGGCGCGACAACTGGCCAATATGGACCCCGCCCGCGCCATCGCAAGCCTGTAAACCATCAACGGGAAGGCCGGTACATCGTCGCTGGTGCAAAAGCGTGGTAGCCACAAAAACAGACGGTCGGTACACTGGAAACCAATGCCACGCACGCGCATCAAAATTTGCGGTATAACCCGTCCGACGGATGCCCAGAAAGCAGCCCAACTGGGCGCTGATGCCCTCGGCATGGTTTTTTATCCCAAGGTCCGGCGCTGTATTACGATTGAAACCGCGCGTCAGATTCTGTCGGTGCTTCCTCCTTTTACGACGCCGGTGGCGCTGTTTGTCGATCAAACCCTTGACGCGATCCGCAGCGTGATCGATCCACTGGGCATCGAACATGTGCAATTGCATGGCGATGAGACTCCCGAACTGGTCAGTGCCTTGCGCGATCGTATCGTGCTCAAGGCAATCAAGGTCAACCGTGAGACGTTTGAAGACGGTCTCAATCACTGGCGACGGGCCATTACCGACGCGAAACTGTCAAACCTGCGCGGGCTGGTGCTTGAGACGGCGGCAGGTCATGCCGGTGGCAATGGCATGGCCAACGACTGGGAATATCTGATCCAGTGCCGTCAGCGCGAGTTGTTCGATGGATTGCCTCCCCTGATCGCTGCCGGTGGTCTAACCGCCCAGAGCGTGGCTGGCGTGATTAAAACCTTGCAGCCGGTGGCGGTGGATGTCAGTTCCGGTGTGGAAATCACGCCGGGCTGTAAAGATGAGCAACTGCTGCGCGATTTCATCGCTGCCGTAAATAGCACATCCACTTCCCTGGACTGACCCGCCTGACATCACCAACAAAATAATCAGCCAGCCACAGCAACGCCCCCGTTGATCTGGCCGACAGGCGTTGCCCAATCATTGGCCAACTAGAACGGCAGGGCCTGATCCATCCACTCATCGCTCTTGAGCACTTGACGGCGATTAAACCGGGCAAACCGTTCAGCCTTGGCCTGAGCCAGCTTGCGCAAGCGTTCAAAGCCAATCGTCCGCCAGGCTCGACGCAAGCGCGGAGCGTAACGAACAAACAGATCGTCCTCGCTGCTGGCAAACATCTGAGCGCAACCCGGATCACCCTGACGCGCCGCCCGGCCAAACAACTGACGATCAACGCGGTGGCTGGCATGCGGTTCCGTCGCAATCACATGCAGCCCGCCCAGCTCAACTACACCCTGACCCAGCTTAATGTCCGTACCACGGCCAGCCATATTGGTTGCCACCGTAATTCGTCCGGGCAGACCCGCTTCAGCAATAATCGTCGCCTCCTGCGCGTTCTGAGCGGCGTTAAGAACGCGATGGTGACGCCCCGCCTTGAAAAGTCGCCGACTCACTTCTTCCGACGCCCCCACGCTGCGCGTACCCACCAGCACCGGAACGCCGCGATCATGAAGCTCGATCACCCGGGTGATAACTGCCTCCCACTTCTGTTCCGCCGTGTCGAACATGCGCGCTGGAAGCTGTTTGCGAATGCACGGTTTATTGGTCGGAATACGAACCACGGGCCGTTGGTATATCTGCCACAACTCCGCAGCTGATTCCCACGCGGTACCGGTCATGCCCGACATATCAGGATATTGGCGGAAAAACCGTTGGAAACTCTGGCGCGCCAGGTTTTCCTTATCGGCTGTAACCGTCACACCCTCCTTGATTTCAATCGCCTGATGCAGCCCATGACGCCAGGTGCGATCCGCCATGACGCGGCCGGTCGATTCATCAATAATCTGAATCTTGCCTTCACGATCAATCAGATAATGTTCATCACGCAAAAAGCAATGACGGGCCACCAACGCCTGCTGCACCAGTTCTTCACGCCGGCGCACACCGGCGAAAAAACTGCTTTTGCTGTCATCCAGTTGTTGCTGCATCTGATCCGCCAGTTCATCCAGGCGGCGTTGGCCCCGACCCGTCAGATCGACGTTACGCACCGTTCGATCGACGGTGAAATCGCGTCCTTCGACCAGCATCGCTGCCAGTTGCGCCGCCAGCGAGTAGAGTTCACTATTGGGATTGTCATCCGGCGAATTGCTGATGATCAGCGGTGTCACCGCTTCGTCGATGAGCAGTGAATCAGCCTCATCCACCACCACACGCCACAATCCCGGCACCAGCACGCCATTGCGCATCGGCCCGCGCTCCAGCACCTGGATCATCTGCTCAGCACCGCTGCGCACATGTCCCAGGCGAATCTGATCGCGCAGGAAATCCGCCACCAGTTCCTTGCTGGTGACATAGACGACATTCTTGCGATATTCGTGATAGCGCACCTCCGCCGGACAGTCATGCACAACATGACCGCACGAGTGGCCCAGCATTTTGTACAGCGGTTCCATCTCCTGGGCGTCGCGGGCCACCAGATAATCGTTCACGGTAATGACATGCACCGGCCGACCGGCGAAGGCATGCAGGGCAGCCACCATCGCCGCAATGATCGTCTTGCCTTCACCCGTCGCCATTTCTGCAATGACGCCGTCGAACATCGCGCCGGCCCCCATGATCTGTACCGGATAAGGGCGCTTGCCCAGGCTGCGCCAGCACGCCTGACGCGCCAGCGCCAGACCGCGATCCAGCACCTCCCCTTCCATCCGCCCCAGTCGCGCCTGCTGGCGCACCTGCTCCACTTGCTCGCCAAACCGCGCTGACCCCAGATCACGAATCTGCGGTTCCAGTTGTTCGACCCGCATCGCCAAGTCACGATAGCGCGCCAGACTCGGCAGGCGGTTTTTCACCCACCCCTTCAGACCGTTGACCATCAAATCCAATCCGCGCAGCTCCGGCACTTTAACGCGCCGGGCGTTAAACACATCAAAGAGTTCAGCAGTGGCAAGATTCGACATGATCAAAAAATAACGACCTGAAATCCCGATTCATCCCGCCGCAAAGCGACCCGTTCATCCTCACAACACCTTCTGCTGCTTTTCACGATTGATGAGCTGCCAGAAACGAATACTCCATTGCCAAATCAACGGTTTTTTCTCGTTCAGTTCAAATCGAACATGCGCCCGCTGACCAATTCGGTATCCAATCGAATGATCATCGGCCTGGTTTTTCAGATGCACCCGCACTTCCTGCAACGGAATCAGCGAACGCGATGGTTCCTTGGGATCCGTCGGGATCCCGCCTGCACCGCGCAAGGCAACGGGCACTTCATATTGCGACGCATTAAGCACCAGCGGATCAAAACCGCTGATCGTATGCGATAAATCACCCGCCAGCCGGATTTCCGGATGAGGATCAAAACCCAGGTGCGCCCGCTGGCCATCTTTTTCCGTCAACAGCGTACGAACCACCAGATCATCCAGCGTGGCAATGGTGCAGACTTCCTGACCCGGCTGAAGATATCGGCCCGGCAGGTCATCCAGCCGGGCAGCGACCAGCTCTCCGGCAAAGGGGGCACGAATCGTCAAATCAGCCTTATCCTGAAGCGACTTGTTCAATTGCTTCTGCAACGAAACCAGATACTGCTGATCGGCTTCCATCTGTGCCTGATTTTCGACCCGATTTTTGGTAATGCTGATCTGCTGGGCAGCAACCTTGGATTGCAGCTCAATAATTTCCTGATCGAGCTTTTCATTGGTTCCAACCAGAATGACCTGCCCCTGTTTGACCAGATCGCCCGGCTGAAGCGGCGAACCATCAACATCGCGCCCAATTTCTGCGACAAACCCCTCGGTGCGGGCACGAAGCACCTGCCGTTGCTGAGCTTCCAGCACCCCCACTGCCTCATAATGAACCGGGAAACGAATCAACCCGATCAGGATCAGCACCGCAGCCACCACACCCAGGGTAAAACCGGCGGCGGCAGCGCGTTTGCGCTGCAATTCCGGATCGAGCAGCACATAGCGCGTGATCTTGACCACCGGCATCAGCACCCACGTCGCCACCCCGCCCAGCGCCATCAGCGCGCCAAGCACCGGTACTTTGAACGCCACCATCAGGATGATCATGATCCCGATAAACAC
>WBZR01002468.1_pt1 | contig 18954 bp, 16 predicted proteins | sample 5204231 | NCBI WGS metagenome assembly WBZR01 (sample SAMN12412403, study PRJNA552823) | activated sludge metagenome | isolation source: activated sludge from anammox sidestream of wastewater treatment plant... | place: USA: Virginia | collected 2017-08 | reverse complement strand
GTCGTCGGCCAGGTAGTGCGCCATGCCGAACAGGCTGGCCGCCAGCAGGGCGTAGACGCTGTACTGCCCATACGGATCGCAGCCGTGGTTGGTGACCGGGTCGAAGCCGTTCTTGAGCTGGGCGCCGAAGGCGGCGTTCGAGCCGGTCAGGGAGGTCGAGCGAAATATCTTCGTCCTCAACCCGCTGGCGATCCCGGCTTACGGGCAGGCCAGCATCCGCGAATTCAACCGGGGCCTGCTTCGTTGGCAGGTCAAACGCGCGATGCGGCGGCTGGGATTCTCGCGGCCTGTCAACTTCATCTTCAACCCGCCCGCTGCGCTGATCGCTGGCGCCCTGGGCGAAGACAAGCTGATCTATTACTGCGTTGACGAACATCTGGCCTTCACCGGCGTCGCCGCCGATTCGCTCGCGCGGATGGAAGAGCGGTTGTGCCGCATGGCCGATCTGGTCATCGTCACGGCTGAGCGGCTTTACGAATCGAAAGCCCGGTTCAACGCTCACACGCGGCTGATACGTCACGGCGTGGACTTCCAGCATTTTTGCCGAGCGCTCGAACAATCAACCGAAATTCCGGAAGAAATTGCTGGCTTGCCGCGTCCGGTGATCGGCTTTCACGGATTGATCGCCGACTGGGTTGATGTCGAACTGCTCGCGCACATCGCGGGAAACTTCTCTGAAGGCTCGCTCGCGCTGGTGGGCAAAACGACGACCGATGTCTCGCGGCTTGAGCGTTTGCCGAACGTCCATTTGCTGGGGCGCAAGCCTTACGCCGATCTGCCCGCTTACTGCAAAGGCTTCGACGTGGCGCTCAATCCGTTTCGTATTAACGAACTGACGCTCAACTCCAATCCGCTGAAAGTGCGCGAATACCTGGCCGCCGGTTTGCCGGTCGTGTCAACGCCGGTGCCCGAAGTCATTCGCCTGAAACATTGCCGCATCGCTGACGGGCCTGACGAATTTGCGCGCGAGATCAGGCAGGCGCTGGATGATCCGGGGCCGAGTCTGGCGCGCAGCGAACTGATGCGCGCCGAAAGCTGGGAAGCAAAGGTTGATGAGTTGCGCAGCCACTTCGCGGAATCGCTTGCGCGTCATCCATTTCTTGATCGAGGCGCTTTATGAAGTTGAAGAAAAATTCCGTGCTGGCGCTGATAGCTGCGGCGATTGCCCTGCTCTCCGCCGCCTGTTCGGAAGAAACAGCGAATTTTTCTCAGGTTGTGATGCCGGGCGCAACCGTAGCTCAACGGCCAGCGACGCTCGCCAACGGCGCTCCGGAACTGCCTCGCGTTTATCTGGACACAACCTATAAACCTCCGTCGGGGAGCACAATCGCAGTCGCCGAAGGTGGCGATTTTCAAGCCGCGCTGAACCGCGCGAAGCCGGGCGATGTGATCACGTTGCAGGCCGGCGCGACTTTCATTGGAAATTTCACCCTGCCCAACAAACCCGGCGCTGATTGGATCGTGATTCGTTCATCTGCCGCCGACTCCAGGCTGCCTCCGCCCGAAACGCGCATCACTCCGGCTTACTCCTCCGCAATGCCGAAATTGATCAGTCCCAACTCCGATCCCGTGATGGCGACGACAAAAGGCGCGCACCACTATCGCTTCATCGGCGTCGAATTCGGATTAGCGCCGGGCAAATCCGTTTACAACCTGGTTTCGTTCGGCACGGAAGCTCGTTCCATCCAGGACATCGCCCACGACCTGATCATTGACCGCTGCTACATTCACGGCAACCCGACTGAGACCACTCGACGCGGAGTCGCAATCAACAGCGCCTCGACCGCCGTCATTGATTCATACATCTCCGAATGTCACGAGGTCGGCGCCGATTCGCAGGCCATCGCTGGTTGGAACGGCCCAGGGCCTTTCAAGATCGTCAACAACTACCTCGAAGGCGCGGGCGAGAACTTCATCCTCGGCGGCGCCGATCCCAGCATTCAGAATCTCATCCCTTCCGACGTCGAGTTCAGACGCAACCTCGTCTACAAACCCATCAAGTGGAAGATCGGCCATCCTTCTTACGCGGGCACACACTGGTCGGTCAAAAACCTCTTCGAACTCAAGAACGCTCAACGCGTCCTGGTTGATGGGAACGTCTTCGAGAACAACTGGGCCGACGGGCAAAACGGATTCGCCATCCTCTTCACGCCCCGTAACCAGAACGGAGGCTCGCCCTGGTCGGTGGTCGGCGACGTGACCTTCACCAACAACATCATTCGCCACTCCGGCGGAGGGTTCAACATCTCCGGGCCTGACGATGAAGCGGGAACGAGCCTGCCGTCGCGCCGGATACTGATCCGAAACAACCTGATCGAGGACATCAACGGCAAGACCTGGGGCTGGGCGGACGGGCCGGCCGACGGGCGGTTGTTCCAGATCGTGGGCGGGGCCGAATACATCACGATTGATCACAACACCGGATTCGCCAACGGCAACATCATGTCAACGGACACGAACAAGGGATTGAACAAGGATTTGGTCTTCACCAACAACATCGTTGCGCACAACAGCGGAGGCGTGACCGGGAGCGACACTGGAATCGGGCTGCAGACGCTGAACCGCTGGTGGACGAGCTACGTTTTCCAGAAGAACGTGATCGTGGGAGGAAAGGCGTCGAATTATCCGTCGGGCAACTTCTTCGTCAATTCATTCAACGATGTCGGATTCACGAACATGGCTGCAGGCGATTACAGGCTGTCATCATCCAGCCCTTACCGAAACGCAGGCACTGATGGGAAGGACATTGGATGTCAGTTGGGAGTCTCGACCACGCCTCCTCCCACTCAGCCGGCGCCGGTGATTTCGGGTGTGGCTGCAACCAACATCACCGACTCCAGCGCGTCAATCCTCTGGGCTACGGACGCCTTGTCGGATAGTCAGGTTGAATACGGCCTGACGACCTCCTATGGCTCTCAGACCTCGTTGAACGCGACTTTGATCACGAGCCATTTGGCGACGTTGTCCGGGTTGAAAGCAAGTACGACGTATCATTACCGAGTCAAGTCGCGTAGCGCGGCGGGTAACCTGGGCATATCACCGGATTACGCCTTCGTTACGGCGGCGGCTCCGACGAATAGCGGGCCGGATAAAAAGGCTCCTGTCATCAGCGCGGCGGGAGCTACTGTTAATGGCTCTTCGAGCGCAACGATCAAGTGGACGACGGATGAAGCGTCGGATTCCCAGGTTGAATTCGGAGTGACGACGCTTTATGGCGGGCTGACCCAGATCAACTCCTCGCGAGTCACGCAACATTCCGTAGCATTGACAGGGCTGGTCGCAAATACGACCTACCATTACCGCGTAAAATCGCGCGATGCCGCAGGCAATCTGGCCGTTTCGGGCAACCTGACTTTCAAAACCAATGGAATCGTGGTCGGAGGCGGAGGCGGCTCGACCACAACACCAGGTGGAGAACAGCCGGTCGTCTGGACCAAGCTGATCAATCTGGCGTTCAGTGGCGTCACGTTGAGGAAGGTCGCCGGATGCACGGGATGTGAATCCACAGCGGTTTCGCAACAAACCCTGACCAGTGGAAGCGGCTATTTTCAGTTCGTGGCCGCCGAAGCGAACAAAGAACGCTGGATCGGGTGGATGCAAAGCTCCAAGACTCCATCAACCAGGCATATCAACTACGCCTTTCTGCTGGGGTCGGCGAACATCACCTCGATCCGCGAAAACGGCGTCTATCGTACGGAGACGACTTACAAAGTCGGCGATGTTTTCCGCATCGCGGTCGAAAACGGAGTTGTCAGATATTACAAGAACAACACGCTGATTTATCAGAGCCGAGTCGCCGCGACCTATCCGCTGGTGGCCGCCACCTCGATTCTCGATCCGGGTGGAACGGTCAGTAATGGATTGATCTCGACCTCATCTTCGGGACCGTCGAGTGCGGTTACTCAATTACAAACCGGAAAACCTGGCCGTCCATCGCCCAGGAAGAATCGGAGCCATCACAAACGCAAGTAGAAAATAACAGAGCGCTGAAGTAGCGATGGAGCAGGGCCGCAACAGGAATTTTCCTCGCGGCCCTGCTTTTTACTTTGCCGGCGCGGGGCGCCGTTTCGCCAGCGCCTCTCTGAATTTCAAGTAGTACTCGCCTCCGAAGGCTTTGGTTATTTTCTTGGCTCGCCACAACAGAGCCTGACGAGCGCGCGGAACGATCTTCCCGGACGCGATGGCGGCGGCGGTTCGCGCGCTGGTCCATCGCTGAATCGCGTACCGGCCCAGAGTCAGACAACCGGCGACCTTATCGCATTTAATCGTCGGTTCGGAAGTGAACAGCGTTTTGACGCCCGCCATCGCCGCAGCCTCGGCCACCTGGCGTGAATATTGGCCGCCGGGAATCGAAGCCAGATCAACTCGCTCTCCCAGCAGATCAGACAGCAGATTCACGCTCACACTCCACTCGCTCTCTATTTGCCGCAGACTGGAACTGGCCATTCGCAGCGGGTGCGAACAACTGTGCGATCCGATGGCATGTCCGCGCTGGCGAAGCTCGCGTATTTGCGCGCGATTCATAAAACCCGCCGCGCCGATGTAATCGGTGGCAATGAAAAAATGTCCGCGCCATCCCAACTCTTCCAGCCTGCCGGCGATGTGCGTGTAAGCGCTCACGCCGCCGTCGTCGAAAGTGATCATCCATGGTTTCGATGACGTTGTGTTGATGGAAGGTATTTCGGAGATGAGGATCGGGCGGCGGCAGATTTGCGCAATGGCTTGCAGATGTTGATCGAAATGATCAACGTCAAGTTTGTATAGCGCGGCGTCAGGCCAGTGAAAACCGCTCGATTCGTTCAGGCCGCCTTCGATGGTGTCGTGGTACATCATCGAGACCACTTCCAGTTTATGCGCTTCTGCGCTCTTCATCGCAAACCCATTTTAAAAAATACGACGCAGCCGGGCTTTGAGCGGCGCGGGCACGCTGACGCCGCAGATTCTCATCACCTGTTTTACTCTCCTCACCGCCAGCCGCATGCGGTTGGAGCGCGCGTGCGCGGTCTCGAACGACGCCAGCAACGATTCTGACAGGCGGCCATCGGAGGGCAGCGCCAAATTATCCTTGACGCCGTGATAATCGCCTTGCGCAAAAGCCGCCAGTAGTTCGTCGCGCGACCTCGAACGGCATTCCGCCAGGTTGAGCAGCCCGCGATATTGATGCCGCCAGTGCAGGTCAACGCCGTAATACGCTCGCATTTCGGGTTTGCGCCGCTGCAAACGTTCGAGCAGTTTGAACGTGGCGACGCGCGGGGCGTAGCGGCTGTCGTATTTCGAGTTCCAGGTCTCGATTCCGTTCGGCAACTCGTCGAAGGTTTCGATCCAGGCGAAAAATTCGTTCTTCGGATGCGCGATGATTGAAACGCCGCCGCGCCGGGCGATGAACCGTATCACTTTCTGAGGGTCTTGCGTCCCGGCTGTTTCCGTTACGCCGAGACCGAGCACGTGCATTCGCTCATGACATTCGTACTCGAAGCCGGGAATGAACTGGAAGCGGTCATCCGACAGCGACGCGCATTCGGCGATGTAATCGCGCGTCTTTTGTTGATCAAAATATTCAGCGTGATCAGTCAGGCAACCGAAAGAGCAGCCGGCGGCGATGAGCGCTTCGCGCAATTCCGCCAGCGTGAAATCGCCATCGGAGTAAACGCTGTGCAGATGAATCGCTCCTTTGAACATAAAACTCCCTTCTGTCATCCTCTTTTTTTATCAGAGGATTTGCGCCATCTCGCCGGCGCCCGTCGCAAAGCGAAATCCAGCCAATCGCCAAGCTCAGGCAGCGGATCGCGCAACATAAAATTGTCGTGTCTGGTTCCCTTCGTGGGAGTCAGGAAATCAAACAGCGCGCGCCAGCGATTCGGGTAAACACCGGGAAATCCCTGCGGCGCGCCTCGCCAGACTTCGACCAGATGCCGAAAATCTCCGAGCAGCCAACGGCAACGGACACCCGCGCGATAAGGCCGCGCCGCTTTCACATCGCCATGTTCCGCCATCTCCGCCAGCATCGCCGGGAAATCGGCGCCCGCATAAACCGCCAGCGGCAACGAATTCCAAAATCGCCCGTTGACTTCCAGGAAGACTACCTCACCATCCGGCTTGCGGCGGAATTCGACCATTGCGACGCCGCGCCAGTCGAGCGCTCGCAAAATAGCCAATCCGGCTTTTCTCAACCGCTCATCGGGATACACGCTCTCGCGGACTGCGCTGCCCGACCCGGTCGGGCGCACGTCGCGGATACGGCGGTGCGCGAATTCTGCGCGCGGCGCTCCGTTGCTCATCAGCGCAAAGTATCCTTCGCCACCTCCGGGAACGAATTCCTGCGCGATGATTGCGTGGCAGCGCTGGCTCATCTCGCTGCAGGCCGCGATGAATTCATCAAAGGTTCGCGCGTAAGACGGCGCGCCGGTCGCTCGCCGGATGCTGTGACTTCCTCAGAACTGCTGGGTTTGAGAACCGCTGGAAGGCCGACGATCTGAACGGCTTCTTCCATCTGATTGCGCCTGGTAATCAACGCCGTGCGCGGAACGGCGATGCCCAGTTCCGCGGCCAACCGCGTGGTTTGCCGTTTATCAAATGCGCGCAACACGGTTTCGTGTTCGGGCGACACCATTCGCCCGCCCGCCGCGAAGATGCGCTGGCGTTCAGCCGACAGCGGCAGCATCGTCCGTTCGGTCATCGGCATCACCAACGTCCCAGGCTCGCGCCGCGCTTCGTGGACGACGCTTTCGACAAACGCGCAGACGCCCTGTTGCGGCGCGGGATAGACAAAGGTCGCTTTGCAATCACGCGACCATCCAGCTTTTGACCACGAGGTTGACGCGCCGACCACGACGCGATGTCCGGCGCGCGCCAGCGACCGCACACACGCGACCGCCTGATTTTCGTTTCCATCAAGCACTATGATCGTCATACTCGATAGCTCGTGCACCATTCGCCTTCGAGTCTGGATAGAAAAACATCGCCGCGATCAATCGCTCGCAATATTTCGGGGTCGTACGTATGCGCCATCACCCAGGGTGGCCCGCATTTCAGATAACATTCTTTTTCTGAAAGCGCTGGAAGCAATCTAGGTTCCAGCCTTCCGGTGATTGACTCAGAGCCGTTGCTCCATGCGTGATGGAAAAGATGGTCTAGCACGGCGCAGATGGAATCTTTCCGCGCCCCCATTTGCAAAACCTCGCTCATTCCGCCGGGCTTCAGGTAATAAAGATACCAACCCACAATCGCGCCCGAATCATTGCGGAGCGCGGCTTTCCGCATATCTCCCAGAACCTTGATCTTCTCAGCCCTCCTGACCAGCCAGGGCAAGGAATGCTCGTCGTATTCGGGGCAAAGCGCGTAAAGACTGGAAGATTGCAAAATGCAGGAGAGCAGCGTTTCATCGGTCAGTTCTGTCTCTATCAATTTTGAAGGCGGGAAGCGAAAGCGGTGCGGGGCCATTCGCGCCAGCACAGCGTCTGATAGCCGGCCCAGCGGATGAATGATTGAAGAGAAACGTGGCAATACTCGGAGTTTGCCGGACGCCAACGACAGGGCGCGCGCGCTGGGGCGAAGCAGTTTCACCCACCGAAGACTGTGAACATGGCTCATCATTCCACCGATTCCGTTCCATATCTTTCGCCCGGAGTCGTTAGCGAAATCGGCGATTGAGAGCGCTTGCGGGCCGGAAAGAAATTTCTGAAGCAGCCGCACACCGGCTAACTCAGTCCGGCGGTCAGGATCGAGCATCAGATGCGCGCTGACCGCAGCCAGCACCGCGCGCCCTTTCATAGTCATCTTCCTGGGCGTGACACCGATGAATCCAATGATTGCGCCATCTCCGGCTTCATAAACGAGCGAAGGTAGATTTTCGTCACACCACGGATTACGAAAGAATATCTCGTCGAATACCTCGCCGATGTTATGCAGGGAAGATTTGGTATAGGCGGGGTCACCGGCAAGATAGACCTTATGAAAAAGCGCCGCGACCGAAGTAATATCTTCTTCAGTGAAGATGCGTATAAAATCCATGTCGGCTTTATTGATTTCAGGCGACTGTTTCCGCCATACCGTGAAAAGCTACGAACCTGGCGATGCTGTCGAGTGAGCGGAAATTCTCCAGTTCAAGATCGTCAACCGAAACCTGCACGCCAAAATCCTGCTCGATGCGCAATATCAGTTCGACCAACGCCAGCGAATCCATAATTCCTGTGGCCAGCAAATCCGTATCGCTCGCGGGAGCCTGGACATTCAGGTGTTGCGAAAATATCTCCGCAAGTTTGTATTTTAACTCCGTGTATTCGTCCATATCCGTTCCTCCGGTGGGCCTGAATTGAGATTAACGTGATAACAGCCAGGCCGACTAAGGCGTTTAATTGTTTGTTATATCTTTCAATTGATCCCCCTGCCTTAACACCTCAGAAGCGTTAAGGCATTTTCCCTCGACCATCAACTTACTTATATTGACCCATTCATCGAGACAGGCTACCTGCGCTCCCGCGCCAGTGATTTGTCCGACTGTACCCGCAGGGGAAGTTGAAGAAATACCTGTAAGTTGGGCCTTGAGAATTGAAATAACAGAGGGGCCAAGCTTCACGCGCGGGCTGTCCCAGGGGCCGCGCAGCGGATAGTAATCACTGGCGCGAACGAGATTGACGAATTGCCGCGCCGGTAATGAACGAAAAAGCCCGTCAAACACGGGCGCGCCGCGCTTGAAGTATTCACGTTGCGACAGATCCTGCGGGATGAGAGGGATTGCTGAAGGATCATTCGCCGCTGCTTCAATCAACCGCATAATCATTGCCACTCCTTCCCTGATACACCTGGTCGAGACGGTCAGCGCTGTGTCGTGATCGCTGATTTTGAACATTGACTGATAAACGATATGCCCGGCATCAATACCCGGCTCTATCTTGTGAACCGTTACGCCGTGCGAAGTCTCGCCACGAAGGATCGCCCAGTTCGGAGCGTTTAATCCGGCATAACGCGGCAACGGCCCTGGATGAAGATTGAAGCATCCTATGCGCGGAGCGCTGATTACCTCGTCGTTGATGATGTATAACGAGTGAACGTTAAGCAGAATGTCTACTTCCGCATTACGAACCTGTCGGGCAAACTCTGAGTCTTTGACCATCTTCACAGGCCACACCGGCAGCCCGAAATTTTCAGCGACCTTCCACATTGTCGCGCTTCCCAGCCTCTTACTTTCAGGAGAGGCCATTACCGCCACTATTCGATGAGCGGTTTCAGCTATGGCTTTCAAGGTTTGAATGCCAGCCGATTCTTCGCCTACTAACAAAATATTCATTCCCGTTTTTCGTTAGTGCCTCCAAGCCGGAGTTGATGCGCCATAATGTTTAACCGGTGGGGCAGCCCTTTTTAACTCAGCGGCCAGAAAATCTTCTTTGAGCTTCCGCCGGTCGTACTTCTCATTAACATTCAATGGCATACGCTCAATGCTCATCCATCTGGTTGGCAGCATGTAACCGGGCAGCGACTTGCTTAGCAGACTACGCAATAACGTCGAAGGTACATCACTTCCCGGCAACGGAACATAAGCGCAGCAAATGATCGCGCCCTCAAAGCTATCAGTATTGATGGCGATGACTGCGCAATCCTGAGTCACCCCCAGTGCGTTCAGGGCCGTTTCGATCTCGCCGAGTTCGATACGGTAACCGCGACTCTTGATTTGAGAATCAGCTCGGCCCAGGAAATAAATCAATCCGTCGGTCCCGATCCTGGCCAGATCACCCGTGCGGTATATACGGTCATCGGATGATGCCTCAAAAGGATCTTGGATAAACGCTGAATCGGTTTTTTCCTGATCGCGCCAGTATCCAGGGCTTAGACCAACTCCGCGAATATATAAATTTCCGACCTCTCCCTGAGCCACAGGCTTCAGATCATCATCCAGAACCAACAACTCTTCGCCTGCGCATGCATTTCCAATCGGAATCGGATCGTTATCGGTGGCAGGGCAGCAGGGAACAGTGTAGTAGCTGCTGGCTATGGTGGCTTCCGTCGGGCCGTACAAATTGGTGAATTGGACGTGCGGCAATCGTTCCATCCAGTACCTCAAAGCAGGAGTCGGAAATACTTCGCCACACCACAACAAACGCCTCAAGGAGGGGAAATCGTTATCCCGCACAACATCGAGCTTGGCCAGATAGTTCAGTGCGGAAGGCACGGAGAACCATTGTGTCAGCTCCGAACTACGGATGAAGTGGGCCATCTTATTGGGCAGCAGGTTCAATTCCGCAGGGACTAAATGTAATTGCGCCCCAGCCGCAAACGTACCGTAAATGTCGAAGGTGGATAGATCAAAATGTAGTGGAGGGTGGCCGGAGACACGATCTTCCGAGTTTACGCCGAAGTACTTCACTGCCCATTCAATGAAATGAATCACGTTTGAATGCTTGATCATTACACCTTTTGGGTTTCCAGTAGAACCTGAAGTGAAAAGGATATGCGCCAGGCCCTCGCTGCTGGCTTGGTAATCGAGACGCCCGTTTGTATGACTCTCAACATCGTCGTAAGTGAAACCTGGCTTGAAGCTTCTCCCTTCAAAAGTTCCAGCCTGCGCTTTTCTGTCCATCAGACCAACAATCGGTGTTACAGGAAGTTTAGCTTCTGTAAGTAAGTCGTCGAGCAGGCTTGAGACCGATTCCGTGATAAGGATACACCTGGGATCGCAAGCCGCGACGATCTTTGCCAGCCGTGAGGCGGGGCTGGAAGAGTCCAGCGGAACATAGGCGCAATCGGCCTTCAGGGCGGCTATCATGCTGATGATAGCCGCCGGCGATTTAGGCATCAGAAAACAGATTCTGTCTCCTTTCTCGCAGCCTATGCGCTTTAGCAGCCTGGCTAGTTGGTTAGAGGCCTCTTCCATCTGTCTATAGCTTACTTGCTCTTGTGACGCCACGATAGCTATAGCTTCAGGGGTCTTATCTGCGCTCCTGGTAACATAATCTTGTAGCAGGAATGACATAGAATGATACCTACATTTAAGTTAGCTGGCGGTTGCCGCATTCACGCCGACAGAAGCCAGTGATATTGCTTCTTTGAACACAATATTAATGTGGCCCAATTCCTCCAAATTCGGAGGTATATCCAGAATGAAAGTTTTATACCCGACGCGGATATAGCTGGACAACTCTTCCGCCACGCGTTTATAACTGCCGACGAGATAGGGGCAGAATGTTTTGTAATTCTGAAAAGGGCCAAGCCAGTAAGGGTTCCGCTCCGTTGCATTCTCCCTGCCCATTTCCGAAAGTTGTTTATGCCAGACCGAATCGGAGACTTTCATGGCGAGCTGATGCGTGATCTGGCCTTTGCGATCTTCGGGGAACCTAGCGAGCGCGGTTTGCCATGCCATATCTTCGCTGTCACGAGCGATTACGCCTACGCGCACTCCCGCCTTCAGACTATTGTCGAGCGGATTGCGTTCGTACTCGATCGAGGGCATCGGATACCTGACTGCTGTGGCCCCGATTGCTCTGGCAGCCGCGATTCCCTCTTCGGATGAACCGGAGATGAGAATGCCCGGGAATAGCTCCGGGAGTAGAGGCGGCGCCATTCGCAGGTTATCTACCTGGTAAAACTCGCCTGAAAAGCTGACCGAAGCTTTGGCGGCGAGAAGCTGTTTTATAATCAAAGTATATTCGACAACGCGGTCGTACCTTCTGTCGTGAGGTGTCTCATCGCCAAGCGATGTGAGATCATTTTTGAAACCGCCAGCCACCATGTTGAGGTGGATTTGACGGTTATACATAAAGCCAAATGAAGAGATCATCTTGGCTGCGGTGTAAGGGTGCATGTAGATTGGTTGCACAGCGACCAGAGGGGATAAGCTACTGGTGTTCTCGACAATAACTTGCGACACCAGCCAGGGATCAACTAGGGAGTTATCTGTGTAAACCAGAATCCCTCTGCACCCGGCCTCTTCGCTCCATCTCGCTACATCGGCGACTTGGCGCAAATACGACCGGCTGTCTGACTGGCTTGACTGCGGGCAGGTAGAGAATATCTCGACGCCTGTGTCTGGTATCTGCTTGAATGTATTTCTGCTCATAGCTCTCTATGTTATTCGGGAAATTGGTTAAGGGGAGTGTCGAGTCTTAGTGTCAGATGTCAGGGAATTACCCGTCTTAATACGCGTATCAAACCTCTGCTGGCTGAGCTATTTTGTGAAAGAATCCAGCAACTCAGCGATCCGCCTTGTTGTTCTCCGGCGATCGAAACTTTCAACGATAACCGGATCGGGAGCGCGGCCAGGCAATCCTTGTTTCCACGATTGGTAACACTCACGGAGTGCGGAGATTATCCCCGCTTGATCCTGAGGATCAACAACCCATCCGCCGCCGGTTTGTCGCAGAAGATTTGCCAGCGCCCCTTCGTGAGTCAGCGCGAGAATCGGGCGACCTGTCTTCAAATACTCGTATGTTTTGCCCGGGATTTGGATGGTCCATATCTCGGCCAGTAGCAACAAGAGATCTGATTGGGACAAACGTCGTAAGGTCTCGGAATGATCGAGAGTTCCAACTCTCTGAACACAGCCATCCAGCCCGGCTTCAGAAATGAAACTCGAGATGCTCTGGTTTCTGCCTACAGTCTCACACCGCCCCATTAGTTCGATTGCCAGCTCCTCTTTTCTCATTTCTCCAGCGTCAATCAGCGCTCGCAGAGCGCAAAATAATGGCGTTGGGTCGCGGCCTAAATAGATTGTTCCCGCGTAAGCGATGCGGAATTTCCTGGGGCGATCATCATAAATCTGTGTGTTTCGAGCGAATGCTTCGGCTAGCTCTTCCCATTCCGCCCCGTCAAAACCGTTCATTACCGCCGTGAATTTGGAAGCGGGCATTTGCGGATAAGCAGAGCGCATCAACGCCGCATGCTCTTCAGTGACGCATACCACAGCATTTGCTCGCTCAACGGTCATCCGTTCGAGTTTGCGATTGACACGGAAGCTGAAACCATCAATCGCGTATTCTGGTACCCTGCCTGTGATCCAGGGGTCTCGGAAATGGGCCATCCAGGGTAATCCTGTTAATTGCGAAATTGTATAGCCCACCAGGTGCGGCGTGAAATACGGCGCTGATGAGAAAATAGCCCACGTATTTGTTTGCCTGATAGTTCGCAGTCCGTTAATTACAGCAGGTATCAACCAGCCGGTGTAGATATCGGGAATACTCAATACCGCCAGTATCAGGTTGCGGAACCGGCTCCAGCCATTCGAGGTATGCGTATTGACGATAGCTTCCTTCGCCGGCTGCTTGTCAGCGGAAGAGACATTTTTGACCAATGAATTTGATTTGAACCAGCGGTAAATATCCAAAGGGTGCGGTAGCATGCTGGTTCGGACAATAGTGTCAGTATGTGCGTGTGGTGGCGCGTCGCCCTCGCGATTAAGATGTCCTTCCTCAAAATATTCCTCTTTGATTGTTAGTACGACAGGATGCCAACCATACATCGGCAAGTAACGTGCAATCTGCCCGCAGGTGATCGCGCCCATCTCGATGCTTGGTGGAAAGGAGTATGAAATGAATAACACGCGCCGAAGTTCGGCTCGACGCTCTATAGGATTTTGGCCGCCCTTCTCCTGTTGGCATCCTCCACCTGGTTCTCTATTTTGAGTTGAATTTTCCATCAATTCTTGAGTTAAGAGTTAGTAGCTTTATAACTACGGGTTTTGGGGAGAGCAGTTCTTATCAACCGTAAACGATAATCACGGTACAGGTGCGGATTGCCACTGTGTCCATCAACCGCTGCCATCGTAATGTTGAACGCTTCGCGCGCCGTCACGAAGTGAATCTTAAATCCGCCATCGCGGTCAGCGGATTCGATGGATTCTGTCCAAAACCTGAGCATAGATTGTCCGAGAGAGGCTTCCTGATCGCCCGTGAAGAAGCCGTGGCAATAGAGCTTGATGAAAATCCAGTCGGGACGACCACGGACGGTAATGCGCGCATTGCGCCAACGGTCCAGTCGCGCCGCGCTCACCGGATATTTGGAGGCCACACCGCCGTCGTCGAGTCTCGGCTTTGGCAATCCGTGAACGCGGCGGCTCCAGTCAAAGACCAGTGGCCCAGTGAAGATGATTGGCAATTGAATCTGATCGCCGACGCGCAAATTGCGGCCTGTGCAATGCGGCGCTCGTTCATTGAGCGGGCGTCCGCACTGATAGATCGCGTTGATCATTGCAACCTGCGATTCCTGAGGGGCTGCCGGCAGCGTCATGTCCGCGTAACAACCGGTCTCGGCCAGAATCTCCATCTCGTTATCCACGCCGCACCAACGTCCGCCCATCGAATTGGCCAGTGCCAGATTGCCGTGGACAAACGCATAACGGGGGCGATCATCGCCGTCCTCGCGTGAGAGGCAGTTGTGTTCTTCAGCGAGCAGGTCACGAAACTCCGTGAGCGCGCGACGCGCCTGATCCGCCGTATCAGGTTCCTCGACGCCGTGGTGCAGATGAATCTCCACCTCGCCTAAACCCTCGGCTTCGAGACTGGCGAGCAAGTCAATCAATTGGCGGTGGTATTGTTCGCCGGGATAAAAATAGGTGTGGCGGAAAGGCGTTCCGTCGTGGTCGCGCAGCAGGCTACCCGCCGCACGCGCCTGCTTAACCCAGGACTCGAGCCGGCGTGTCTGCATACCCAAATCCCAGAACGATCCGTCATCTTTCCACGATGGCTCAAAGTGGTTTACCACGATGACAATCAAATGCTGCGTCGCGTCATTTTTATCGCCAGTTTCATACCAGGATCGCAGCAGCGTTTCAGCTCGCCAGAACGGATAACGGCTGAGCCACGGCAATGACCATTTCAGTTTTGTCAGAAAATTGGGTTCAACGCTTGGCATTCTTTGTGTTCAATCTTTGTAAAACCACCGAACAATTTATGCTTCCACGCCATCATTTAACGAGTAAAGGTTCCTTGTATTTCATATCGCGTCCTTTGAGCGTCTCTGAAGCGGCGAGAGGCTCGCCGGATGATGGGGACGCGGATTGCTTGCGCGCGCGGCGTAATCTTGCTTTCACCCAATCAGGGAGGATGGCGCGCACAGCCTCTTTTGCGTAAGTCTGTGCCGTGTGCCACCTGGCGGCTCGGCTGTCCGATGCGACCTGAACTGCGACGGTCATGCGCATGTCGTTTGACCAGTCAAACTTGTAATTCTCGTCCCCGCGCAGAAAGTCGTACATCTTCAATCCGCGATGCGAGGCTTCGCGGATTGACAGCCAAAGTAAGGTGAAACCGAGGCTATATTTCGACCAGGCTTGATCGAAGCCGGAAAGGTAGAAGTAATAACAATCTCCCGATTCGAATCCGAAGAGTGATGCGCGGCATTCGCCTTCCAGCCATATTTCTTCAAAACGGACCATACCAGCGCGCGCCATTTCGCATGCGGCGTCGAACATGAAGCCTTTTTGTTGCGCTGTCCTGGTCGCGGACGATCCTCCGCGGTTGATCCATCGCTCTGTATGAAGTCCCAGGAATCGCTCGAAGGCGGCGGGAATTTCGTTAACATCGGAGGTTGTACGGAATTCAAAGCTGGCGATTTTATTTAGCCGCCGCAGAGATCGTTTGAAGTAGTCCGCGCGCTGAGACTGCTTGAGTATCGCTTCCCAACCTGCGTCGAGCGACATCCGAGGACAGATGAACTGAGGAGAGATTCTGTATCTGAACCCGGTGTTGTTGCCGAAATGCCTGGTCAATGAGAGCAATGTGTACGAATCGGCGGATAGGCCTTCGAATTCGAGCAGGTCGAAAGATCGTAGTTGAGTAATATGATTCAGAAACAGGTCGGCGGTTTTTTGTTTTAACCCGGGCAGAGCCAACATATCCAGGTAATCCGGCGCGCCATAAAATTCGCCCATGAGCGAGAGCCGATTCAGTGTTGGAGTGAACCGTGAGGGCCGCTTTTTTTGAGCGCACAGCGGAAACAATCCAACAAGACGTCCTCCTTCGCGCGCGCAGAGCGTCCAGGGCTGTTGTTCATGGCCGAACCACTTGTACCAGGTTATCAGCCATTCCCAGGAAATGAAGGGTGGCGCGCCAGAGACTTGGAATAGCTTTTGCCAGTCTGCGCGTAACTCGGTCAATGTGCCGATATCTTCTACTATATCAATATCTATATTATTCATGTGTGTGTTAATGAGCATTAGATCAAGAATGGTTGACGTCTTATCTGAAATCGAATCAGTATTTAAAGCTACCGGAGAAATGCTTCATGAGTAAGCTATTTTGTTTAAGCGGATCGTCAGCCTTTCTCTAATAACTCATTTGACTTATGGTTAAATGTCAGCAATTGCAATGCCACCCCTGCCCCCGGGAATTATTTGAGATTGGTGGTAGGACCTCAAACATAGCCTAAATTATCTTGCCGAAAGATCAATACATTAGTTTTCCAAGCTTGTAATTCAGGTCTTCTCACAACGGAGATTGTACTTGCGCGTTAAATGGTTCAACCGAATAATTAGTAGCTCCAGGAGCATACTGACCGGGGTCAGGATTAGATTGACTTTGGAGCCTTCTACGTGATTCCATCTAACCGGAGCCTCAAGCAGTCGCCATCCGAGTTTTTGCGCAATGAAGATAGTTTCCGGGTCAAAACCAAATCCATCAATTTGCTGTTGCTCGAAGATTGATTGAGCTGCCCTATCCCGGAACGCCTTGAAGCCGCACTGAGTATCCTTAAAATGGAGTCCAAGGATCGTGCGCATTGCTAAATTAAAAGTGCGCCCCAACGTTTGGCGTACAAATGATTGATGCATCGCAATAAGCTCCCGATTCAATGCGCGAGAGCCGAAAACCACATCGTAACGATTTTCAGCGATTGGCAGGATTACCTTGGCGATTTCGCTCAACGGCGTGCTTAAATCCGCATCGTAAAAAAGCCTGATCTTGCCAATAGCTTGAAGCATACCGTTCCGAACACTATACCCCTTACCCCGGTTACCAGGATTATGAATCAAACGAAGCCTTCCATTGGCTCGTTCTTCGTATTTCCGCGCTACTTGGGCGGTTTCATCTGAAGACCCGTCATCAACGACAATGACTTCACTCTTGTAGCTCTGTGCGTTGAGGTATTCGAATGTCGCCGCCAGTGTTTTTCCAATACGACGCTCTTCATTGTATGCTGGGATTATAATTGATAAGTATGGCATAGCCACTTTAGCCGTAACCTAATTCGATACTATTTCCTTCTGGATATCAGGTGATAACAAGATCACCGCAATATGTGGGTGAATGTTTATAGCTTTTACGTTCCGGCGTCTAGCAGTGAGTGATCGGATAATCGCCTGATAAAAACTGGCGTTGGAGTCTACCAAAACCATGTCAGCCTCATACATAGAAGCTGGGAGATCACCCTGATGTATGCCCGGAAGGTCTGCGACATATACCTCTTCGCACTTAAACGGGCTAGAAAGGTTTTTGTTGAATAAGTTTGAAGGAAGACCATTAACCAAGAAAGCGTGCGCCAAGCTCCAGCTTTCAACCCTTGAGCCGGCCGCAAGTGATACCAGCCTGATTCCGGAGAGGCGTTCTTTACTGACTTTCAATATCCACTGATCTAATGATTGTTGGGCGGACGAGGGCACCCGCAGAGGTAACCATCCGAGCGGGTAGCGGTTATTTCTACCAACCCACCAGGCGGAGGATTGCGCCAGGATAGTTGCCGTCAGAAGAGCCGTTAACGAATATCGCACTGGAAATCGTTGTATCATCTGTATCCAGACGAAGGCAGCGTAGGGGAGCAGATTGATAAAGTATATGAGAATGTATCTAAGTTGTGGCCTCCAGGCCGAAGTCAGCGTCATGGAGAGGTAAAAACTGACTTGAGCTATGAAGAGCCATCCGAATAAATCCCTGCGGAGCATGTGGCGCGCTTTCCACAAGCCATACAATCCTGGTATGACTACAAAGATGGACGGAACTGTTGCCGGCATCAGCGTCCACTGCGTCAAACAATCCCTAAGCGTGACTCCCTGCATAAGATTCTCCCCCGCCTTTTGGCTCTTGACGAATGAGATGAACTCAAAATAGGAGTGCCCGTTGATCCAGGGTTCGATGAACATCCAGGCTGATATGCACAGGGGCAGCGCAGCGAAGGTCAGAACGAGCCGCCAGCTTCTGTTATTTAGGATGTACCAAATGATGAACAATCCCAAGAGCAGATGCCCCTCGTGGCGCAACAATAACGCAAGAGATAAGAACACGCTTGAGGTAAACACATCTTTCGCGCTTCGACTCTCAAGAGACCGCATCGAATAGTTTATTGAAGAAAGGACAAGGAAAATAAACGGGATTTCTACCCAGTAAGAAGACGTTAGCCAGATATGCGTCCAATAAATTGATAAGAGCAGAGCGGATACTGCGGCGACCAGATCGCCAAATAAATGGCGTACTGCCGAACGCATCGCAAAAATAGCGCCCATTCCGAAAACGAGGCCGATTGTTTTGGCAAGCAGGATCGGCTCATTCCACAATAGAAGAAGCGATCCCAGGAAGTACCAGTGAACTGGCGGCCAAACACCGGATAACCCTTCCCATTTCGGATGCTGCGCCCATCCTATGGCATATCCAAGCCGCCACATCCCATCCCCACCGGGGTCAATATCGCCAAGGAGAAAGGCCGTTAGTCGAAGTAACAACCCCAGAACGACAGCGCCAGCGAAGATCATTTCACTCTGATTGCTGACATCAATCTTGCCGAATAATACCTTTGAGCGACGCAAGATTGTTATTGCATTTAACATACTGGCTCCTCATTCCGGGCGACAGAATCCTAGTTACGTCAGTTACCGGGTTTGGTATTCAGCTTGGCGCTGGCTTCCAGATTGACTTTGAAAAGTGACTCAATGTTACAGCCGATGTCGAGTCGGTCTGTGCCGGCTTTTCGATAGGAACTGGCTGGCGAAAGACGGTAATCGTTGGCGGCCATGTTCGTGAATCCGACATCGTTGAATGAATTGAC
>WBZR01002294.1_pt1 | contig 18958 bp, 18 predicted proteins | sample 5204231 | NCBI WGS metagenome assembly WBZR01 (sample SAMN12412403, study PRJNA552823) | activated sludge metagenome | isolation source: activated sludge from anammox sidestream of wastewater treatment plant... | place: USA: Virginia | collected 2017-08 | reverse complement strand
GACGAGGTTGAGGTCCGAGCCGTTAAGCTCGATGCGCCGCGTAACGTTGTCCCAGACCGGGGGCACCGTGTAACTGCCGTTACCGTCGACGACGGGCATGCGATAGGTCAGCCCGTTGCCGTTGGCGTCGACGGTCACGCTCATCGCCTGGCGCAGCTCGTTCGCGATTCTGCGGACCGCCCGTTGCGCCGTGGCTTCGGAGTCCATCGCCCCACTGCCCTTGATCCACGTGTTGGAACCGCTCAGCAGGGCGGCATACGCCCCCGTGAGCACAAGAACGCTGATTGTCGAGGCGGTTACGACCTCGACCAGGGATGCGCCTCTGCGCTTGCGATACGATGTGCGGTGGTTCATAGGTTCGCCACAAGGGTGCCTAGCCGTACCGTGCGGGTTGTTCCACGGTCTCGGTAGGTCACGATGACGGTAATGCGACGCAAGTCGATGTCGATCTGCTCGACGACGACGGACCCGGTGCCATTCGGCAGCACGCGTGCAGGGCTGTCGTTGGCAAGGGCGTCCGCGTTGGTAAATGCGTAGGTGTTGGCAGAAGTCGGCGACGCGCTGTCGATCAGACCATAGTTCGCCATCTGAGTGGGGGTGAGATTGGGATAGCCCACGCCCCGCATCGCCTCGATCTCCTTTTGAGCGAGGCCGGTCGCCCGGCTCAGGAGGTCAGCTTTGGCGCGCGATGCGGTGGCAAGCGGCATCGTGGCGACCACCACGAGCATGCAGGTGACCACCAAGAAGATCGCGATGAGCGTCTCGATCAGTGAAAAGCCTCTTCTCATTGTGAAACTGTCCCGGCAATGCCTAGGGGCAAGTGCTGTGCCGAAGTCGTGTCGTCGTTCTTGATCGTCTGTGGGAGGCAGAGCTTCCGACTGTCCGAGAACGGTTCATTCTTGGGGAGCCCTCCGACCGGTGCCGTCTATTGCGGGACTGTCGGAGAGACCATTCCGTTTGTCCCCACGCCGTTCCCCGGCAATCTGCCTAGCTTTCGCCGGTTCCTCTCGACACACGTTCGCCTCCTACGACTGATTGGATTGTCGGCATCTTCTTGCATGATCGCGAACGCACCTTATCCAAGGGAGGCTGGAGGGCTGTATCATGGGTGACACCTGCGATGAAGTCGAAAACGTTTGGCGCCTATGGGGTGATCTTCGGGAGCCTGGGCGTCATCGCCAGCGCCTACGGGGTCAAAAGCCAACGGTGGGAAGGCTCGGTCCGGTCTGAAGGCATGGCCGCGACGCTGATCGCGCTCGCCTTCGGGGCTGTGAGCGTGGCAATGATCGCTTTCGGCATCCGGGAGTTCGCGAGGCGGAACAAGTAACGGCTGCGCCTGCCTTCACAGAAAGCGCCGTACCCTGCCCATGTAAACGCCGGAACCATCCGGCGCCCTCAGGGCTGGCATCGGACGAATGGCAAGACCCTCAACCGCCAACTACCAACTGCCAACTACGAACTCGCCAACCGCCAACGGCCAACCACCACCGACCAGCCTCCAGATCCCGGCAATCTTGCCGATGCTTCCAATGAGGCCGGACTCCGCCCCAAGCGACCTATGACCACCGTCCAGAAGATCCTGAAGCAGACCGACCTCATGCTCGGCGTCGGGCTTCTGCTCGTCGTGGGCATGCTGATCCTCCCGCTCCCGCACTGGGCGCTCGACGCGGGGCTGGTTGCCGCGATCGCGTCCGCCGTCGTCATCCTCCTCACCGCGGTCAACGTCAAAGACCCGCTCGAGTTCAACGTCTTCCCCTCGCTGCTGCTCGTCACAACGCTGTTCCGCCTGGCTCTGAGCATCGCGGCGACCAAGCTCATTCTCGGCACCGGCCAGGCCGGCCATGTGATCGAGACGTTCGGCAACTTCGTGATGGGAGGCGACTTCGTCGTCGGGTTCGTCGCGTTCCTGATCCTGATGATCGTCCAGTTCATCGTCATCACGAACGGCGCCGGACGCGTTTCGGAAGTCGTCGCAAGATTCACCTTGGATGCGATGCCCGGCAAACAGATGGCGATCGACGCCGACCTTGCCGCCGGGCTCATCGACGAGAACGAAGCCAAGGACCGCCGCAGGCAGGTCAAGCAAGAGGCGGACTTCTACGGTGCGATGGACGGCGCCTCGAAGTTCGTCAAAGGTGACGCGATCGCCGCGATCCTCATCATCCTCGTCAACATCGTCGCCGGCTTCGCGGTCGGGTTCCTCCGAGGCGACTCGGACCCGATGACGATCCTCAAGACCTACGCCCTGCTCAGCGTCGGTGAAGGCCTGGTGTCCCAGCTTCCGGCACTGCTGATCTCGACGAGCGCCGGCCTCATGGTCACACGTGCCGGCCAAGATCGCTCGATGGGCGGCGAGCTCGCGCGCCAAGTCATGGGCCAGCACCGAGCCCTCGCGTTCACCGCGGGAGCGCTCGTGTTGATGGGGCTCATCCCCGGTTTTCCGTTCACGATCTTCGCCACCGCCGGCGGGCTGTGCTTCACCATCCATCGCTTCGTGGTCGCCAACCCCAAGATCGTCCAGCAAATGGCCGATGAAGGCAAGCCAAAGGAAGCGCCCAAGCCGGTCCCGGTTCCCACCGGTCCCGAAGCCGTCCTCCCTCTCCTCAACGTCGACCCGATCGAGATCGAGATTGGCTATGGCCTGACCGCCCTCGCCGACCCGCGGGTCGGAGGCGACCTCAGCGAGCGGGTGACCGCCACCCGCCGCCAGATCGCCCTCGATCTTGGTTTCGTGATGCCCACGGTGCGCATCAGAGACAGCATCCACCTGCAGACCCACGAGTACGTGATCAAGATCCGTGGCGAAGAGGTCGCCAAGGCCGAAGCGATCCCGGGAATGGCGCTCGCGATCTCCAGCGGCGCCGTCATCCACCAGATCGCGGGCCAGCCGACGAAGGACCCAGTCTTCGGGCTCGACGCTCTCTGGATCCCGCCCCAGCAACGGGAGAGCGCGGAGATGGCGGGCTACACCGTCATCGACCCCAGCGCGGTCATCTCGACCCACCTCAGCGAGATCGTCAAGTCGTACGCATCGGAGCTGCTCAGCAGGCAAGACGTCCAGACCCTGATCGAAAACGCGAAGCAAGTGAACGAGGCAGTCGTCTCCGAACTGGTGCCCGGCGTCCTCCAACTTGGCGACGTGCAGAAGGTGCTCCAGCACTTGCTGCGGGAACGGATCCCGATCCGCGACATGGTCACGATCCTCGAAACGATGGCCGACTTTGGCGCGCGGGTGAAAGACCCCGACCAGCTTGGCGAGCTCGTGCGTGCCGCGATCGCCCGCACGATCACGCGGCAGGTGCTCGACCACGAGAATCGGCTGTCCTGCATCACTCTCGAACCGAACTTGGAGCGAAGGCTCGCCGAGGCGCTCAGCCAGTCGACGTTCGGCTCGGTGCTTGCGCTGGACCCCAACGAACAGCGGCGTCTGATTCAGGATCTGCAGAACCAGGTCGACTCCGCGACCGGCCAGGGCTATCAACCGGTTCTCCTGTGCGGGAACAACTTGAGGCTCCCGCTGCGCCGTTTGCTCGAGAAGTACATTCCCAGCCTCCACGTGCTCGCGTACAACGAGGTGGCCGCCCAAGCCGAAGTCGAGTTCGTGGGCCAGCTTCGCGCGGCATAATGCCGGCTATGCTCCCGTGGATTCTCAGTAGCTATCGCTCGACACCTACCACTCTCGGGTCCCAAACCGAGACCGCGCGCCTCGCGGCCGAGCAGGCCACCATGGGTCTGGAAGCGCGGATCGAGTCGCTCGAACTCGCCTGCGCCGGGCTCTGGCAGTTGCTCAAGTTCAAGATGGGCTGCACCGACGACGAGCTCATCGCCGCGGTTAGGGACGTCGACGCGAAGGACGGAGTGATCGACGGCAAGATCGGGGCGAAGCCGGACGAGGTCTGCCCCAAGTGCGGGCGGAAGGCGCTCACTCGCCGTGCAAAGACATGCAGCTGGTGCGGCGCGGACCTCGGCCGGGCGCCGCTGTAGAAGTGCCGATCGCGGTGCCAGAATCTTTGGGAATGGCCACCGTCGACGCGATGCGCGCCCAGTTCCCCGCCCTGGGGTCGGGGTTCGTGTACCTCGAAAACGCCGGGGGATCCCAGCTTCCACGCTGCGTGATCGACGCGATGGGTACGTACATGGCCGAGCGGTATGTCCAGCTCGGAGCCGGTTATCCAGCCTCGGTGGAGGCGACCCGCACGGTCGCCGACGCGCACGCCTTCGCCAACCGCTACGTAAACGGGGAAGGCCGCGGATTCTGCGTGATTGGCCCCTCGACCACTCAGCTATGCGCGATGCTCGCCGAGTGCTACCGCCTCAAGCTCCGTCCCGGCGATGAGGTCGTAATCTGCGAAACCGCGCACGAGGCGAACGCCGGACCGTGGACGAGGCTCGAACGAGACGGGATCGTCGTGAAGACCTGGAAGCTCGACCCCGACCTGTGCTTCGATGCGTCCAGCCCGTGCTGCCCGATCGACAACCTGCGCGAGGTGCTGTCCGAGCGAACGCGCATCGTCGCGTTCCCCCACGTCTCCAACCTTCTCGGCGAGATCGTGGACGTCACAGAGATCACGCGGGTCGCCCACGACGTGGGGGCGCGTGTCGTCGTCGACGGGGTTGCCTTTGCCCCTCACCGGGCGATCAACGTGGCGGCCTGGGACGTCGACTTCTACGTCTACTCGGCCTACAAGGTGTTCGGGCCACACATGGCGGTCATGTTTGGAAAGGAGGAGGCTTGGTCCGAGCTCGAGGGACCGAACCACTTCTTCTTGCCGCGGGATGCCTACAAGTTCGAGTTGGGCGGGGCGAACCACGAGGGTTGCGCGGGACTGCTCGCCCTGCAGGAGTACTTGGCGCTCGCCGCAGATGCGTTCTGCACCTCCTCGATCTCGCGAGAGGTGATCGAGCGAGCTTGGACGACGATCTCCAGCCTCGAGCGCCCGCTCGAAGATCGCCTCATCGGCTATCTTCGCGACAAGGCTTCAGTTCGGATCGTCGGTCCAGTCGAGGGCCCAGACCGGGTGCCCACCGTGAGCTTTGTTCACGCGTCCCTTCGGCCCAGCGAGATCGTTGCCGCGGTCGACGGCGCGGGCATCGGGATTCGCTACGGCCACATGTACGCCTACCGGCTCTGCGGGGCCCTTGGCATCGACCCCGAATCAGGCGTCGTGAGGGTCAGCGCGGTCCACTACAACACGCTCGAAGAGATCGAGCGGCTGATCGAAGTCCTCGACACGGTCCTCTAGCGAGCAGCGATCCGCTTGCGCCAAGCGCGATGCGCTGAGGCGAGCGAGTTCGCCTTCTGCCGAAGGATCAGGTTGTCGATGAAGTACTCCCAGGTCCGATTCGCGTTCAGACCTGAGTGCCCCATATCGGTCCCAACCATCATGTCGAAGCTCTTCCCGGCGCGCATGAGCGCCTGCGAGAGCTGGAGCGTGTTCGATGGGTGGACGTTGTTGTCGGCGGTTCCGTAGAACAGCATCAGTCTGCCCTTGAGGTCCTTGGCGTACTTCATCGCCGAGCCTTCGTCGTAGCCGGCCTTGTTCTCGCCCTCGGCGGGGAGACCCATGTAGCGCTCGGTGTAGATGCTGTCGTAGTTGCGCCAGTCCGTCACGCTCGAGCTCGAGACCGCAGCCTGAAAGACGTCGGGATGGCGCAAGAGGCACATGAGCGACGAGTAGCCGCCGTACGACGTCCCGTGGGCGCCGACCCGTTTACCGTCGACATACGGCCGCTGGGCGAGCGCCTTGACGCCGGCTGCCTGATCGTCGATCTCGACCACGCCAAGCTTGCCGTAGACCGCGTCTTTGAAGGCCTTGCCGCGGCCCTGGGTACCTCTGCCGTCGAACCACGCGGTGATGAACCCGAACTCACAGATGGGATCCGGCATCTGGAAACGCTCGCTTCCGGTCCCCGATTCGGGCCCTGCGTACATCCCGACGAGCACCGGATACTTCTTCGAGGGGTCGAAGTCGGATGGCTTCTTGATGTACCCGTAGAGGTCGGTAACCCCGTCGGCCGCCTTGAAGACGATGCGCTCGGTCCGCTGAAGGCTGAGCTCCTTGAACTTGGTCAGGTCGCTCTCTGCAAGCACCTTGATCGACTTGCCGTTCGCATCCCGCAGGGTCGTGGTCGGAGGCTCCTCGTAGGTCTCAGCGACGTCGGTGAAGAACTTGCCGTCGGGCGAGATGTTGACCGAGTGGTTGAAAGCGACGTCGGTGAGCCGCTTATCGCCCGAACCGTCGAGCTTGCAGCGATGCAGCTGGAGCAAGTAGGGATTCGGGCCGCTTCGGGCGCGGTACCAGACGTCGCCGGACGCTTCGTCGAGCTTGAGGATGTTCTCGACCTCGAACGTGTGTTGGGTGATCGGCTTGAGGGGCGAACCGTCGATGTTGCCGAGGTAGAAGTTGCGGAACCCGTTGCGCTCGGACACCCAGATGAACCGCTGCTTGTCATCCAGCCAGCGGATGTCGGGCGAGTTGTCGGTCCACGAGTTGGGCTGGCGCTCCTCGACGATCACGCGCGATTTGCCGGTGGAGGGATCTGCGGCGCAGAAGTCCATCGTTCGCTGCTTGCGATCGGTGCGGTTGAACAGCAGCTCGCTGCCGTTCGGTGACCAGCGAATGCTGTAGACGTAGTGGCCGGCGCCGGTGGGCGACGGGTCCCCGGTGTCGATGCGAACCGACTGCTTGGCGTTCACGTCGTAGACGAACAAGGCGACCTCGGGGTTTGGGGCGCCGGCCTTGGGATATGCCTCGACGTCGAGCGTCGACTGAATCTGAGCTTGGTCCAGGGTGAGGTAGTAATCGGGAACCTTGCTCTCGTCGAACCGGTAATAGGCGAGCTTGGATCCGTCAGGCGAAAACCACATCGCCTCGCGGACGCCGAGCTCCTCTCCGTACACCCAGCTCGCTTGCCCGTACTTGACCCGCTTGTCCTTGCTGCCGTCGGTCGTCACCTGAACTTCGTTCTTGCCATCGGGATCGCTGATCCAGACGTTTTGATCTCGAAAGAACGCGCGGCGCTTCCCGTCCTCGCTGGTGACCTCGCTAAACTGGCGCCCGCGGTCCGGCGAGCGGCGCTGCCCGCGTCGGGCGGTCGTTCCGATCGCCGCAGGTGCGGCCCCACTCGAGCCCTCCGAAACCTGCATCGTGGCAAGGTCGAACGTGTACGTCTTGCCGTCCAAAGCGTAGGTGAAGGACTTGCCGTCCTGGGCCCAGGCTGGGTTCACATCGCCGCGCTTGACCGATCCATTGATCTCGCGGCGCATTTTGTCGTAGCGGTCGTATCGCGGCATCGTCGGAAGCTGATCTTGCGACCAGGCGATGGTACAGACGCCGTAGGCGATGCAGAGAAGCGCGCGAAGCCGAGTCATTGCGTGATTCTGACGAAACCGAACGTCGAGGCGTCGGCGGAGTGGGGAAGGGGCGCGTCGAGCCACAGGTATCCTCGTCTACGTTCCCATCTCCTTCACGAGTGCCGGTTCCTAACCTTATGAGAGTCCTGATCGCCGACGACGACCCCATCATTCGACTCGATCTCAAGCAGATGCTCGAGAATCTCGAGTACGCGGTCGTGGCCGAAGCCGGAGACGGACGTGAGGCGGTCGATCTGGCGCGTGCTCACAAGCCCGACATCTGCATCCTCGACGTAAAGATGCCGGTCATGGATGGCATCGAGGCTGTGACTTTGATCTCCGAAGAGGGGATTGCGCCGACGATCTTGCTGACCGCCTACAGCGATCGCGAGCTTGTCGATCGAGCGAAGTCGGCGGGAGTCTTTGCCTACCTCGTCAAGCCATTCAAGCCAAGCGATCTGCCTCCCGCGATCGAGGTCGCGCGAAGCCGCTATGAACAGAATCTCGAGCTGAGCCGAGAGCTCAGCGACCTGAACGAAAGGCTCGAGACCCGCAAGCTCGTCGACCGAGCGAAGGGCATTTTGATGCGGGCGGAAGCGATCGGCGAGGCCGAGGCATACCGCCGCATTCAGCTCCAATCGATGAACGCCCGCAAGTCGATGAAGGAAGTCGCGGAAGCGATCATCCTTGCCGCCGAAGTCTAGCGATCAGTATTCGGTTTTCGGATTGAGGCCCGGGCGGGGCACCGGGTAGCGACCGTCGGGACCGGGTTGCAGCGGCGCAGGCGACGACGCGGTGAGCGTGTCCAGCCCGGGTGCGAACTCGTGCTCGCAGTTCAGCATCTGATCGTAGGTGATCTCCTGGCCGGTGTGAGCGGCCATGCGCCCCATGCTCGTGACAAGGCTGGCCTGGACGCCACGCTTGACTTCGTTGTACGGCTTGTTGTCGCGGATCGCTTGGACGAGCTCGTCCCACTCGTTTTGGTAGGGATTCGTCGAATCGTTCGACTGCCACTGGACGGTTTCGGTCGTTGCGTTCTGGCCCTTGTGGATCGAAGACGGCCCTCCGCAGTCGTTCGCGCGAGCGGCGATCGCAATCCCCTTCGAGCCATGCACATAGCTGGAGTAGATGCCATGGGCGCCCTCCATGCAACGGCCGTCGAAGTAGAACTTGCTGCCGTCGGCAAACGTGTACTCGACCGAATAGGTGTCCAGGTTCTGATCGACCATCGTGACCCCGTCAGCGTCCTGCCGATAGTGGCGGCCACCTAGCGCCTGCGCGCTCACCGGCCAGTCGTCCTTCATCCAGCACAGGTGGTCGACGTGGTGAATGTAGAAGTCGCTGTAGCAGCCCCCGCTCGCCCAGAGGAAGCTGTGGAATCGCCGAACCTGGTAGTCGAGGTCGCTGACCTCGGCGGGCTTAGGCGGCGACTGGAAGTATCCAGCCGGACCGTGCATCCGATAGCCTCGCATCAGAACGACGTCGCCGATCTCGCCGCTGCGAATGCGGTCATGCAGCTCGATGAGATTCTTCGCATGGCGCGACATCAGCCCGACACCGACCTTCAGGTTCGCCGCGCTCGCCTTCTCTCCAAGATCCAGCATCCGACGGCTGGTCGGTCCGTCGACGGTGACCGGCTTCTCCATGAACACGTTCAGCTTCTTCTCGATCGCGTACGTGAAGTGGACCCAACGGAACGCGGGAGGGGTCGTGAGGATCACGATGTCGCCTGGTCTTAGGCTGTCCATCGCCTTCTTGTAGGCATCCCAACCCAGGAACTTGCGGTCCTCTGGAACGTCCATCTTGGCCCCGATCGTCTTGCTGAGATTGTCGAAGCTGCCCTTCAAACGGTCCTCGAAGGCGTCCGCCATCGCGTAAAGCTTGATCGGCCCGCTCGTCGTGCTCACCGCATTGACCGCCGCTCCGCTGCCACGGCCACCACAGCCAACGAGGGCGACCCGAATCTCGTCGCTGCCCTGCGTGTTGACAGTGGGGAGTTTGAATCCGCTCAGAGCGGAGGCGGCGGCGAGGCCACCGGTGGTCTTCAGGAACTGACGGCGAGAGGGGTGGGAGTTGTCGTTGCTCATGGCGCACATCGCGGGGCTGGCCCTGATCGGCATTTTAGCCTAACGGGTCGCAATGGCCGAAAGCGGGCCGACTCGCGCCTCTTGACATCAGATATACCATACGGGGTATAACACCCTCATGCACACAGAAGACCGCAAGGCGATCGATCGACGACTCGCTCGGATCGAGGGCCAGGTTCGCGGCGTTCGAAGGTTGCTCGACGAGGACGCCTACTGCCTTGACATCCTCAATCAGGTGGCGGCGATCTCCTCTGCGCTGAGTCAAGTCTCGGCCGCAGTGGCGAGCCAGCACATCAAGCACTGTGTGGTTGGGCACGAAGCGTCCGACGGTCATCCGACCGCCAACGCGATGTGCCGCGACGATCTTCTTGACGAGCTCGACGAGGTTCTGAGCCGCCTCGCACGATAGATACCCTAAGGAGTATATGATGAGCACCCAGTTGAAAATCGAAGGAATGACCTGCCAGAACTGCGTCAAGCACGTTCGGCAAGCGTTGGAGTCGGTGCCAGGCGTCGCATCGGTCGAGGTGGACCTCGATTCGGGACGGGCCACGGTGGCAGGCGAGGCCGCTCTGAGCGATCTGATCGCGGCCGTCGAAGAAGAGGGCTACGAAGCGCGGCAAGCATGATGGACCACGCCGCCCACGTCCATCAAGAGCGGGATGCCAGCGAGGAGACGACGCTCGACATCTCGGGGATGACCTGCGCCTCGTGTGTCCGTCGCGTCGAAAAAGCACTATCCAAAACGGAGGGGGTCAGCCTGGCGAACGTCAACTTCGCCACCCACCAGGCCACGGTGACGCATGAGGCAGGGGTACCCGTGGACGCGTTGGTACAAGCGGTCGACCACGCCGGTTACGGCGCAAGGCCGGTCGTCGACGACCCGCACGCCCATCACACCGCGTCCGAGCATGCAGAGCACCTGAAGGCCGAGTCGGAGGCAGAGTTGGCCAAGCTCAAGCGCGTGCTGATCGTATCGGCGGCTCTTTCCGCACCCTTGGTCGCCTTGTCGATGCTATGGCATCCACGACCCGAATGGGCGAACTGGCTGCTGTTCGCGCTGGCAACCCCGGTGATCTTCGGGTGCGGGTTCCGATTTTTCGCGATCGCCCTCAAAGCGATCCGGCATGGGAACACGACCATGGACACCCTCATCGCGATGGGGGCAGGGGCGGCGTGGGCCTACTCGACGTACTCCCTCATCAAGTTTCGGGGCCACGCCCACATGCAAAGCGAGCACGTCTACTACGAGACGGGCGCGGTAATCGTCACGCTGATCCTTCTTGGACGTTTCCTTGAGTCCCGGGCGAAGCGGCGCATGTCCGATTCGATTCGAAAGCTCATGGACCTCACTCCCCACACTGCCACGCTTGTCGGCCTGGACGGAGGTGAGAGCCAGGTGGACACGTCGGCGCTGCGGCCCGGCAACTTGGTTCGGGTGCGACCCGGCGAGCGAATCGCCGCGGACGGCATCGTTGTCGACGGCGAGTCGTTCGTCGACGAGTCGATGGTGACGGGCGAACCCCTCCCAGTCTCGAAACACGCGGGTGATCAAGTGGTGGGCGGCACCGTCAACGATCGAGGGAGCTTTGTCCTGCGCGTTGAACGGACGGGTTCGGAGACGACCCTCGCCCAGATCGCGCGGCTCGTCGAGCGAGCTCAGGGCTCAAAGGCGCCACTGCAGGGCTTGGCCGACCGGGTCTCCTCCTTCTTCGTCCCGATCGTGATCGTGATCGCCGGGGTCACATTGGCCCTGTCGCTGGCGTTTGGCCTGGGACTCGATCGAGGCATGATGGCGGCGGTCGCGGTCCTTGTCATCGCTTGTCCGTGCGCCCTCGGTCTCGCGACACCGACCGCACTGATGGTCGGCACTGGACGAGGGGCCGAGCTTGGGATTCTGGTCAAGGATGGCGAGGCGCTCGAGCGAGCGGGGACAGTCCGCTCCGTCCTCTTTGACAAGACCGGAACGCTCACCGAAGGTCGCCCTCAGTTGACTGACATCGAGCCATTCGGGCGATGGACCGCCGATGACGCGTTGGCATTCGCGGCCGCACTGGAAGCACCTAGCGAACACCCGATCGCTCGTGCCGCAGTAGAGGCGGCGAGTACGCGGGAGCTGAAGATCGCGGAGGTCAAAGGTTTCGTGGCGACACGGGGACAGGGAGTGACCGCTTCCGTCGACGGCGAAGCAGGTGCCGCGGGTCGACTCAGCTTTGTCGCAGGACTTTATCCCGAGATCCCAGACGACCTCGAGTCGAGCGTTCAACGCCTGCAAAGTCAAGGGAAGTCGACGTTCGTCGTCGCTGGCGGACGAGGATTCGCGGTCTTTGCGGTGTCGGATGTCGTCGCAGAGCACAGTGCTGACGCAGTCGCCGAGTTGAAAGCACTGGGCATCAGGCCGGTGATGGTCACCGGCGATCATGCGGCGAGCGCCCGAGCGATCGCCCACGAAGTCGGCGTCGAAGAGGTCCACGCAGACCTGCTTCCCGCGGACAAGTCTGACCTGGTTGCGAAGATTCAGAGGGAGGGACCGACCGCCATGGTCGGCGACGGGATCAACGACGCTCCTGCCTTGGCCCAGGCCGACCTTGGCATCGCAATGGGGACGGGCACCGACGTCGCAATCGAGACCGCCGGAGTGACCCTGTTGAGGGCCGACTTGCGCGGGGTGGCTCGCGCGATTCGACTGGCTCGCGCCACGCTTGCGACGATCCGCACGAACCTGTTCTGGGCGTTTGCTTACAACGTGGTAATGATCCCGCTCGCGGCGCTGGGGAAGTTGAGCCCGATGCTCGCCGCAGGCGCCATGGCCTTCTCGAGCGTGTCGGTCGTTCTGAACTCCCTCCGTCTCCGGCGGTTCAGCTAAGCGAGTCGTCCGCGATCAGCCGGTAACCGACGCCGGTCTCTGTGCGGATAAAGGTCGGATGGGTCGCATCGCGCTCGAGCTTTTGCCGGATGGACGCCATGTGAACGCGCAGCGTGTGGGTTGCATCCGCGTAGGCCGGCCCCCAGACCTCGACGAGCATCTGACGATGCGTCAGCACCCGGCCTGCATGCCTGGCGAGTAAGGCGAGAAGGCGGTACTCGATCGGAGTAAGTCGAACCTCTTGGCCGTCGACCCTGACGGTTCGGGCGACAAAGTCCAGGCGCAAGCCCGCGGCCTCGAACGTCGGCTCGCTGGCAGTTTGGGAGGCTGATCGTCGAAGGGCGACGCGGATGCGCGCCATCAGTTCTGGTACCGAGAACGGCTTCGTCACGTAGTCGTCGGCGCCGGCATCGAGGGCCGCGACCTTGTCGCGTTCCATCCCTCGCGCGGTCAGAACGATGACGGGAACCTGGCTCCATGAACGAAGTTCGGTGAGGACGTCCAACCCGTCGCGGTCGGGCAGACCCAAGTCCAGGAGCACGAGGTCTGGTGAGTGCCTGGCGGCGCACATGATCCCTTCCGCGGCCGTCGTCGCCTCAATCCACGTCGCCTCGTCCGCGGCCATGCTTGCCTGCAGAAACCTGCGAATCGGGGCCTCGTCCTCGATGATCAGAATCCGTGGCGCCTCAGGCATCCGTCACCTCCTCCCACTTCGGGAGTTCGAGGACGAATGAGGCCCCTTGAGGCCGGTTGCCGGCGGTCACCGTGCCACCGTGCGCCTCGGCGGCCGCGCGGCAAATCGCGAGTCCGAGCCCAAACCCGGATGGCCCGCTCTTGAAGAACCGGTCGAACACCTTCGCCTCGCTACCGGGTTCGAGTCCAGGGCCCTCGTCGGCCACCTCGATCGTGTAACGGGTCGGGCCGGCCGTGATCGTAACCGTGACGTGGACGCCCCGGCCGGCGTGCTTTGAAGCATTCTCCAAGAGATTGACGAGCACTTGCTCGATCAGGAGTCCATCCACCCAGGCGACGAGGTCCGATCCGTGGGTGACGAGATCGACCGGATGATCGAAAAGCTGCTCGGTTCGGAGGATCGCATTGGCCGCTAGCTCGTCGAGCCCGTTCCAGTCGAAGTCGAGTTCCAGGTGACCTTGCATCCTGGTCATGTCGAGCAAGTCTCGGATCATCCTCGACATCCGCAGGGACTCGTCGTGGATGGTTCTCGCCAGTTCCCGATTGCGCTCGGTCAGCTCTTGTTGCGCCATCAGCACCGACGACGAGCCCTCGATCGCCGCAAGAGGCGTGCGAAGGTCATGCGAGACGCTGCTCAACAGGTCGCTCCGCGTGCGCTCCAACTCCGCACGAAGCGCCTCCCGGTGGCGAGCGTCGGACTGCTCCTTGAGTCGTATCGTCAGCGTGCTGATCAGCAGACTCACCGTCAGCAAGACGGCCATCGTGAACAGGTATTCGACGTCGGCGACGGCGAGGGTCCCGCCGGGGGGCACGTAGAAGAAGTCGAACGAAGCGACCCCGAGCACGGATGCAAGAACTGATGCGCGCCGCGTCTCCCGACTGGCGACGTAGGTGACGCCAAGCAGGTAGACCATGACGAGATTGACCGTCGCGACATGGCGCACGAGCACGGCACACACCGCAGTCGCCAACACCGTAACCGCCAGGCTGACGCCAAGGTCACTCCAGCGTTGAAGGCCGGATCGTTCGAGCACCCGTTTGCCGCCATGACCCACCGGCCAGCATATCCCCTCTTAGCGAAGGAAGTAACGGGCATTCGAGACCACCACACCCCGACGCTTCCCGAGGGCTCGCTTGAGCTGCTGAGCGACGTTCTCCTGAAGCAGCCGATGATGCCAACGCGTGGCCACCGCTTCGGCGACGATCACCGTGATCACCCGGTTCGGATCTTCCTCGAGCATCTGGTCGATGTAATCGAGTGTCGGCTCGATCAGCGATCGATAGGGTGAGTCGATCACGACCAGCGGCACTTCCCTCGCGTTGGCCTCCCACTCCTGAGTCAGCTGGGAGACCTTGGTGCGGTCGAGGGTCACGTGGAGGCCACGCACGTCGGCGTGAAGCGACCTCGCATAGTCGAGCGCAGACAGGATTCCTTGATGCAAACGCGGCACAAGCAAGATCGCAGTCTGGCGAGAGGCTGATTCATGGGACCTGCCACGGATCGCAAGCTGCTCGGCGATTTCCGCATAGCGCTTGCGAATGCCAAGCAAACCAAAGGAGGTCGCGGTCACCAACACCAGCACGATCCAGGCGCCCTCACTGAATTTCGTCGTCAAGATCACGACCGCGACCACCCCGGTGCACAAGCCACCGAACCCATTGATCAGCACCTTGTAGGGCCAGCCGCGCTCCTTCAGGCGCTGCCAGTGACGCACCATTCCAGTCTGGGAAAGGGTGAAAGCGGTGAAGACACCGACCGCGTAGAGCGGCAGGAGCAGGTCGAGCTCACCCTTGAAATACCAGACGAGTGCGACCGCCAGGACGGCGAGGAGGAGGATTCCGTTTTGGTAGACCAGTCGGTCTCCCTGGCGGGCAAGCGGCCGCGGCAAGTAGCCGTCCCGAGCGAGGATACTGCTCAGCCTCGGGAAGTCGGCGAACGCGGTGTTCGCGGCAAGAATGAGGATCGTCGCTGTCGCGATCTGGATGTAGAAGAACCCGATTGACTTGGGGCCGAACACATAGGCGGCGATCTGCGAGACGAGCGTGCGGTACTCAGGATTCGCTGTCGCATGGAGGCTGATCGCGGGAAGATACTGGATAAGGAAGCCAGTTCCCAGGAACATCGCGATCATCAGGGCGGCAAGCCATCGCAGGCTGAGGACCGCGTTTCGACTCTCCGGCGCCCTGAATGCAGGCACACCATTGCTAATCGCCTCGACCCCGGTGAGGGCCACGCACCCGGCCGAGAACGAGCGCAGCAGAACGAACACGAACGGCAGGGCGGCCTCGCTCCCGATGACGCCGGGATCGGCGACGACGGTCTGAGGGGCGATCGGCGTTCCCCAAACCCTCACGACTCCCCAGACGATCATCACGAGCATGCCGATCACGAACCCATAGGATGGGAGCGCGAAGAGCATGCCTGACTCACGAACTCCTCGGAGGTTCGCCCAAGCGATGAGGGAGATGAATCCGATGTTGAGGGGAATCAGGGCTGGATGCAGACTGGGAAACGCCGAAACCAGGGCAGCCACTCCCGCCGCGACGCTGACCGCAACCGTCAAGACGTAGTCGATCAACAGCGCGGAGGCGGCGACCACGGCGGGCTTATGCCCCAAGTTGTCCGCGGCGACGATGTACGAACCACCACCGCTGGGATACGCGCGAACTGTCTGCTGGTACGACACCACGACGATGAGATAGAGCACGCAGATCGCGATCGTGACCGGCGGCTGCATGCCCATCGCATGAAGCCCGGCGAGCACGAGGATGCTGACGATCGCCTCCGTCGCATAGGCAGCGGACGACAGAGCATCCGACGCGAAGACCGGCAGACCGAAGAAGAGAGAGAGCCTCTCGTGGTGCTCCCGCGCAGTAGGAATGGGCCGGCCAATCAGGACGCGGCGGAGTTTCGTGAAGGGTGATTCAGTTGAGGTTGCAGCCACGGTGAGTCGTCGCGAAGAGCGACGTGTCTCAGAGGATTGCGCAGCTCCCGGTCAAGGCGGTGTCAGCAGAACGCTTCCTCGCGTCAAGATTCCGTCAAGAAGATGCCGAGGTACCCTCCCGGCGCGATGGGACCCGGCGAGACCAACGAACTTCTCTGGACTCTCGAACGCGCGTCTCTTCCTGGCCACCGAATCGTCCAACAGCCCTTCGCAACGTGGGTTCACTCCGACCGGCCCGTGGGCCTCAGATCGGTCCACGGTTGTCGCTTCGATCCGGACAATCTGGATGAGCAGATCGAGACGATTCTGCGCTCGTACCAAGCGGAGGGCAGCTACGCCAACTGGATGATCGGCCCGACGGCGACGCCGCCCGGGCTCGCGCTTCACATCCGCCGGAAGTATCGGCTCATGGGTCCCATGTATCTGCCGGCGATGGAGCTCGACCTCGCCAACGCCAAGCTTCCCGATTCGGCGGTTCCGTGCATGGTGATCGAGGACTGGGATGCGGTGCTTGAGCAGGGCCATCCGACCGCGCTGTGGTTCGCGAAGGCTCAGCGCAAAGCGATCGGGGCGATGATGCGTGAGATTGCCGCACTGGGCAACGCGATCTACTGCGTGTGCTACGCCGACGGGAGACTCGCGGGGGCGGCGACGGCGTTCATCGACGAACAGGGAGTCGCAGGCATCTACGACGTGGTCGTGAAGGAGGAGTTCCGAGGCCAAGGCCTGGGGACCGCGATCACCGCCTTTGCGCTACGGCAAGCGATCGACCGAGACTGCCGGCTCGCCGTGCTTCAAAGCCACAAGAAGGCAGTCGGCCTCTATGAGCGTCTGGGGTTTGTCGAGAATGGGCAGTTCGCCTCCCTCTACTACTCGCGGACTCGCTCCGCTTCCGATGCGGAGGTCAACGGAATCGCCGCTTCAAATCGCCAGTGAAATTTGCAGATCACGACCTTTTCATGTAAACTAGCGTCCACTATGGCCAGCACGACCAAGACTCCGCAGTCGGACAAGGAGCGGGCACTCGAGTCCGCCGTCTCCCAGATCGAAAAAGCCTTTGGCAAGGGCGCGATCATGCGCCTGGGCCAGGGTGAACGGGAAGCGATCGAGGCGATTTCGACGGGATCGTTGAGTCTGGATGTCGCGCTGGGAATCGGCGGACTGCCTCGCGGGCGCATCACCGAGATTTACGGAACAGAGTCGAGCGGAAAGACCACACTCGCCCTTCATACGGTCGCCGAGGCTCAGCGCAAGGGCGGCTTGGCCCTCTTTGTGGATGCAGAGCACGCGCTCGATGTGGAGTACGCACGTGCGCTAGGCGTCGACGTCGACAAGCTGTACATCTCGCAGCCGACCAGCGGCGAGGAAGCGCTTGAAATCATGGATGCGGTGATTCGGTCCGGCGCTGTCGACGTGGTCGTGCTCGACTCGGTCGCGGCGCTCGTGCCCAAGGCGGAGATCGAGGGCGAGATGGGCGACTCGTTCGTCGGCATTCAGGCACGCATGATGTCCCAAGCTCTGCGGAAGCTCGGCGGCAGCATCAACAAGTCGAACACGATCGCGATCTTCATCAACCAGCTTCGCGAGAAGATCGGCGTGATGTACGGCAACCCCGAGACGACCCCCGGCGGGCGAGCGCTCAAGTTCTGGGCTTCGATCCGGCTCGAAGTGCGCCGCGGAGACCCCATCAAGACGGGCGCGGAGCAGACCGGCGCCCGGATGAAGGTCAAAGTCGTGAAGAACAAGGTCGCGCCCCCCTTCCGAAGCGCGGAGTTCGACGTCCTCTACGGCCGCGGAATCTCGCGAGCCGGGGACCTCTTGGATGTCGCCGTCGCGCGGAATGTGATCGGGCGGGCGGGCACGTACTACAACTACGGCGACGTGCGGCTGGGACAGGGTCGAGACAACGCCCGCGAGTTCCTCGACGCAAACGAGGCCATCTTCAACGAAGTCGACCAGAAGGTGCGCGCGATGTTTGCCGCCGAGCGTGCGATGAGCCGGGGTGCGGTCGAGATGACGATAGAGGATGAGCCCGCAGACGAGTGAGGCCCCGTCGCGGAGTCGTGCATGGCTGAATCGAGCGCCTTGAGCCACGCGATGCGACTGCTTGTCAAACGTGATCTCACGGTCGCGGAGATCCGTCGCAAGCTGGAGGCGAAGCGCTTTGACGAGCCCGAAATCGACGAGGCTCTTGCGTGGCTTCACGCAAAGGGACTCATCGACGATGCCCGAGTCGTGGAAGCCCGCGTCGAAGCCCTCACACTCGGGAAGGGTGCTGGAGGCCGGCTCAAGGTGCGGGCCAAGCTCGAAGCGTCTGGCGCACCGGCGGATCTGATCGAATCGTCGATCGAGACGATCTCCGACGACGAGGAGTTGGCCCGCATGGGCACGCTCCTCGAATCAAAGTTCAAACAGGATCGCGACCGAGTCCGAGCAGGGCGTTTCCTGCTGGCCCGAGGGTTTGAGCCGGACCTCGTCGAGATCGCGCTCGATCGCTGGATCGACGCGTAGCGACCACCGGCACGTGTATCCTCGCAGCATGGAACCGGTCGTCGGCGTGATCATGGGCAGCAAGTCCGACCTCGACACGATGCGAGGAGCCGGCGACATGCTCGATCGGTTTGGGGTGTCCTATGAACTCAAAGTCGTCTCCGCGCACCGCACGCCGGAGGCGATGGCCGAGTACGCGAAGACCGCTCGAGAGCGTGGGCTCAAGGTGATCATCGCTGGCGCAGGCGGCGCGGCACACCTGCCAGGCATGGTAGCCTCGCTCACGACCCTACCGGTGATCGGCGTGCCAGTGACGACGACCGCCCTCAACGGCGAGGACTCGCTGTACTCGATCGTTCAGATGCCGGCAGGAGTTCCGGTAGCGACGGTCGGGATCGGCAACGCCAAGAACGCGGGCCTGCTCGCGGTGCGCATGCTCGGCTCGCACGACGAGGCCATCGCGCAGGCCCTCGAGCAGTACGCCCTCGATCTCGAACTGCAAGTCGAAGCCAAGAACGCCGCG
>WBZR01001175.1_pt2 | contig 18961 bp, 14 predicted proteins | sample 5204231 | NCBI WGS metagenome assembly WBZR01 (sample SAMN12412403, study PRJNA552823) | activated sludge metagenome | isolation source: activated sludge from anammox sidestream of wastewater treatment plant... | place: USA: Virginia | collected 2017-08 | reverse complement strand
AAGTAAGAGCAGGGAGTGGGGAGTAGGGAGTGGGGAGTGGGGAGTTTATCAATAAGACTCCCTACTCCCTACTCCCTACTCCCTACTCCCTGCTCCCAGAAACACGATGCGCTACATTCCGAATTCGGCCGAAGAGCGCGCGGCGATGCTGCGCGAAATGGGCCGCCAATCCGTTTCCGATCTTTTTCGTGGAATCCCTGACAAGCTCAAGCTCAAGCGCTCGCTCAACCTGCCGGCGGCGCTTTCCGAAACCGAAACGCTCGATTTCTTCCGCAACCTGGCTGAGCGCAACACCACGCGCCACACGGGCGGGAGAATGACTTCGTTTCTGGGCGCGGGCGCTTACGATCATTTCATCCCGACCATCATAGACACGCTGATTTCACGCTCGGAGTTTTATACCTCCTACACGCCGTATCAGCCGGAGATCAGCCAGGGCACGCTCCAGGCGATCTTCGAGTTTCAGACGATGATCTGCGAATTGACGGGGATGGATGTCTCGAACGCCTCGCTTTACGACGGTTCGACCGCGACCGCCGAAGCCGTGCTGATGGCCGAGCGCGTGACCAACCGCCCGAAAGTCGCGCTCGCCGGCAACCTGCATCCCGAATACCGGCAGGTCGTTGACACTTACGTCCACAACGCCGGGATCACCGAGCAGACGATCATCACCTGCGCCGAGACCGGAACGGTCTTGCCCGAAGCGATTCTCAACCTCGGATCGGATGTCGCCGCAGTCGTCGTGCAATCGCCAAACTTTTTCGGCGGCGTCGAGGATTTGCAGAAGCTGGCCGAAGCCACACACAAAATCGGCGCGCTGTTCGTCGTCGTTGTCGCCGAGGGCTTGAGCCTGGGGCTGCTGCAATCTCCCGGCAAGGCCGGCGCCGACATCGTTTGCGGCGAAGCGCAATCGTTCGGCATCCCGCTTTCGTTCGGCGGTTCGTACTGCGGATTTTTCGCGACGACCGAAAAATTGATGCGGCAGATTCCGGGCCGTCTGGTCGGTCAGACAACCGACACCGAAGGCCGCAGCGGTTTCGTGCTGACGCTGGCGACGCGCGAACAGCACATCCGCCGAGAGAAAGCCACGTCGAACATCTGCACCAATCAGGGACTGTATGCGCTGATGGCGACGATCTACCTTTCGACGATGGGCCGTCGCGGGCTGCGCGAGGTGGCCGAACAGAACGCGCAGAAAGCGCATTACGCGGCCAAACGAATTGCGGCTGTTGACGGTTATCAAATCCGATTCAGCGCGCCGTTCTTCAACGAGTTCGTCGTCAGTTGCCCGAAGCCGTCGGAAGAAATTTTGAGCAGGCTTGCCAGCAAAAAAATCATCGGCGGCCTGTCGCTCTCGCGCTTCTTCCCCGAAATGAAGAACGAGATTCTGGTGTGCGTGACCGAGACGACGACAAAGGCGGAAATTGATTCGCTGGTTGAAGCGTTGAAATAAACTGTGGCGGTAGCCCGATCGTGAGGGAGGGCGCGGTCATCGAAACCTCGCCCTCCCTCACGGTCGGGCTACCGCCACACCGGAGAAAGCAGTGATCAAAAAAGCGACTACTCACGTCAATCAAAACGAAGGTCTGATTTTCGAGCGTTCGCGTCCGGGGCGCGTGGGTTACAAACTGCCTGCGCTCGATGTCGAAGCCGAACCGATTGATTCCCTGATTGATTCAAAACTGCTGCGCGACGGCGATCTCGCGGGGCTGCCTGAAGTCAGCGAGGTTGACGTCATACGCCATTTCACGCGCATCTCGACGTGGAATTACGCTGTTGATTTCGGGATGTACCCGCTCGGCTCGTGCACGATGAAGTACAACCCGAAGCTCAACGAGCGCGTGGCGCGGATGGAAGGCTTCGCGGCGTCGCATCCGTACACGCCGGATGAATTCGCGCAGGGCAATCTGGAATTGCTGAAAGAGTTGGAAGACGCGTTGGCCGAGATCACTGGTTTGGCCGCAGTCAGCTTGCAGCCAGCCGCCGGAGCGCAGGGCGAGATGACCGGGCTGATGGTGATCCGCAAATGTTTGGAATCGCGCGGCGCCGCGCGCAAGCTGGTGTTGATTCCCGACTCGGCGCACGGCACCAACCCGGCTTCGGCTGCGATCTGCGGCTATCAGGTCAAGACGATCAAATCGAACGCCAACGGCGCGATTGATCTCGAAAATCTGCGGCAAGTCGTCAACGAAGACGTGGCGGCGCTGATGCTGACCAATCCTTCGACGCTCGGAATGTTCGAGGAGAACATCGAAGAGGTTTGCAGGATCGTGCATGACGCGGGCGGATTCGTTTACATGGACGGCGCGAATATGAACGCGCTGGTCGGCGTGACGCGACCGGGCGATATGGGCGCTGACGTGATCCATCTGAACCTGCACAAGACGTTCTCGACTCCGCACGGAGGCGGCGGGCCTGGCGCCGGGCCGATTGCCGTGACGAAAGAGCTTGAGCCGTTCCTTCCCTTCCCGCGCATCATTGAAGAGAAGAACCACAAGGGCGAGCGCGTCTTGAGATTGGAATATAATCGCCCCCAATCAATCGGGCGCGTGCGGGCGTTTCACGGCAATTACGCGGTGCTGGTTCGCGCGCTCTGCTACATCGTCACCTTAGGCCCGGACGGATTGCGCGAAGCGACCGAGACGGCGGTGCTCAACGCCAATTACATCGCACATCATTTGAAAGACGTTTACGAAGTCGCCTTCGACGGCCAGCCGATGCACGAGGTGATTCTGAACGACAAACGCCAGCAGAAAACCGGCGTCCACACGCTGGACATCGCCAAGCGGCTGATTGATTACGGCTTTCATCCGATGACGGTTTATTTCCCGCTGGTCGTTCCCGGCGCGATGATGATCGAGCCGACCGAGAGCGAAGGACGCGAAGAGCTTGATCTGTTCATTGACGCGATGAAATCAATCGCGCGCGAAGCCGAAGCCGATCCGGAACTGGTCAAGCAAGCGCCGCACAACACGCGCATCGGCAGGCTGGATGAAGCGGCGGCGGCGCGCAAACCGGCGCTTCGGTGGAAGCCGGCTAAAACTTCATCCGCTGCAGGCCGCGAATAATTTGTTTGGCCGGCGCCAGGACAACCTCTCAAGCAGAAAAATGCCGAACGGGAAGATGTGAGTTACCGATCTTTCTGTCCGGCGTTTTCCTGCTTTTGAGACCGGCCAATATCGAAAGAGACGGCAATACCCCCTTCTTGCGCACTTCACTGACGAAAGCTAGAATCCTCCACTGATTTCAAACAACATCATTCTCAGATCAAATGTGTTGGCGGACTGAAAACCGCAGCCGCCTCATCAACCGCTTCCGGAATTTATGGCAATGACCAATCCGTTGCACCCGCTATCGAAAGATTTTGCCGAACAGCTCAGAGACCAGATGCGCCGGATGCTGGCGCGATTGGACGAGATGCGCGCGATGGCTTTGAGTTCAGGCGCGCACGGGGTGTGGACGCCTCCGATAGACGTGTGTGAGATGGAGGATGCGATTCTGGTCAGAGTGGAGATACCCGGCATCCCGTCCGAACACGTGCGCGTCACGTTGAGCGACAATGTCCTCAGGATCGAAGGCCGCAAAGAAAGACCGAATGGCACAGGCAGTTTGCTGCCCGAAGCTGAACGCCCAATCCAATTCATCTGCCTGGAGCGGACGTTCGGCAGCTTCGCTTTCAGTTTGCCGCTGAAATGGCAGATTGACGCGCCGAATATTTCAGCGAGGATGGCGGACGGGGTTTTGCAAATTCGATTGCCGAAGACCGGCGACGGCGGGAGAGATGTTATGATCCCGGTTTCCGAATGAATATGGCTACAGAACAAGAAGAAAAACAAACTACACCTGAAAGCGCCGAAGAACAGATCAAGATCCCCGAAACGTTACCAGTGTTGCCGCTGCGCGACATCGTGATCTTTCCGTTCATGATCGTGCCGCTGTTTGTCAGCCGCGAACGCTCGATCCGCGCTGTTGACCAGGCGCTGGCCGAAAACCGCATGATCATGCTCGCCGCGCAAAAAGATTCCGACAAGGAAGAGCCGGGGCAGGGCGATCTTTACGACGTGGGCACGGTGGCCATCATCATGCGAATGCTGAAGCTGCCCGACGGACGCATCCGCATCCTGGTGCAAGGTATCTCGCGCGCCAAAGTCCATTTCCTCGAAGACAATCAGAACTTCCTGCAGGCGCACATCGAGGAATTGAAAGAGAATCCGCCGGAAGAGAACCTGGAACTCGAAGCTCTGACGCGCAACATCCGTTCGTCGCTCGAAAAGGCTGTCGGGCTGGGGAGAAACATCTCGCCCGAAGTGATGGCCATCGTCACGACGGTCGAAGACCCGGCGCGATTGGCCGACCTCGCCGCGTCCAACCTGGAACTCAAAGTCGAAGACGCGCAAACGGTGCTCGAGATGCTCGATGTCAATCCGCGCCTGCATCGCGTCAACGAACTTCTGAACAAAGAGATCGAAGTGTTGACCGTCCAGCAGGAGATCAACACGCAGGCCAAAGGCGAGATTGACCGCTCGCAGCGCGAGTTTTATCTGCGCCAGCAATTGAAAGCCATCCAGCAGGAACTTGGCGAAGGCAACGAACTGGCCGAAGACATCGCGCAATACCGCGAGAAGATGGCGAAGGGCAAAATGCCGAAAGCCGTCGAAGAGGAAGTTGATCGCCAGTTGAAGAAGCTCGAACGCATGCATCCGGACGCGGCTGAAACGGCGACGCTGCGCAACTGGCTGGACATCATGGTCGCGCTGCCCTGGTCGAAACATTCAAAAGAAAACCTCGATCTGAAAAAAGCGCAGGAAATTTTGGACGAGGATCATTACGGACTCGAAAAGGTCAAGGAGCGAATCATCGAAGCTCTGGCCGTCCGCAAGATCAAAGAAAAACCGAAAGGTTCGATTCTCTGTCTGGTCGGGCCTCCGGGCGTGGGCAAGACCAGTCTGGGCCGTTCGATAGCGCGCGCGATCAACCGCAAATTCGTCCGGCTGAGCCTGGGCGGCGTTCACGACGAAGCCGAAATTCGCGGCCATCGCCGCACCTACGTCGGCGCGATGCCCGGACGCATCGTCCAATCAATCCAGCAAGCCGGAACGAACAACCCGCTGATTATGCTCGACGAGATTGACAAGGTCAGTTCGGATTTTCGCGGCGACCCGTCGTCGGCGCTGCTTGAGGTGCTCGATCCCGAACAGAACTTTTCGTTCCGCGACAACTACCTGAACGTTCCATTCGATCTGTCGAACGTGATGTTTATGACGACGGCCAACGTGCTCGAAACGATCCAGCCCGCATTGCGCGACCGCATGGAAGTCATCCGCCTGTCGGGTTACACCGAAGACGAGAAGCTGCAGATCATTCTTCGCCACCTGCTGCCCAAGCAGATGGATGAAAACGGCATCAAGCCGGAAAACCTGAGCATCTCGGAACACGCGTTGCGCGACGCGGTGGTGAAATACACGCGCGAATCGGGCCTGCGTCAGCTTGAACGCGAGATCGGCAAAATCTGCCGCAAGGTGGCGCGCCGCGTCGCTGAAGGCGACAACGAACAGGTCAAAGTCTCGGTCAAAAATCTGCACGAGTTTTTAGGGCCTGCGAAGGTCGAGCCTGAAGAGATGTTGAAGCACGATCAGGTGGGCGTGGCGACTGGGCTGGCTGTGACGGCTACGGGTGGCGACATCCTCTTCATCGAAGCGCTGACGATGAAGGGCAAAGGCACGCTGCAATTGACGGGACAACTCGGCGACGTGATGCGTGAATCGGCTGTCGCGGCTTATTCATTCGCCAAATCGCGCGCGCGCGAACTGGGCATTGACGAAGAGGTCTTCACCAAGACCGACATCCACGTCCACATTCCCGAAGGCGCGATTCCGAAAGACGGCCCATCGGCGGGCATCACGATGGCGACGGCGCTGGTCTCGGCTCTCTCGAATCGCCCGATCAACAAACATGTCGCGATGACTGGCGAGATCACGCTGCGCGGCGACGTGCTGCCCATCGGCGGAGTCAAAGAGAAGCTGCTGGCCGCGCACCGCGCCCAGATGAAAAAAGTTCTCCTGCCCGTGCAAAATCGAAAAGACATGGAAGATGTGCCGCCGGAGCCGCAACGCGACATGGAGATCATCTTCGTGGACAACGTGCGGCAGGTCTTCGCCGAAGCGCTGCTGCCCGCGATGAAAGCAGCGAAGATTTCACACAACGGCAAACCTTCAGTGAAGCGGAAGTCGGCAGCTAAGTCAGCTAAAAAGTCTCAGGCCAAAAACAGGTAAAGATTTTGGCAAGCGCAAAAGGAAAGGGGCTGGCCTGATCGGTCAGCCCCTTTCCTTTCGCGCAAAATCGCCGTCCGGTTCGATCAGTTGAGCGTGAAGTTGAAAGTGATCACGCCGATGGCGCGTACCGGACGCCCATTCAACTCAGTCGGAATGAAAAGCCATTGCCGGGCCGCTTGCAACGCGGCGTCGCGCAACAGCGGATGGCCGGAGAGCAGGGTCGCGTTGCTGACCTCGCCGGTTTCAGAGATGGCGATCTGAACCTGCACCGCGCCCTGAACCCGCGCCTGTCTGGCGATTGCCGGGTAGGGCGGCTGCACCTTCCTGAGCGCGCGGCCTTGCGTGAGCACGCTCGTCAGCCTGACCACCTGATCCTGAGCCGGAGTCGCGGCAGGTTTTGCGGCAGGCGTTGGAGTCGGAGGCGGCGGTGGCGGCGGCTCTTTCGTGCTTGGCGCTCCGGGTACTCCGCCATCACGACCAGCCCCCGTCCAAGTGGGCGCGCCAGGAACCAATGTTCTCGGTTCGAAATTCACGGTCTTCCACTGATCCGGTGGAAGATCAACGATCTTTTTCGGCGGAGCCAAACTGAGATTCGGCGCCGACTTGGGGTTCGATTGCACGGGCAGAGGATCCGGATTGCCTGCTGGCGGGGGCGGAGGAGCCAGGCAAGTAATCACATCGTATTCTTCGGCCAGCGCCGGGCGGAACCCGACGATAGTCATCACGCCGAGCGCGGTCAGCGCAACGACATAGATCACGCCGGTGACGAGGAAGAGCCGCTTCGCGCGTCTCCCCTGTTTCTGTGTTGCTGATTCAACCAGTTTATCGAACATCGCTTTTTCTCCTTCTGATGGCCGCTTCCTACCGGTCGCGGAGTTGATGCGACGTTTCAGCCGATGGATTTGCAATGAGAAATTTGGAGATTCGGAATTTGAGATGGAGACTCATTGATCGAGGTTTTCGATCTGCAACCCGATTGGCGCGCAACCAGCGATCTTCATCACGTCAACCACTTTCACCACTTCGCCGTAGTTCAATGCGCGGGGCGCTTTCAGGAAAACGCCTTTGAGTTCCAGGGGACGCCCATCCAGCGCGCGAAGCAGCAACGATTGCAATTCGTCGAGCGTGTTCGCCGGCTGGCTGTTCAACGCGTAACCGCCACCCCGATTGATTGTCACGACCAGCGCGTTTTGATCAATAACCGCAGGGGCATCCGGATTCTGCTTTACAGGAATCTTCGCGTCGAATTTAGAGGGCGCCATCGGGCTGATGATCATAAAAATGATCAGCAGGACGAGCAGCACGTCAATCAGCGGCGTGACGTTGATGAACGGAGCGACGATCTTTTTCGTATGCCTTACGCTGTTCATTTCATTACTCCTTCGCCCGCTTGCGGCGATGTCACGGCGATTGTGGACACACTTCCACTTCGGCGGCTCAATGATTGAACCAATGTCAATCATCCCCGCTCACTGTTTTGAATGCAGGTGTCCCGATCAGTCGCGATTGAGACGCGACCGCCAAAATGGACACCTCGGAATTTCACTCGCTGAATCTAAAGGCGAGCCGTGATGGTAATCGAGCTGAGATAGACGACCGCATCCGAACTGGTGTTTCGGTTGGTGCTGGCGCGTAGAAATGTTCCGCGCTGCGCCATGGCGGTCGAGAGTTTCGCCTGCATCGAAGGATCGTTCGGCGGCACGACGTACATAATCGTCGCCGCGCCATCGTTGCGTATCTCCGCGGTCAAAATCACATCCTCTTCCCGGAGGCCTGCGACGACGCCCCGAACCCCCTCCGGATTGAGTAGTGACGGCGGCGGCGGCGTGTAAATCAACGCGGCCTTCAGCGCCGCCTGGTAGCGCAAGGCGTCATCGTTCTGGACGTCAAAGATCGTCTGGGTCGCCAAAGTCGCCAGATCGAAGGCGCGATGGGACTGTCTTAAAACTTCGGTCACCACAACAAAGAACAGGCCAAGCGAAACGATTGCGCCGATGCTCAGCGAAAAGATTTTGGCTCTGTGCCCTTCCAGCCAGTTGGCGAAAGTGTTGAACCAGAAATTACGTAATTCGACGCGGCTTAGTCCGACGCCCGCGACCTGAGTTCTCAGAGCTTGCGCCCCGGCGGAGCGCGCTTTAGCTGATTGAGCGGCCTCACGCCGCAAACGGTTTTGAATCTGTCCGGTCAATTCGGGCGGCGATTGCGGCGCGGCCAGCGCTCGTAAATCGGCCCGCAGGCTGCGCATCTCGGCGGCGCTACGACGGCATGCGGCGCATTCACGCAGATGCCGCTGGAGCGCAATCTGATCGTGCTCAGCCGCGTGCCCATCAAGCTGAGCCGAATAGAGCAGTGGGAAATCTCTGCAAATCATGGCGTCTCTCGAATGCCGCTTCCCCCCGGTTGCGGCGCTGTGTCGGGAGCCGCCGCTCATCGTGAGCGCGCGGTTAAGAGAACCAAAATGGGTTGCTGACCTGTTTGGTTCCGTCGTATTCGCCGACCCATCGGCTTTGAGCGTCGAAAGTGGCGCTCACGATGAGCGGCGGCTCCCGAAATTTATACCTTCACTCCTGCTTGTATTTTTTCGCGCAACATTTCGCGTCCGCGAGCGATGCGCGATTTGACGGTGCCGACTGAAACTTCGGTCACCCAGGCTATCTCTTCGTAAGACAGTCCTTCGATATCCCGCAAGATTACGGCGATGCGGAAATCTTTCTTCAACTGCGACAACCCGCGTTCGATCTGCCTTCCGCGTTCGCGCGACAGGGTTTCGTCTTCGGGCGTGGCGCGCTGGCTTTGCAAATAATCAATCAGCGAGCGCTGCCCGTCGTCATCCCCCATCCCCAGCGAGGCGTCGAGCGAAGTCGTATCGCTACGACGGCGGCGGCGGCGCCAACGCTCCGTGCTGCGGGCCTGATTGATCGCGATGCGGCAGATCCAGGTCTTCAGGCTAGCTTCGCCACGGAAGTTGGCGAAGTGCCGGTAGATTTTCAAAAACGTTTCCTGCGCCGCGTCGCGCGCGTCTTCGGCGTCGTTCAGAATGCGAAGCGCGAGCGCATAAACCAGCGGTTGGTATTCCTCGACCAGTTGGTCGAAGGCGTCCATTTCGCCTGCCTTGAGGCGGACAACGAGCGCCGATTCAAACGGACACGGTTGCGCCAGACGCGGCGTTACGGCTTCCAGCACAGGGTGGGAGCCAAACTCCGGCGTCAGAAGTTCAGAGCGGCTGAACTCCTCTAATCCGGCAACCAGCAATGCCTCTTTTTCGGCCAGCATGCGCGCCCAATCTCCAATTTTTTTTGGTCAATGTTAGGGCTTTACTTCGCGCCTCGTTGTCATTTCCAACGACACCCGCTTAGACACCGAAGCCGGAAGTAAGTTCCTGCGTGATCATAAATTTTTGCGGGAGAAGTTGGAAGGGAGACGGAGGGACAGAGAGACGGAGGGACGGAGGGACGGAGAGACAGAGTGAGTTTCATGTCTCTGCCTCCCTCCGTCCGTTCGTCTCTGCGACTAACGCACAGCGGCGCTCAATGCCTCATCAATCGTCTTCAGCGCGAAGTCGCATTGACTCTGATCAATGACCAGTGGCGGCGACAACCGGATCGTGCTCACGCCGCAACCGAGCGTGACCAGGCCACGTTTGAAACACTCCGTCTCGAATCGAGCCAGCGCCTCAGGGTGCGGCTCTTTTGTCACGCGGTCTTTGACCAACTCAATGCCGATCATCAGACCTTTGCCGCGCACATCGCCGATAATCGCGTGTTTGTTCATCAACGCGCGAAAACCTTCGAGCAGATAATTTCCCATCTTCGCCGCGTTCTCGATCAAATGGTTTTCGAGCAGTTCTATCGTGGCGAGCGACGCCGCAATCGCCACCGGGTTGCCGCCGAAAGTCGAGGCGTGCGCGCCCGGATGCCAGTTCATCACGTCAGCCCGCGCAATCGTCGCGCTGAGCGGGAGGCCCGAAGCGATCCCCTTGGCCGAGGTCAGGATGTCGGGCGTGAAATCGAAATGCCCGGAAGCGAACATCTTGCCTGTGCGGCCCATCCCCGATTGCACCTCATCGGCGATGACCAGCACGCCATTCCGGTCAGCGATCTCGCGGATGGTTTGCAGGAAGGACGCGGGCGGGACGATGTAACCGCCTTCACCCTGGATCACTTCCAGAACTATCGCGGCGCATTCGTCGGCGGGCACAGTGGTTTTGAAAAGTATGTCTTCAATCACCCGCGCGCAGTGCGGCCCTTTCGATTCCATCGCGCCACAGGTTTCCGGCGTCAGGTTGTAAGGGCAGCGGTAACAGTTGGCGTAAGGGATGTGCGTCACGTCCAGCGCCTGAGCGCCGAAACCGAAGCGCTGCCGGGCCTTGCTGGCCGTGAGCGAGAGCGCGCCCATCGTTCGCCCGTGAAAAGCGCCGAAGAAGGCGATCAACTTGGGCCGCCGCGTCGTGTACATCGCCAGCTTGACCGCGCCTTCGACGGCCTCGGCGCCGGAGTTGCCGAAATGGACTCGCTTCTCGTGATCGCCCGGCGCCAACCTGCTCAGCTTTTCAGCCAGCGCGGGCAGTTGCGGGTAGTAATAATCAGCCGCGCAGATGTGGATGAAATCTTCCACCTGCTTCTTGATCGCTTCAACGATCTGCGGGTGCGAATGGCCTGTCGAGCAGACGGCGACCCCCGCGTTGAAATCGAGAAAGATATTGCCGTCAACGTCTTCGATCATCGCGCCCTTTGCGCGTTTGATAACCAGCGGATACGGGCGCGTGTAGGATGGCGAGATGTATTTCGCGTCCTGATCAACGATCTCTTTCGCCTTCGGCCCCGGCAATTCGGTGACCAGTTTCGGCAGCTTTGCTGTTTTCAATTCAACTGCATTGATCATGTTTATACCTCCGAAAAGTTGAAATAGCGCACGTGAACTGATGAAAATCGGCCTTGACCGGATCAATCCGTACGCAACTTTATGTCAATTTGATGTTGGTTCGCTGAGTTACGATGAGCGGACGAGGAGGTATTAGTCCGCGAAAAGATTCTTGCGGGAGAGTGTGGGAACGTGTTGTTTGACCAGGAACATCATCACTTCCTGCGCCATCGCAGCCCTTCTTTCGTATCTTCGAGGATGATGCCCATTGCCGTGAGTTGATTACGAATCTCGTCGGCGCGGGCGAAATTCTTTGCGGCGCGCGCGGCCTGCCGCTCGTCAATTAAAGCCTGAATCTCGGAATCGAGCAACTCCTGCTTGACCTCTCCGAAGACGTTGAAGACCGAATCGAAGCGATCAATCATCGCAAGCAACGCCTCACGGTCGCCCGCTCTGACAGCGCCTTGCGCCATCGCGGTGTTGGTTTCGCGCACGAAGTCGTGAATCGCGGCCAGAGCTTCGGCGGTGTTCAGATCGTCGTCCAGAGCCTCTTCAAACCGCCGCTGCGATTGTTCGATCAATTCAGCGATTGCGGGCGATGATCCCTCTTCGGCCTTCAACTCCGTCAAGCGTCTCTTGAAATCGTTCAGGCGTTCTACTGTGCTCTCGGCCCCACGCAATCCTTCGAGCGTGAAGTTGAGTTGTTTGTGATGCGGAGCGGAAAGCAGCAGATAGCGGATTGCGCGCGGCGTGTGGCCTTTGGCGATCAGATCGCGGAAGGTGAAGAAGTTGCCGAGCTTCTTCGACATCTTCTGCCCTTCGACCATCAGGAATTCGGCGTGAACCCAGTAACGCACGAATTGCTTGCCGGTCGCGCCTTCCGACTGGGCAATCTCGTTCTCGTGATGCGGAAAGACCAGATCAATGCCGCCCGCGTGAATGTCGAAGGTCTCGCCGAGCGATTTCATTGACATCGCCGAGCATTCGATGTGCCAGCCCGGACGGCCTTCGCCCAGTTCGGTTTCCCAGGAAGGCTCGCCCGGCTTCGCAGCTTTCCACAACACGAAATCGCGGACGTTCTCCTTGTCATATTCATCCGCGTCCACACGCTCGCTGGCGCCCGCGACGTTGCCCTCGAACTTCATCTTCGACAGCCGCCCGTATCTCTCAAAACCCGCGATGCGGAAATAGGTCGAGCCTTCGGATTGGTAGGTGTAGCCGTTCGCGCCGAGCCGCTTGATGATCTCGATCATCTCCGGGATGTGATCGGTGGCGCGCAAGACCTCTTCAGGCCGTTCGGCGCCAAGCGCATCGAAGTCTTCGAAGAAATATTGAATGTAGCGGTCAGTGTATTCGCGTAAAGACTTCTTTTGCTCGACCGCGCGCGCGATGATCTTGTCGTCAACGTCGGTGATGTTCATCACGTGCCGCAGCCGGTAGCCTTTGTACTTTATGTAACGCCGCAGGAGATCGGCGAAGAGGAACGTTCTGAAATTACCGATGTGCGCGTAATCGTAAACGGTAGGGCCGCAGACGTACATTCGGACTTCAGGCGGATTGATTGGCTGGAACTCTTCAATTCGGTTGGTCAGGGTGTTGTATATCTTGAGCATTGGATAACAGTCTCATCAAAGAAGATTTCGTGGTCGGGCACGTAAGGCTGAGTTTATTGAAGCGGCTGAGAGCTTGTCAATCAATGATTTCTGGCAATGATTTCTGACAATGATTTCTGGCGCGCCCTAAAATAAAAATGGCTGGCAAGCCGTAACCTGCCAGCCGTCAAACCACTTAACCTCACCCCTTGGAAGGAACCACGAAGCAATTCAGAATCAATCGGTAAAATTATTCACCATTCTCGACGCGAAGATTGTTCTTCACGGAGAAAACGTTCGGAACCCCATTGGCCGCAATGAACGCGCGTGTCGCATCACTTTTGTTCGGCACAACACCTTCGAGCGTCACATTGCCGTTTTTGACGATGATGTGAATCGGCGGCACGGCCTGCAATCCCAGCCGGTCAAGACCGGGCTGGCGATAGATCGCGCGATAAACCGCAATGCGTGTCCGGTTGTCGAATCCGGAGAGCGGCAGAACTTCAATTTTGTTGATCACTTGATCAACACCGGCCACCCGCTCAACCACGCGCTCAGCGTCTTTCTTCAAAGTCGGACGCGAAACCTGCCCATAAAGCGTCACCACGCCTTCTTCATATCTGAACGCCAGATTGTCAAACACGCCGTAGAACGGCAGCGTGACCAGTTCCTTGCGAATCTTCTTCATCAGCCTGACATCATCTTCAGCAGCGTTGGCCGGATTCGCAGCAACCGGTGTTATCGCAGCCGTAGCCGTAATCAATGCAAGAACCATCCCAGCAAATAACCTCTTCATATCTTTTCCTCCTCCATTGGCGAAAAACGCCTCGCGTTTCTCGGATATTTCATCACTTCATTGCGCGCCTTTGATGTGGCAAAGGCGCGTGCAGGTTGGTTGATTCCAGCGCATCCGCCACCAAATTTTTCACATATTGTTTGAATCCGATGTTGTGTACGTCAGGCGACGAACAGACTGAGAGCCGGCTAAGAATGGACTTCTAGACAATCGCCTTTATGCTCGCGTATATTGATTGTCCTCCATAAGAATGAATTGAAATCCATACGGGAGCGAGTAATGCCAGATTTGAGGAATGGGCTGATCAGGAGTGTTGTTCCAGGCGCGGGTGTTGATGGTGGGGAGGTCGTGATCACCTGCGAAGGTTATGACACTTCGGATTATTCGGCCTGTAAAGTTTTGTTCGGTAATCAACGCGGGCGGCTGGTCAGCGCGTCTCCTTCGCGCGTGATCGCCGCAGTCCCCGAGTACGAGGTCAGCGTGAGCGGCGAGGAATTGCGGCTCACGAGCGCGACGGCGGATTCCTCGACTCCTTTCAAGCTCGGCGCGAAGATTGCGGAAAATCTGCATCCGGTCGCCAACCCGGCGATTGACCGCGACGATGGCAGTATCTACGTTACGTTGTCGGGGCAGCGCGGTCAGAAGGTTCCTGTTTCGATTTATAAAATCACGTCCGACGACACTGTCTCGCCCTTCATTTCCGACATCGTCAATCCAACCGGCATGGCGTTCAGCCGCGAAGGCACGCTGTACGTGACCAGCCGCTACGACGGCACGCTCTATCGCGTTTCTCCGTTCAAGGAAGTTCAAACCGTAGCCTCTGAACTGGGCATTGCGACGGGCGTGGCATTCGACCACAAAGGCGAGATTTACGTGGGTGACAGGAGCGGAACCATCTTCCGCGTGAACGAAATCGGCGAGTCGCGCCCGTTCGCTTCGCTCGAAGCGAGCGTCGCGGCGTATCACCTGGCGTTCGGGCCGGATGGAGATTTGTATGTCACGGGGCCAACCGTCTCCTCGTTTGAAAGCGTGATGCGCATTGACGCGATGGGCAACGTCACGACATTTTACACAGGGCTTGGGCGTCCGCAGGGACTGGCGTTCGACACCACAGGCAATCTATACGTGGCCGCGTCCTTGCGTGGTCATCGCGGCATCGCGCGCATCACGGCTGACGGACGCAACGCCGAAATCGTAGTTTCCGGTTCGGCGCTCGTTGGGCTGGCGTTCGACGACGCCGGCAATATGATTGTCGTCAGCACACAATGCGTTTACCGCGTGCCGATGGGCGTCAGAGGTTATTCCGTTTTTTGATTTTGAACCGGACACTGCGCGACCGCAAAATTCCTGTTCAGACCAGCGCGAAATGAGCTAAGATTGCTGCGCTTCCTTTGCGCCTCCGATAATAGGCAAGTCTGAACCCCACAACCCCAACCAAAGCGTCGAAAGACAGCGCCAAAGAGGAAGCCGGAACCATGATGCAAGCAGGCTCAATAATAGAAAAACCAGCTACGGAAAAATTTGAGAGCGGAAAATCGAGATCAATACAACTGAGTCCGCAAATCCTGGCGAAAGAACAGGAGCTTCGACGCATCCTGCGCGAGATGGAATCGGTCATCATTGCTTTTTCCGGGGGCGTTGACAGCGCGTATCTCGCTTACGCGGCCTCCGCCGCGCTTGGCGACCGCGCTCTGGCCGTGACGGGCGAAAGCCCCAGCTACCCTGACTTTCAACGGCAGGATGCGCTCGACATCGTCAATCAATTCTCGATCTCGCACGAGTTCATCATCACGGACGAGATCAACGATCCAAACTATCAGGCCAACCCGGCGAACCGCTGTTATTTCTGTAAGAACGAATTGTTCACGAAACTTTCATCGCTTGCCGCCGAGCGCGGCTACGCTTTCGTGTGCGACGGGAATAACGCCGATGACGTCGGGGATTATCGTCCAGGAAGGCAGGCGGCAAGAGAATTGAACGTCCGCAGTCCGCTGATCGAAGCCGGGCTAACCAAATCCGAAATTCGAGTCCTGTCGCAAACCGCCGGTTTGCCTGTGTGGGATCGCCCGGCGTCTGCTTGCCTATCTTCGCGCATCCCCTACGGAACGCCAGTGACGATTGAGAAACTTTCGGTGATTGAACGCGGTGAGGCCAGATTGCGCGCTCTGGGATTCAATCAAATGCGCGTTCGCCATCACGGCGATATTGTCAGAATCGAAATTGCTCCTGATGAGATGCCTCGAGCGCTCGACACCGAAATGACCGGGCGGATGGCGGCGGCGTTCAAACAACTTGGGTTCAAATTTGTCACCCTCGATCTTGAGGGCTATCGCACCGGGGCGCTGAACGAAACCCTGCCGGTAAAGACGATGCCCCAATGGTCAGAAAAGCCGGATGGAAATCTGGATGAAAAAGTGGAAGGCTCATTGAAAAGTTGAACAGTGGAATAATAAGGGCGGGGATGCGGAAATCACCCGCCCTGTTCATTTTTGGCAACTCATAAAATATGGCGCTCTGGCCCGTCTGAGATGAATTCCCTGCCTCTAAACTTTCGATCAGACGAGGCGCGCTAAAATTTGGAGGTGTTTGTGGCAGTAGCATTCGTAGACGATGTCCGACAAATCAAAGAAGAAAATCCCTTCGAGTCCATGATGTCGCGTTTTGATCACGCGGCCCAATTACTGCAACTCGACCCTGACCTGTACAAAGTCCTGCGCGTTCCCAACCGCGAAATCACCATTTACATTCCGGTTTTTATGGATGATGGCCGCATTGAAGTCTTCACCGGTTACCGCGTGCAACACAACTTCGCTCGCGGCCCGGCGAAAGGCGGCATTCGTTACGCGCCCGATGTCACGCTCGACGAGGTGCGCGCGCTGGCGGCCTGGATGACGTGGAAATGCGCCGTCGTCAACATCCCCTTCGGCGGGGCGAAAGGAGGAGTCATTTGCGACCCCTCGCAAATGTCGCAGAGCGAGCTTGAACGGCTGACGCGGCGTTACACCGCCGAGTTGATTGATTTCATCGGTCCCGAACGCGATGTGCCCGCGCCCGACATGAACACCAGCGAACAGACCATGGCCTGGATCATGGATACATATTCGATGCACGCGCGACACACCGTCACAGCCGTCGTCACCGGCAAACCGATTGACCTTTCCGGCTCTCAAGGCCGCCGCGAAGCCACCGGACGCGGCCTGCTTTTCGTCACCGACGAGGCGGTAAAAAAATTAGGGATGAAGGCTGAAAACACCCGCGTCGTAATTCAGGGATCTGGAAACGTGGGAGGGACGGCTGCGCGGCTGATGCATGAAACCGGTTACAAAATCGTGGCGGTTTCGGATATTCATGGCGGGATTTACAACTCGAAGGGATTGAATATTCCCGATCTGATGAATTATCTGGCCAAACACAAAACTCTGGAGAAATACCAGGACGCCGAGCCGGTCTCAAACCACGAGCTGCTGGAACTCGATTGCGAAGTGCTGCTGCCCGCCGCGACTGAAAATCAGATCACCAGTCATAACGCTCACAAGATCAAATGCAGGATTCTCGCCGAAGGCGCCAATGGCCCCACTACGGCGGCGGCGGACGACATACTCGAAAGCAACGGAGTTTTCGTCATCCCCGATATTCTGGCGAACGCGGGCGGCGTGACTTGCAGCTATTTCGAGTGGGTTCAGGATCGGATGGGTTATTTCTGGAAAGAGGACATGGTCAACGAACGGTTGAAAGACATTATGGTCGCAAGCTTTCACGACGTAGTTAAGTACGCTGAAAATCATAGCGTCAACAACCGCATAGCGGCCTATATGCTGGCGATTGATCGTGTCGCTTATGTTACACGGGTGCGAGGCATTTATGCTTAACAACAAGTGAGAGATGGCGGCTCTAAACTGACAAACGAAAGCAGCAAATCACGCTAAGTCTTTGTCAGGCTTGCAAGATTGGAATTGACACATGGCGCCCTATCGTATAGATTTTGGCGCGAAGTTCTGTCCAGTCTTCATTCAACTGCGCAGTCAGCTTATTGCAATTCGGATTGACCATTCCTGGCGAATTTCATTCGCTGTTGGTTGAATCGTTCTTTGAGTTTTTCGCGCTCGATCCTGATCGGCTTACAGCAAGTTGATCAGACTCGATCTTTTGATTCTCAAACTTTGTCTCTGATGATTTGCGCGAGTGATAGATGAGAGTTTCACTCCCAGGTCGTCGTACAAACTTAAGAAGAAAAACAAAATTGTCACCCAGTTCAGGAGGAGAAATATGAGTTTTGCGAGAAGATTGCTCGGTCTGACGCTCACGCTCCTGCTCATCGGAGTTGTTGCCCAGGCGCAGACCCCACGCTCAACAGATGATCCTCGCAATCTGGCCCCGACCGTCACAGGCGGTACCGGGCTGTTCACGGTTTACGACGCTCAGACCTTGCGAAAAGGAGAGTTCAACGTCGGGTTCTTTGCCAACCACTTCCATCGCGACCCAGGCGATCTCGCATGGCAAGTCTACCCGGTCAACTTCCAGGTTGGATTCAACGATTACCTTGAGGTATTCGCCAACTTCGAAGCCCAACGAGTTGTTTCGGTCGGCCAGCCGATTCTTCTCAGCGGCTTCTATCTTCCGGATGTCAGAACCAGAACGCTACCCGTCGGACGTGTGGTCATCGTCCCCGGACAAAACGTAGCGTCACTCACAATCGGCGATCCTTGCGGCAACGGCGGATTTCCCGGCCCCTGCCGCGCTCCCAACGTTGGGGGACTTGGAGGTTTCGCTTCGGGGCCTTTCGTAGCGCGTCCGAGTGGAAATGACACGGCGGTTTATGTCGGTCTTGGCGCGCCTGTCGGCGGCATTCTGCCGGCTATTGTGCCCAATGACCTGCCGAACTACTATCCGGGCGCGCCCTTCCTGGCGCGCTTCTCCGATCACCACACCGGCGACGTTTGGGTCGGCGGCAAGATTCGGTTCACAGGCCCGAAGAACCCGTTCGGATTTGCTCTAATTCCTTTGTTGAAGATTCCGACCACACGGGAGCTTAACATCGGCCTTGAGCGAGGACGCGGTACCGGCAATTTCGATTATGGTGTGATAGCAGCCTTCGATGGGCGCCTGCACAGATATATCAATCTCAGCACCAATATCGGATTCATCAAGGTGGGCGATCCGCGAGCCGAAGATATGAATCTGGGCCCGCTGTGCGTCGGTTGCGGTGTCATTCAGGGCTTCGGTCGCAGCGAGCGCTCACTCGATCTGCCAAACGAACTTCGCGCGGGCATCGCGTTCGATTTCCCGCTGAGTCAATATCTGCAATTCATCACTGAAATCCGTTCGACACATTACGTAAGTTCACGCACGCCGAGCCTGCTCAGAAACAGCCCGGTTGATTTCATCGGCGGCGCGCGTATCTTCCCGTACCGCTGGCTTTCGATCAGCGCCGCCGCCACGTC
>WBZR01001607.1_pt1 | contig 18982 bp, 17 predicted proteins | sample 5204231 | NCBI WGS metagenome assembly WBZR01 (sample SAMN12412403, study PRJNA552823) | activated sludge metagenome | isolation source: activated sludge from anammox sidestream of wastewater treatment plant... | place: USA: Virginia | collected 2017-08 | reverse complement strand
CATATTGCCGAATGGGGTTATGTAAGTCTTTATCTAAATAACACCTGGAACAGAATTTATTTTCTTGATACAGATACAACTTGGCATAATTACCTAATTAAATATAATAAATCTGATTTAAAGTTAATATCATACGTTGATGGCAGCTTAAAATACGAATACAGTGGATTTACTTATTCAAATATGGCTGATAACAGTGCATTTTCTGTCGGCAATATTGGGTTCCTTCCACAATGGGGTCCGCAAACATATTATGTAAGCAATAACTGGTTCAAAGGAAGTATAACTTCAATAAAGATCACATCTAATACAAATACAATTGTTAATTATCTATTCAACGAAGGCGCGGGACAGGTTGTAAGAGACTCGTTAACATATTACTATACGGATAGAACATATCCGGGTAATTCAAGCTGCGGGCTTTCACACATGATGCTTGGTTATATGATGGCAGCAGATACTTGCGACCCCGAATGGGTGTCAAATAATTTACCTGTACAGTCAAAATTTACAAGTCTTGGTGGCGGGGTGCAGAATTTGTATATTAATGGAGAGACCCGTTATTACAATGCAACATCTTCTCTTGCTATGACAATATGGAACGGACTATTAATAAACACAGGATATTTTAATATAGCAGGCGGCGTGAATGCAAAAAATATTGCTTCATGGAATGGTTCTGCATGGGAATCTCTTGGGGAAGGTTTAAACCAAGAAGCACAATCGCTTAGAGAATTTAATGGTGAGCTTTATTGCGGAGGGTACTTTGATACAGCGGGTTATATGGCTGCACGTTATATAGCCAAATGGAATGGCTCTAATTGGCAGCCCGTTGATAGCGGATTTAACAGCGTTGTAAACACTTTATATGTATTCAATGGACAATTAATTGCAGGTGGCTGGTTTACTTCTGCCGGAAATACAATAACCACCTATGTAGCGAAATTAAATTCCAGCAATGAGTGGGAGGCAATGAGCACAGGTATGTCTGGACGGGTAAATTGTTTCTCCAATTATAAAAATGAATTATATGCCGGAGGAAAATTTACTTATGCAAGCGGCATTACTGCAAACAGTATTGCAAAGTGGGATGGTAATAAATGGAGCCCCGTTGGTGCCGGCGTCTTTGGAGGTGAATCTGAAATATTTGCATTAGAAGTATACAATGGAGAGCTTTATGCCGGAGGTAACTTCATAAAAATGGATAACCAATATTGTTACAACATAGCAAAGTTTAATGGTACCTCATGGAGTCCAACAGGCAGCGGTGCGGTTGGTGCATTATGCAATATTTCTAAAGGATATATTACATCACTTAAATCATTTAATAATGAATTATATGCAGCAGGACAGTTCACAAATATAAACGGGATAGATGCAAATAAACTGGCAAGATTTAACGGTATAAACTGGTGCAGCGTTGAGTATGGTGTTGAAATGGTACCGCGATCAATGGAAATATACGATAACGATTTGATAATTAATGGCGATTTTTACAGTGCTTCCGGAGTTCCCTGCAATAATATTATAAGATATACACCGGTAAAGAATATAACGGGAACCGGGAATGTTAATAATACGCCGGAAGAATTCAGCTTGAAACAAAACTATCCAAACCCTTTTAATCCATCAACAAAAATTAGCTTTATAATACCTAACACCAGTTTTGTTTCGTTAAAGATTTTTGATATTACAGGAAAAGAAATAGAGGTTTTATTAAATGAATTATGTATTGAGGGCGCATATAATATAAATTTTAATGCTGATAAATACTCCAGCGGAGTTTATTTTTACAGATTAGAAGTAGTAAACAGCAGGGGTATAAATTATTCAGAATGCAAAAAAATGGTTTTAATAAAATGATATCAAAAAGTCTAATTACCTCCTGTAATTAATCAAAGAGAGCAACTTAAATACGGGTTTTTCTTCATGTTGTTGTTCTTCTCCATTCCCCCGCCGCCGCAGAAATGCGGCGGCTTTTTAATAATATTAATAGGATTTAATATGTTTAAAAAAATAAGTATTATTTGCAAATTTTTGAAAAAAATCACTACTTTAAATTAAAAACCAAGATAAATTTCTGCAAAAGATTTCTAATTTATTGTTAATTGTTAAACCTTAAGATGATTTGGTAAATACAATATTATGACCAAGCTTCCTTTTATACATTTTGATTGCAAATACTTTTATGGCGATAGACCATGCAAGCCAAATAAGGAATTTGGTATATTCTGTGATAACTGCAATTTTTACAATAAAGATAACAACATAACTGAAGAGTTTCGGGAAATACCACCTCCTTCAATGCATGATGACTCAGCAGGTTATACAAAAATTGTGATAATAAAGCTCGAAGCGGTTGGGGATGTACTTAGAACTACATCAATTCTTCCGGGGTTAAAGGAAAAATATCCTGATTCAAACGTTACATGGATAACCAAAGAACGATCTTTTGAAGTTTTAAAAGACCACGAATTAATAGATGAAATTTATTTTACAACAGATGAGCTATCTCATGTTTTTGGCAACGAGTTTGATGTTGCAATTAATCTGGATAGCTCTCCGGAGAGCTGCACAATAATGAATCTTATTACATCAAAACTGTATTATGGTTATACATTGATTAACAAAAAACCATATCCCGTAAACACAGCCGCAAACGAGTGGTATCTGATGGGCGTAAACGACAATGTTAAGAAGCAAAACAAGAAGACATATCATCGTATAATACATGAAATATGTATGCTTCCTTATGAAAACTCTGAACCATATATAAATTTAACACCCGAAAGATACAAGCGAGCAGCAGAAATAAAAAGAACATTGGGGCTTGAAAATTTCAGTAATTTTATACTCATTAACCTAGGCGGTGGTACCCGCTGGCAGTATAAAAAATGGAACAGGGAAGGATATATTGAACTTGCAGAAATTTTAAGCAGTAAATATCCCGGCTCAGCGGTTGGCGTAATTGCAGGTGAAGAAGATATAGAGTTTTATAACAGTATAGAGGCAGAATTAAAAATTCTTAACAGGGCAAACCTTTTTTTCATTGGCACAGGTAATTCGCTGGAGGATTTTATCTGCATTGTTTCACTTGCGGCTGGGGTTTTTACCTCAGATTCACTGTGTTTTCACATTTCAACAGCTCTTGGTAAGTTTACAGTAGTAGTAGTAGGACCCACATCAAATACCGAACTTGATGTTTTTGGAAACGGCAATATACTTTTTTCTGATAAATTGGATTGTCTTTGCTGTTACCTTAACACTTGCCCCAAAGAAATAAACTGTATGAACACAATTTCAGCCGAAAGGGCAGCGGCATTTTTTGATAAATTGATATGATGAAATATAATGATCAATTTTAAAACAATGTTTGCATAAATTATTATAGATTTGAAAATAATTTACATAACATCAGAAAGTTATATTGACCATAGCTATACAATTGTAAAAGAAATTAATAAGCATTGCGGTTTAAAAGTATTTATACAGGCAAAAGCATTAACAGGTGAAATTAAAGATTGGTGCAGCAAACTGAACGCTGAGTATAGAGAAAGAAAAAGGTTCCGCAATCCGTTAAGTTTGATTTCCGAATTTTTTTTTCTATTAAAGATTAGAAACATGAAAACGGATATTGTTTGGTTTAATTCTATGACCTTATACCAAGCTTTTTTTGCAAAGATATTAATAAGGAATTTTATTGTGATTTTGCATGATATTGAAGATCACCCTGAAAGCAGGGAGAAACACGGAACACTTTCAGCACGGTTAACAAAAATATTTGCAGGAAAAAAAATATGTACAGCAAGCAACTCACAGGCTGAAATTTATAAAAAGATTTATGGTATTGTACCTGCTGTATTTCAGCTTCCAGCGATAGATTATTTCAGGGAATCAGGAATTAATGAAGTTAAAATTTCATCCGATAGTGTCAGATTTTTCTTTTTTGGCTCAATAGAAAAATATAAAGGAATAGAAACTCTGTTAGATGCTGCTGAAATATTAACCGGCAAAAATCTGCAATATGAATTGAATATTTATGGTAAATTAAAATATGATACTGAATATATATCAACCGTGGTAAAGAAAAACAAAAATGTAACACATTTTAATGATTTTATTGATTATAGGAAAATCCACTCAATTTATATTCAAAACGATATTCTTATTTTACCTTACAATCAAGTTACTCAATGCGGACCGTTGCTGATTGGTTTTAGCGAAACAGTTCCTTCTATTTGCTCAGATCTTCCGGGATTTAGAGAATATGTAACCGATAACGTTGATGGGGTTATATATAATAATACAGCAAAGGATCTTGCTGAAAAAATGGAACATATAATAGCAAATAAAGATTCTATTAAAACCCTTAAAAACGGAATAGTAGAAAATGCTTTAAAGAAGTTTTCGATGGAAGTTCTTGCAAAAAGTTATATGAATAATTTCAGGAATTTTATAAAAATTTAAGATGAAGATACTTGTAACAGGCGGAGCGGGTTTTATTGGTTCTCATGTTGTTGATATTCTGCTGGAAAGCGGACATGAGGTAATTATATATGATCTGGAAATACCGGTTTATTCACAAAATTGCAGAAGCATTGCAGGAGACGTGAATGATGCTGAAAAATTAAACAAAGCATGTATTGGTGTACATGCAATTTATCATATGGCAGCGCAGGCAAACGTTAATATCTTTTTAAACCTGCCCGTTATTTCAAACCTTAATACTTCAAATTCTACATTAAACGTGCTAGAAGCAGCAAGAAACAATAATGTATCAAGAGTAATGTTATCTTCTACCGAGTGGATATACGGCAGCATTAATAATGATGAAGATACGCAGATAACCGAAGAGACTCCTTATGCGCAGAATCCGGATCATCTTTATACATCCTCTAAAATAGCTGCTGAGCTTTTCTGTAAAAACTATAAAACGCTTTATGGTGTAAATTATACTATAATGCGTTATGGAATTCCTTTTGGAGAGCGTGCAAGACCCGAAACCGTAACCCCTATATTTATAAATAAAATATTAAATAACGAAGAAATTACAATTCACGGCACAGGAAGCCAAACAAGACAGTTTATTTATGTACGTGATCTTGCCGAAGGAAATGCAGCCTGTTTAAAACAGGAAGGTGAAAACCAGATATTTAATATTAACGGCAGAGAGGTTATAAAAGTTATTGATATTGTAACAACACTAGAAGAGATACTGGGAAAAAAGGCAAAGGTGAAATTTATCGAAGACAGAGCAGGCAACTATAAAGGCAGATTTATTTCCAGCAATAAAGCAGAGCGGATGCTGGGGTGGAAACCAAAATACACATATCGCGAAGCTATGGAAAAATATGTGAAAAATATAATTCAACCAAAATAACAATATTGATTTTAAAAGATAATTTGCAGTTTCTGTTAATGGCAAATAAATTTATTTCTGAAAATTTAATTTAATAATATTATACAAATCTCTCTTTTTGCAGGGGAATTTTAAATGAAAAAAGTTCTAGTAATTGGCGGGGCTGGTTATCTGGGTTCGGTTTTAACAGGAAGACTTCTTGAGAAAGGATATTCAGTTAGAATTCTGGATAATTTTATATATGGCAGAAAATCTGTAGAACGTTATGCAGGAGATAAGAGAGTTGAAATTATAGAAGGGGATATACGCAATGTTGAAAATGTCAACACTTCTATTAGCGGTACCGGAAGCGTTATATTGCTTGCTGCAGTGGTGGGAGATCCTGCTAGCAAGGCAAGACCCGAGCAAACTGTAGAAACAAATTTTCTTGCGGCTCAGGTAGTTGCATCATCTGCAAAACTTGCGGGAATAAGTAAATTTATTTATGCTTCAACATGCAGTGTTTATGGGGTTGGAAAAGAAATCCTTGACGAAGATGCACCGCTAAATCCCGTAAGTCTATATGCAAAAACAAAGATCTCAAGCGAAGAAAGTATTATGGGTATTGCTGATAATAATTTTAAACCGGTGATATTAAGAATGTCAACTCTTTACGGCATCTCACCGCGAATGCGGTTTGACTTGGTTGTTAATACTATGACAATGACAGCATTTGCAGAGGGCAGGATAAATGTTTTTGGCGGGAATCAATGGCGTCCACTGCTTTCACTTGATGATGCATCTGAAGCTTACATTAAAGTCCTTGAAACCGAACAATCAGAGGGTAGTGTTTATAATACAGGCTCAGAGAAGCAGAATTTTATCATTTCCGATGTTGCTAAGCAGGTTTCTAAAGGAATAAAAGATGTGAGCGGAAAAAAAATCCCTGTGATTATTGAAGGAGATAGCGTTGATGCCCGTGATTATCGTGTATCTTTTAAAAAGATACAAAATGAACTTAACTTTTCAGTAAAACACTCAATAACAGATGCAGCAATTGAAATTTGGAGAAAACTTGAGTCAAAAGAGATAAAAGATCCAAAACAAAAGGTATATTATAATCACTATTTTGACTCGAGTGAAGAGCTGATTGGGTGATGCAAAAATATTTAAAGTTAAGAGTTGATAACTTGCATTATATTTATTGTACCGATAAGCCAATTAACTAAGCATTGCCAATCAGAAGATGTTAAATTAAGTTTAGATAAATTTTTTTTAAAAGTTAAGAAACATTAAATGAATTTTGCAATTGGTTTTGATAAAAGAGATTTGCCCAGAGTTCATGCGGCGTTTGATAAAATTGTTGCATCAAATAAATGGGCAGAAGGTTACTACACAGAACTGTTTGAAAATAACTGGGCTAAATGGAATGATTTAGATTCGGTTGCCTTTTCAAGCTGGGCAGGAGCAGCTCTTGCAGCTATGGATTACTACAACCTGAAAGGTAAGACTGTTTTATGTCCCAGTAATACCTTTATGGCTACTCCGCTTGCCACGCTTCAGGCAGGAGCTGATGTTCAGTTTGTTGATTGTAATAAATTTGATCTTTGCTTAAGCTATGATGATATGGTTAAGAAAGCTGAAAAATTTAAGCCTGTCGCAATTTGGGTTGTGCATATTGGAGGTCATTTAGCTTTTGAGATAGAAAAAATTTCAGATTACTGTAAAAAGAATAATATAATACTGCTTGAAGATTGTGCTCATGCACATGGTGCTTCGTTTAACGGAAAAAAACCCGGGATGTGGGGAGATGCGGGATTCTATTCATTTTATGCGACCAAAACAATTTCAACAGGTGAAGGCGGCATGCTTGTTTCAAAACATAAACAGGTAATTGAACATGCAAAAAAATTCCGCAACTATGGTAAGTTTGATTACAAAGTTCGCGGGCTGAATTACAGGATAACAGAATTTGCTGCGGCAATTGGCGCAATTGAAACTGAACGCTTACAGGAAATTGTGGATTTCAAAAATAACTATGCTGAAACACAGCATCCAAATTATCCAAACAGACTTAAACTGCCTAATGGGATGATCTCAGGGTATTATAAATATATAGTTTTCGAACCGATTGAAAAATCAACAGGTAAGGTATATGATGAACAATGTCACCAAATATTAAAGCATAACATCGAGCTGCCAAACAGCGAATGGGTTGCTAAAAATCACTGGTGTGTGCCGATATATTATAATCCGTAAAATTAATTGAATAAAACCATAAGGTAAAGAAAATTCTAACTATTACCTGCCAAAAGAAATGAATTTTTCTGAATATAATAAAGAAGAGTCTAACAAGATTCCCATTGCATTTTTAATGCTTTATCTGTTTCTTTCTATTGCAATTTGCATTTTGTACCATATAAAAATAGTATCACCGGCTGACTGGAATGCACCAAACAGCCTTAACGCTGTTGGGTCATTTAGTACATCAAAACCGTATCAGTTCCGTTTGCTTATGCCTGTTATATTTGATGCTTTCCCCGGAATGCAAATATCATATAGCAAGTATTTATATACTTTATGGAATATGGCAGTTTTATTTTTGTTGCAGGTTGTATTTTATAAATTGATTTGCAGATATTTCATGAATCATAAATATCTGTTTTGGATAGCGCCTGTAATATTATACCCAATTCTCTTCAATTATATTATACTCAATCAGTCATTTCAGTATTATGATTTTACCGCTATTCTGTTTTTTACTGCGGGATTATATTATATTCAGAATAAAAAATTTTTCATATTTTTAATGATTTTCATTGCAGCAGTTATCAACAAAGAAACCGCAGGTTACCTGATATTTTCATATATCCTTTTTAATTATAAAGAGCTTTTTACAAAAAAAATTTTAAAAAATGTATTTATACTAAGTGTTTTTTTTATAGGCTATAAACTTCTGCTAAGCTATATTTTCAGTGGTAACCCGGGAGATGATTTTGAAATTGGTTATTACAAAAACTTAATAACTATAAATGAGCTTTTTACAAATAGGGTGTATATGAAATCAATATTTCTAAATTTTGGAGGATTATATATTTTTTCAATTCTGCTATTTATTACAGGTTTCTGGAACAAATATCCGGATAAAAGAAAACTGTTTATGAATTTAACAATAGTGCCGTATTACTTATTGGGAATTTATGTAACTTACTTAAGCGAAGTGCGAGTTTACACAGAATTAATACCTATGATAACTATATTATTTTTAATATTTTTAAGCAATTTTAAATCTTTTGGGTTAGTGGGAATACCCCAAAAGGAAGGGAAATAGTTTTTGGAACAAAAATCCGTTAGGAATTCAGAAAATATAAATATTTCAGAGGAACAAATAAGTTTTGATAATTATGTAGAAACTTATAAATCCGAAGTTGATGAGTCGATAGGATTTATTGGACAGGATACAGATTTTTTTATAGAACTGAAAGCGGAGCTGCTTTTAAAACTTGCAGAAAGTAATTTTAGCGAACTTAAAAATATAAAAGTTCTTGATATAGGAAGCGGAATAGGACTTGTTGATAAACATATAAAACATAAGATTATAAATTTAACTGGTGTTGATATTGAAGAAGGCGTAGTTGAAAAAGCTAAGATTAACAACCCTGAAGTTAATTACCTGTGCTATGACGGAACAAAGCTACCCTTTGGGAATGAATCATTTGATCTTTGCTTTGCTGTAAATGTTGTACATCACGTTCCGCCCGAAATGTGGGATAACTTTATGCTGGAAATGAAGAGAATACTTAAAAAAGGCGGTGTAGCTGCAGTGTTTGAGCATAACCCCATTAATCCCTTGACCAGACTTGCAGTAAAAAGGTGTGAGTTTGACCGTGACGCAGTTCTGTTAAGCCATACCACCCTTAAAAGACTTTTTAAAAAAGCAGATCTAAAAGTGTTTGATGATGAATATATAATATTCTTTCCTTTCAAAGCAGGGCTATTCAGGAGCGCAGAGAAGTTTCTGAAATGGCTGCCTTTAGGGGCACAGCATTTTGTAGCTGCCAGAAAAGGAAGTTAATAATTAATAATTGTTAAAGTGATAAAATACCTGAATATCAAATATCCCAACGATAATTATCCTTCCGTTTTAATACATATATATTATCTTTTAATTTCTTTTACATTTTGCTATTTATATTATCATAAATTTATAATTAAAGCAGATTTTTATTCAGTGCTTTCAAGCGGGGGAATTTATCCGGTTCTTAACGGAGAAGCAGTAAAGCCTATTCAATTCAGGATATTAATACCGCTTATATACAAGGCAATGCAAATAATAGTTAATTTGATAACAAGCATTCCAGACCACGCACTTTTTTTTATTCTTACAATTATTTTGTGTTACTTAATATTATTTTCTTTCTATCTTTTACTTGGTCAATATTTTACCGGCAGAGCAATGAATTGCTGGCTGGCATCTGTTATTATTTATCCGATGGTGTGGAACTTTGTTATTATGAACGGACAGTTTTTTTATATGGATTTCTGTATTCTGCTGATAATTATTCTTGGGTTTTATTGTATTGTATCAGAAAAATATAATCTTTTACTGATGTTTTTTTTTCTTGGGATACTAAATCACCCATCCGCAGGTTATTTAATATTAGCTTTTTTAATATATAATTATAAAAACCTTTTCAAAACTAAAACTATAATATATGCCGGTACTATGAGCATTATGTATATAGGAATATACAAACTGATGGATTATTATTTTTCTAATACAGGCGGATACTTTGTTATATTTAATCTTCCAAGAAATCTTGAACTGTTTCACACCCTGCCTTTCCACATAATTTTAAGAGATGTATTTTTTAATTTTGGCGGTTTACATATTTTTATCATTTTCTTTTTGATAGCTGGTTCGTGGAAAAGATACAGAGGTTCAATGCTATATGTTAATCTTGTGATAATTCCGTATGTAATAACAGTACTGGTGAATTTCAGTATTGAAGAAATTAGAAATTATATTACAATAATTCCTTTCGTTGTAATTCTTTCGCTGTTGTTTTTAAGCACTTTTGAAAATAATTTCTTAAAACCTTCCCCGCGACTTTTTTATAAAAGAGAAAAATGAAGGTCCTGTACGTTAGCTCAAATGGCGGAATACATGATTACAGGTTTCTGAAAAAGCTATCAGAAGAATATGAAGTTCTTTTTCTTCATTATGCTGCAGATGAAATTATTAACGAAATAGATATGCTTCAAAATCTTCAGATAATTTCTAAAAAACCTGCCTTTAAAAGTTTGCCTTTATTAAGCGAAATAAACCATTTTAAAAAGATAGTTAAAGAATTTAATCCCGATATTATTCATTCCGGGTATGTTTGGCAGGTTGGTATCCTTGCGGCTAAATCAGGGTTTCATCCGCATTTATCAATGCCCTGGGGCAGCGATATTCTTACGGAACCCGATAAAAGCTTTATAAAGCGCAGCTTTGTTAGAAAAGTTTTAAAAACCTGTGACCATGTGCAGTGTGATGCGGAGTTTGTAAAAAAAAAGATAATGGATGATTATGGCATTAGAGAAGATATGATAACGGTATTTCCATGGGGAATAGATTTGACGCTTTTCAAAAAATTGGATAAACAAACTTCCAGAAATCAATTGAAGCTGAATAAAGAAAAGTTCATTGTGCTTTTTAATAGATATCTGGAGGGCATTTATGGTGTTAAATATCTCCTGGAAGCATTTAAAATTTTTGCTGCCGGCAAAACTGATGTGCAGCTTCTTATGCTATCTGAAGGTTCCGGCAAAACTGATATTCTGAAATATATAACCGAAAAAGGACTTGAGGATAAAATTTCTGTTATTGGAAGGGTACCTAACCATGAACTGCCTGTGTTTTTAAATTCAGCAGATGTATATATTTCAACTTCATTAAGTGATGGCACATCACTTTCGCTTCTTGAAGCAATGGCTTGCGGCTGCGGTATAATTGCAACTGATGTTCCTGCAATATTAGAATGGATAAGCAATGAAAACGGATTCATTGTTCCCAAAGCAAACTCAGCTGCACCCTCTAAAGCACTTAATGAATATTATGCAAACAGAAATCTTATAGAAAACCACTCAAACAAGAACTCTAAAATTACCATGGAGCGTGCTGACTGGAATATAAATTTTCTTAAGCTAAAGGATATTTATACAAAATTACTTAAATGAAAAAGGTACACAAACTTATAAAGATTGCGATTATTGCGGGGGCAAGACCTAATTTTATTAAGATTGCACCGCTGATAAAGGAACTTTCTAAGGTAAAACAATTCAGCGTTAAACTTATACACACCGGGCAGCATTATGATCCTGTGATGAGTGATATTTTTTTTAAGGAGCTAAATATTAAAAAACCTGCTATAAATATATTATCCGGCTCAGGTTCACATGCAGTTCAGACTGCCAAAATTATGCAGGGATTAGAACAAGTATTTATTAAATTAAAACCATCGGTTGTAATTGTTGTTGGTGATGTTAACTCAACATTAAGTGCTGCAATAGTAACATCAAAGCTTCATATACCGCTTGCTCACGTAGAAGCAGGACTACGCTCAGGTGATATGAAAATGCCCGAAGAAGTAAATCGTATTGTAACCGATAGACTTTCTGAGTATCTTTTTATTCCTTCGGAGGATGCTTATGAAAATCTGAACAATGAGGGCATAGAAAGAAGTAAAATATTTTTTGCAGGCAACATAATGATTGATACTCTTATAAATAATCTGAAAAAAATAGAAAAATACAAAGTTCTTAAAAAATATAAACTAACAAAAAATAATTATTGCCTTGTTACACTTCACAGACCTTCAAACGTAGATAATAAAAAAATGTTTATTAAAATATCAAAAACAATAAGAGCAATATCAGAAACAGTAAAAATATTTTTCCCCGTACATCCCAGAACGATGATAAATATAGAGAAGTTTGGTATTAATAAAATTTTAAACTCTCCGGATATTTTATTAACAAAACCCATTGGGTACCGCGAAACAATAGCTTTAGTTGCCGGCTCAAAAATGGTTATAACGGATTCAGGTGGTTTACAGGAAGAGTCAACATATCTTAGAAAGCCATGTTTAACAATAAGACCAAATACAGAAAGACCAGTTACGGTTACAATTGGTACCAACACAGTTGTTGGTGATAATATGAAACTTTTAATGAATTTAGTTAAAGATATTATGAATAATAAGTATAAAGCCGGAAATCGCCCCAAATATTGGGATGGCAGGACATCTGAAAGAATACGGAAAACCCTTGTGAAAGAACTTTTAAGTAAAAATAATATTTAATTTTGCAAATGATCTGGTTTGATCTGGATAACTCGCCGCATGTTCCGCTATTTGCACCGGTTTTAAAATACCTGCAAAGCAAAGGAATTAATTGTACCGTTACCGCCAGAAATTTTGCGCAAACACTTCAGCTTTTGCAATTGCGGAAAATTCCGCACAAGGCTATTGGCGAACATGCAGGAAAAAATAAAATTAAAAAAGTTTTAAATCTATTTGCAAGATCAAAACAACTTAAAGAATATATCAAATCAGAAAAAAGAACACTCCCTAAGATAGCCGTAAGCCATGGTTCTAGAACTCAGCTCATTGCAGCAAAATCACTCGGAATAAAATCTCTTTTGATGATGGATTATGAATATACAGAAACTAAGATTTTTAACCGTTATTCAGATATTATATTAGCTCCGGTATTTATTCCCTCTGAAAGATTAAAAGCCGGCGGAATTAACCCAAAGAACGTAATACGATATAACGGATTTAAAGAGGAACTGTATTTAAATTCGTTTAAACCTGATGAAAATTTCAGAAAAGAAATTAATGTTGGTGAAAGCGAAATTTTAGCAGTAGTTAGACCGCCGGGGATGCTTGGGAATTATCACGATAAGAAAAGTGAAGACTTGCTTTTATATGCATTGAAACACTTGAACAGTATAAATAACTGTAAAATTATTATTACAAGCCGTTCAAATGCTGATAGAAATTTTATTACATCAAATGTAAATTTAAAAAATATCAACTTTCTTGAAAAAGTTGTTGACGGCTTACAGCTGGTATATGCAGCGGATATTGTAATTAGCGGCGGGGGGACAATGAATCGAGAATCAGCTCTGCTGGGCACCGAAACCTACAGCATATTTACCGGTAAAAAACCGTACCTGGATGAATACCTTCAGGGCTTAGGGAGAATGAAATTTATAAATTCAGAAACCGAGATTGAAAAAATTAATCCTCTGCGAAAGCAAAAGAATGAACCATACAATTTTAATAAAAATATTGTTGAAGAAGTTTCTGAAATTATTATTGATGAGGCAGGTATATAAAGTTGAAAAATGTTATTTTATTACATGGAGCAGTTGGCTCAAAAAGATCAATTTAATGAATTAATTCCATTACTTAGGAATAAATACAGAGTGTTTACATTCAATTTTTCAGGCCACGGAGGTAATGAAATTCCCCGTGAAACTTTTTCAATAAAAATGTTTGCTGGCGAGCTATCATCATTTATAAAGAAAAACAATTTAGCTCCGGCAAATATTTTTGGCTACAGTATGGGCGGATATGCAGCTTTATTTGCTTCGGAAAGAAAACCGGAATTGTTTGGGAAAATATTCACTCTTGCAGTAAAATTTGACCGGACTCTGGAAATTGCAGATAAAGAAATAAAAATGCTTGACACGGAAACAATATCTGCTAAAGTTCCTGAATTTGCCAAAGAGCTTGTAAAACAGCATGGTACAGATAAATGGGAATTGGTACTTGCTAAAACATCCGAGTTGATGATTTCACTTGGTAATGATAACCTGCTGAAAAATGGAATGCTTAGTAACATTCAAAACGAAGTTTTGGTAAGTGTGGGAGATAGAGATAAAATGGTTTCACTTGAAGAAACAATTTTTGCTCATAGGACATTACATAATTCAAAACTGCTTATTTTTCCCAATACTTATCATGCATTGGGAAAGGTTAATATTGACAGGTTAATTTATGAAATGGAATCTTTTTATGGTATATAAAAAAACTAATAAATGTTCCCTTATGATAATTTTAAATATTAATTAATTTGTATGAATTATCCTGAACGTAAATAGTGCTTTAAAATAATAATTTAATTTTTAGTAAATTTAAATTATTTTTTTACTGTTTAACAAGCTGTACATACTCGCATTTATCTTATTATTATTCTGAATTTTCAGCAGGTTCATAAGATAGCACAATCCATTTATCGGTTTCTGAGATATAATTAATACCGTTTCTAACGTAAGAACGTTTAGCAGTAAGTTCACTGAATATACTGTGCATAATTGTATTGGGATCTTTTTTATAAATTATCAGCCCTTTCGGGTTTCTTTTCATAAATAATCGAATCTCGTTTGTTAATTCATCTTTTTCTGATGGCACATTATATCCGCTGATTAAAACTTTATCGGGAGGCGCTAACTTTGTTCTGAAGGGAACTGTTAGGATACTGGAATCACTGCCTTCTTCATCAAAAATCAATGCTGGATAGCTGGTTATATATTTATCAATAATGTTAAGAAGCTGCCGTACATCTGTGGGGTCTTCTGATGTTGCTATAAACTGTATAACTTTAGGAAAAAACCTGCTATAAGCTGAGGGGACAAAATCTTTAATATACGACAGAGGAATTGCGCTAATGATGATTAAAGATGCCAGCGAATATTTTAGAATGCCTGATTTGAATTTTGAAATAAATTCATCAAGACCAATTGCTGTAAAAACAGAAGCTATAAAAAAAGTAAGATAAAAATAACGAGTGGTTAAATAAAGTGCCGAAATAGAACTATATAGTCCATTTATCAAAGCAGGGAGCAAGAAAGGGACTAAAATTATTGCAAAAACTAATAAAGAGTTTCTTTTATAAGCTGCATAAATTCCTTTGACCAAAAACCAGAACAATATAACAGTAGTTCCGATAAAGATAAAATAAAAAGGAGAAATAAATCCGGTTAATCTTGTTTTCAGATTCCATCCTTCAATATTTCCTCCGACCATAAAATCATACTCCCTGACTGCAGTAAAGGTTTTAAAAAATGACCCGTACATATTAAAGCTTATGTACATCCAAAATACCTGGAAAAGCAGCGAGATGATAACAAAATAATATGAACCCTTTTTTCTTGAATTGATTGCAATTAGGCAAAATGCAAGCAGAATAAACAAACCCTCAGGTCTGAATAACAAACTGATGAAAGAAAAAACTCCGGATATTATGAAATATTTAAAACTTTCACTTTCGTTTTCTGAAACAACCGCCTTTATGAAATAATAAATCATTACACAGATAGCAGCAAGATACAGCTGCTGCGGAATTGGCATAAAATTTAACCTGAAAATAACAGGATTTAATGTAAATATAATAAATGCCAATAATGCAGTTCTGTAGCCGCCAAAGAGCAAAGTTATTTTAAAAATATAAATTCCTGCAATCGTCATGGCGATAATCATTGTAACTATAGGAGTATAATATATCTCATGAGTTATCATAATTAAAGGACCGATAACATAAAACCAACCGGGATTACCCGAGAGCGGCTCAACAAAAAATGGTTTTATAGCCCACCAGTATGCATTCCATGTTCTGGTAGCACCTTCACCATGATCTATCATGTTAAAGTTAATTATTAACAACTTAATAATAATAGTTGTAGTACGATGAATAAAAAAGAAATCAGCTGGATAGGGCTGAGCTTATTGTTATTCAGAGTAATATTTTGTAAGTTAAATAGCCGGTGGAACAAAAATGGTTTTTTAACTATAGGAGTATCTCTCATGAAATTCAGCTGCTGTTAAATAATTAATGTATTTAGTTTTTTGTATTAATTAAGAAATCCGGAATGCCTGACTTGCCAACTATACCCGCAAAAGTGCCCTTTAGGTAATAATAACTCAATTTCATTCCGCTAACTTTTATAAACCAAATTAGCTTAAATGGAAACTTAATTATATCATTTAAAAATGAAGCAAATAAATGTTTCCAAAGTTTGAATTTACGAAAATACAAATATTTATTTCTTTGAATAAGGTAATATTCAAAATAATAGCCCGATTTATTTTCTTTAATCCATTTATGATTGTGCCAGAGAATAGCATTTTTAACGGCAACCGATTTATAACCTTGCTCACGAATCCTTTTTGCCAGATCAATTTCATCGCCGTAGGCAAAATACATTTCTTCCCATAAGCCGGTTTTTTGAAGTACGTCAGTTTTTATCATTACAGCTGTGCCCGGAAGCAAATCTACAATTTTTAATTCCGGAATTTCATTTTGGGTTAATGAATAATTACATCCTTCAAAGTATTTAGTAATTTTATAAGATCTGAAATCAGCAGAAGCCCCAAATTCCTGAATCTTACCGGGTTCCTTAATTCCGTTCCAGTAAAAAATTAATGGTGCTGAAGCAGCAATATCATTGCTTGCTTTAAGCGGTTTAATTAATTCTTCAATACAGTGTTTATGCGGAATTGTATCATTATTCAGAAAGAAAATAAAAGGAATATTTTCTTTTATTGCTGCATTTGCACCAATATTATTGCCTCCTGCAAAACCAGTATTTTTTCCGGAGGAAATATATTCAATTTCCAGTCCCAAAGTTTTATTTAGCCCCCGGGAAAACTCTGTATCAGAATTATCGGGATTATTATCAACAAAATATATTTTAAAATTATAATAACTTTGTTCATATAATGATTTATATAGCAGTTCCAGATTATGTTTCTGCCTGTACATTACAAGTATTAGGGCAATTTCAACCAATTTTACTTTCTCCGTAAACGCTTTTAATAAGTCCCAGATAGTAGTTTGATACTTTTTCTATAGTATGGTTTTCAATTGCATATTTACGCGCATTAGCACCAAGTAATTTTGTTTTTTGCTTATCAGTTATAAGCATCTTTAATGCAATTACAACCGATTCTTTATTAAGAGGAACCAGCAAACCGTTACTATTATTTATAAACAACCTTGTATCGCCTGTATCACTTGCAATAATTGCATTACCGCAAGCCATTGCCTCGAGCACACTTTGGGAGGGATAGTTTGTTCCGCTTTGCAGTGAAACAAAAATTGATGTTTGACTGAAAATTTCCGGGGGGTTATTATGAAAAACAAAATTCACATTTCCGCTTAGCCCGTTATTGTTAATAAATTCTTTAATTTGGGTAACTAATGTGCCTTCACCCAGCAGATGAAATTTAATTAGAGGAAATATTTTAATTATTTCAGAAGCTGCCTCAAGATACAATAACGGATTTTTATCAGGCTCAAGCCTGCCGGCAAAGGCAATTTCAATATTATCTTTGCAGGCAGCCGGGCATTTTGAGTATTCAATAAAGGAGCATGGCGCAACAGATACTTTTTCAAAAGGAATATTAACACCTATTTTTTTTATACCATCATGAATATAAGGGCTAAGGAAATCTATCATATCAGCATTTTCAAGAATGTAATTAAATGAGAAATACTTTCTGTACCATAGCTTTTTTTTATCAGGAAGAATATCGCTGAACCAGCTATCCATATCGCTGAAGATGATTTTAACATCAGGGATATTTTTTTCTTTGTAAAACACCAAAGGTAGTCCGCCGGCAAAAATTCCGATAAGTACTTTAATATCGTTTTCAATTCTAATTTTTTCAATCTGTTTAAAAATTTGCCTTTGCAGTATTTTATTTTTGTTATACCAGTACAGCTTTCTTACAAGAGATGTATTTTTATCCACCTCAATCATATCTGGTACATTATCTTTGAATTCAGAAGGTGAATCAATTGAGGATGTTTTAATCATAGTATCAGCACCCGTATTAACTACATGAATATTTTCACCATTTATTTCGGGAAACGCTCTTAAAAGATGCTTTTGCATTAAAGGATTAATTATATAGTGAAATTTATTGGGGTAAACTGCTGAAAAATATAGAAAAAGATTGGTGAATCTTTTCTCAGCTCCGCCAAAGGCTCCGCTTGGGAAGATAATAAATGCAGTTTTTGGCAGATTTTTATACAAAAATAAAATTGTGGATTTTATAAAATTCATCAAATATACTCACCAATGTTTTAATTTACAGTAAAAAAGTAACAGGGGAATTAATTATCTTAAAATAGACTTTTTTGGGTATTATTAAAGACTTGCAGATAAATTCTATGGTTAATACATTTATAAAAACTTATTTAAATTTTAATGAGAAAGACTAGTTATATAATTCCAGTTTTATTCATTTTTCTCTGCAGCATGTTATATTTCGGCTGTGATGATTCGGGAACTTTACCCGAAGAACTTACTGCCGGACAGGTAATTTTACATCAAAAGATTAAACTTCTTCCGCTTGACCCGGTTCTTGATGGTTACTATAATTTATTTCTTGTATTAACAGATTCTATAGGCACCCCGAGAACAGTTCATTTAGGGAGATTTAATGTAACAACAGCCGGTGAGATTATTGACGAAAGCGGAAACCCCAAGACACTTTCAGTTCCCGCCAATGACACAATTGATCTTGGAAGATCGCTTTATTCAATTATCAGCATAGATCCTTCACCTTAATATTTCCTGGACCAACA
>WBZR01002462.1_pt1 | contig 18998 bp, 12 predicted proteins | sample 5204231 | NCBI WGS metagenome assembly WBZR01 (sample SAMN12412403, study PRJNA552823) | activated sludge metagenome | isolation source: activated sludge from anammox sidestream of wastewater treatment plant... | place: USA: Virginia | collected 2017-08 | reverse complement strand
CGATGGTTCGCAGGTAAATCGGCGGCGCCGCGTCGCCCTGCCTCAGAGATGCACCGGCATCCGTTGTCTGCAATGAAATGAGACGATTGCCACCCTCAAACGCGCCGGTGGCGATCGGATGATCCTGAGCGAGTACCTCGCGACGGCCGAAGTTGAGGGCCTCGACCCATTGCGGAACGGCGGAGATGCCCGCTGACATCCCATCCGCTGCGTCGATCAGAACGACCGTACCGGCGCTCATCGCCGAAATGAGAAACTTGGCTTCCGCCTCGGTCGGTCCTCCCGCGGTCGGCACTTTCACATGCAGGACGTCCGGCAAGCTCGAGCGATCTGCGGCGCTGGCAGCGGTAATGATTCCGCGATCGTCAATCGAGATGCCGCAGCGGCTGTCGCTGCCACTGCCATATCGCCGCCAAGTATTCGGGTGTCGGTCCCACTCACCGGCATGTTTGAATGTCCCCACCGAAACTCGGGCCCGGCCAACGTTGGCTCGTTGCGCGGTCGGCCCATCGGGCATCCTCCGCGGTAGCTGCTGATACGGTGGGGCGGTGTAAACTCTCAGGTTCACAAAGATCCGAAACAGATCGACAAATCGCGTGCGCTCCTGATGCCAGGCCCCGGCAATATCGACCGGACAAAGAAAAACGGCGACGCGCGATCCATCCGACATGCCTCGAAGCGGTGGGCGTCTCTCCCAGACCGAAGCGGGCCCTCCGAAGTGGCAGTGAAAAACGGGATGGTCCTCGGGAAGCACTTCAAAGCGATATCCCCGATCGCGAAACATCCGCTCAAAGAGCTTCGCGGCTGAGTCGGTGAACCGGCCGCTTGCCCGATCGGCATGGAGAAACACAACCCCGCCGTCGTCGATGTACGCGCGAATGTTGGCGAGTGTGTCCTCGGGCAGTTCAAGTATTCCGCTTCCGGAAAGATACAGAATCGGGGCGTCGCGCAGTTCGTCAAGCGTGGCATGTGAACCGACAATCTGCCATCGATACAGTCGTTCAAACGACTTGCTCAGGAATCGCGTAATGCCCGCCAGATCGCGGTAGTAGTAGTTCCACTGGTCCTCGTCGGCTCCGTACTGCATTTTTTGAATGAAAATGGGAGCCTGGCCGTGCGCGAGGAAGATAAGCGCAAATGAATCGGCCACGACGCTTCGTCCCCATTCGCGCCCCAGGATTTTTTTGAGATTGCTCGCGTACCAGTCCACGCCGCCGATACGTGCCCGGCCGCTTGCCAGCCCCAGCCGCTCAAGACCGAATAATTCGTAGCCTTCGTGCTGACTGACGTCCGGCGGATTCGTAGTGAGAAACGCGTCGCCGCGCAAAATCGCGTCATAAACCCGCTTCATCGCCTCGCGAGCCTTTCGATTGGGAGGAATGCCCTCGAAGACAACATAGCGACCTTCCCGCAGCGGGAAGTAACGATCGAGAACGATGAAAAGACTATTGCACCCCGCAAGGGTCATGGAAGATGTTGGTGATGAATTGTTGTCACGGTAAGACCAGCCGCCGGAGTCCGTCTGCGATGTCAGCCAATGGTCTCGCATCAAGGACCACACGCTTCTCTTTGTGCCCACGTCGGCGAGCGCCCCGGCCCACAGGCCGAGATTGGCGAATTGCGTGTTGGAGTGATCCCAGTGGGGGGCGTCGTCCAATGTATAACCGTAGCCGCCGTTGCCCCGGCCGGCGCCGGCGAGCCAGTTCACTTCCCGTCGCAGAAGTCGCGCGTATTTGGTACGCGTCGTCGGCGATAAATTGCGGTCCAATAGGGCGCTGAGCATCGCGGCACGAAGGCTATGGACGTATGTGCCGGATTGCATGTTCGGCTCGGCGATCAGGGTTTCCAGCAGCGACGCCATCTTCGGATCGTTGTGGCCCACGCCGGCGCTCAGCAGGGCCAACCCCGCCAGCGCGGTCGGACCGCCGAGGTAGTACGAACTCAGCTCGTTTTTCACATAACCGGAGCGGTTCCAGACCGTAATGGCATCGAGCGGAATCTGAACCGTCCTGCCGTCCTTGTTCTTGATCTCGATCCACTTCTTCGTCCGCCGGCCGATGATCCCCTGCAATCGGATCGTCTGGCCGGGCTTGCCGGCCGGGCTGTACTGAATGTCATCCTCGAGCTGAATCGCATCAAGCAACGCCGCGATACCCTGACCGATCTCGGCGTCGACATCGGCGGTTGTCGGTTCCGCCATCGCAGCGCCGACCGTCGATGCAGACACCGAGATGGCAAGGAGCCACCCGAGCGCAAGCCTCGTGCGGACGTCACGGGTCAGGCTCGCGAAGCAACCGTGGAAAGTTCTCTCAGGCATTCAATACAACGATCTACGTCCTGCGGCGTGTTGAAAGCACCGAACGATAGGCGGGTCGTTCCGCCGTCGGCATGGGTTCCAATGGACTGGTGTGCAAGCGGGGCACAATGAATTCCCGAGCGGCTCAGAATCCCGAACTCACTCTCCATAAGGGATGAAAGCTCCTGCGGATCCAACCCACCCAGCCGGATGCTGAACACCGCAACGCGAGATGTCGGCTCTTGTGGCCCGTACACGGTCAGTTCCGGAATCTCTCGGGCCGCATCAAGAAATCGCCCTGACAATTCACGATCGTGCCGCATCAGCGACTCCATCCCTTTCGCCTCGATCCACTGGATGGCAGCGCCAAGCCCGGCAAGGCCGATGGCATTGTGACTGCCCGACTCGAACTTGTCCGGCATGAAGTCCGGCTGTACAGGGTGTTCGCTCACACTGCCCGTGCCCCCTTCGATCAACGGCCTCAGCGCTTCCTCAAGGCCCTGGCGAATGTAGAGCGCGCCGGTTCCCAGCGGGCCCATCAATCCCTTATGTCCCGGCATAGCGAGGAAATCGAAACATCCGCTTTGAACGTCTAATGGAAGGTGGCCTGCCGTCTGCGCCGCATCGACGAGCAGGAGCACGCCCCGTCGTCTCAGTTCCGGCCCGATTTCCTCGATTGGCTGTACCGCACCGGTGACGTTGCTGCCATGCACGACGCACACGAGCCGCGTGTCAGGTCGCAGTGCCGAAAGGACATCGCTCGGTCGCACAAGCCCTGTCGCGGGGTCGACATCCACATAGGTCGTCGTAATCTTGCCTGCCGTCGTCAGTCCGCCAAGCGGGCGAAGGACGGAGTTATGCTCCATCTTCGTGGCAACGACGTGATCCCCCTGAACAAGCAGACCCTTGATCGCCTGGTTCAGGGCGGCCGAACAATTGAGCGTAAAGACGATCTCCTCCGGCTTGGACGCCCCGATCAATCGGGCAAGTCCGCGCCGACAATCAGTGACAATGCGGCCGGTCTCCACGGCCTCACGATAAGCGCCTCGGCCCGCAGACGCCCCGATTTCCCCGGCGTACGATTGCATCGCCTCGAAGACTTCCGGCGGCTTGGGAAAGCTGGTCGCGGCGTTGTCCAGATACAATCTCTGGCCCATGGGCTGTGGCTCCGGCTTGTGAGGCGGCATATGATGCTGCCCGAGACTTATTGTACGCGGGTGCGCGGCGATTCGCATCTTGCCAAGGGGTGATTAAATGCCAAAGGCCGTTGATACCGGTCCGCTTGATGGTCGGGTGCGTTGCCAGTGGGCTGCGACCGACCCGATGCTGGCGGCGTATCATGATGATGAGTGGGGCGTCCCCATTCGCTCTGACGCAGGGCACTTGGAGCGGATGTCGCTCGAGGTGTTTCAGTGCGGGCTATCTTGGAAGATCGTGCTTCAGAAGCGGCCGGCGTTTCGCAAGCTCTTCCACGGATTCAAAGTGGACCGCGTCGCGGCACTCAAGGCGAGAGATATCAACAGAATTTGCGATGATCCAGCAATCATCCGCAATCGTAGAAAGATCGAGGCGGTCGTGTCTAATGCCCGTGCCTTCCTGGAGATTGCCGGTCGGCACCGATCTTATGGCCGTTGGTTTAATCAGTTGCCCGCAGCTACGCCCCGGGACCGGGCCGAGCTGTTTAAGGAATTTCGAAAGACGTTTAAGTTCATGGGTCCGGAGACGACGAAGTGCTATCTCATGGGCGTCGGAAAAATCGATCCCGAGCACGATCGGAAATGCTGGCGCGCCCAAACATAAATCACAGTCGCCACACGGCCTATTTTAGGGCCCTGGAGCGGCCTAGGCCGTGGCCCGACGCCCTGGAATTCAATGCCGGGCCTTGCCGAAACCGATACTTATGCTAAGATCTGTGCAGAAGGGCCTGCTAAGGAGTTCATGCTCAATTTCTCAAAAAGCGAGGCTCAGGCTCGCATTCTTTGAAGCTCACGGACAAGACTGACGAAGGAACGTGACAACCAGTCGTGACCAGGATGGTCGACGCTCCGGCGATTGCAAACTCGCGGGGATTCAAGGCGGACAGCGCTGAGGCGCCAGGCATCAATCCTTTTACCTCAACGCCGCATGGGCCGCCAAACGATACAAGGAAACAGAAGATGAGAATGACCGAAGAGAAGTCCAGGCACGAGATCATTACGCGCGCCAAGATCAGCTACGCCGAGCAAAAGACGAACATGTCTATGCGGTCGTGGATTGATCGAGAGCTGCGTGAGATCGGTATGCCGGTCATGTCAGACGAGGAATGCAAGACCTACGCCCTCAACGCCGGGCCGCGGATCTTCTAGTCCGACCGCCAATTCATCGGCACTCGCGCGTGGCCGGTTTCGAATGAGCCGTCTCTGCCGCGCCGACGTCTCGCTGTCGAAATACGATGTTTATTCAAACCTGAGTCTCGAACGTCGGCCGATGCCGTCCGCCGAACAGTCTGCCTGGGCGTGGACATCCTGAGGCGTGGCCATCCTGATCGATCATTTGACCGGAAGAGCGCCGATATTGACCTGGCCGGGCGTGAAGGCCGTTCCGTCCTGGTAGAATCGAATCGAACGCCCAAACGTTAACTGGAACGTCGTATAGGCGTCGTCCAAAACGCCCGCGTTCACGCATGGACTGGCCCCGGTGAGGAAGTACGAATGGTCCGCCGGATTGCTCAGCAGCGGCGGCGTCTGAAGAGAATCGCCGCCCAGTCCGGTCACGAGGAACATATCCGGGAGCAGGAAGAAATATCTCGTCACGCCGAACGGCGCCACAATCATGAACCGAACATTTCCGACGTCTTCCCAGTGGAGATTATGATCCACCGTGCTGAATGGAGTGATCGGATTCGGGGTCATGTTGAGATGATGGGCGTCCACGCCGTTCGTCTGCAGGTACTTCTCGCTCAAGTTGGCAATCAAGTTATTGCGGATGACGGTCGTGCATCGATCCGGCTCGGTCAGGCCTGAGGTGCCCCACCAGATGCCCTGGTCGCAGCTATAGATCGTGTTATTGATGATTCGGACCTGAGTCAGTTTCGAGTGACTGATTCCAGAGCCGTTGGTGTAGCTGAGATCGCCCGCGTCATATACGTCGTGGACGACGTTGCCAATAATATAGGATCGCCCGAAAGTGCCGACCGGCATCGACGGCGGGCTCGTGTGATCGATGCCTCGTTCGGTGTCATAGACTTCATTGAACAGAACCCAGATGTTATCCGAGGCGGGCCAGTTTGCATTGGAGTCGTTTGAGTGGATGGCGACACCATCGCCCGGTCCGGAATCGGAATCGCGCGAAGTATGCAATATCGATTGGGACAATATCGAATCGCGAGCGTGCTTGAAGATAAAGGCGCTTTCCTTGCAGTGATGCATATAGCAACGACCGGCGTATCCGTTTCTGCAAGGCGCCTGATCGGATAAAGCGTTGGTTCGAGTAAAGGCTGCGGCATGGCTGCCGAGGTGATGCAGGTGCGAATCGAGCAGCCAGACGTGCCGGGTATTAGCGCCGAAGTGCGGCCCGAGATAATCAGTTGAGCCCGAGGGGTTATTCCATTCGCCCAAATTGCGGGCTTCGATATCATAAACAACGAGGTACTCCAAAAGGCTCGTCGCGTCATTGGGCGATGAAGGCGTGTCTTGGACCGAGAAGCTGGTCGCAATCGCCACCCCTTCATTTGGGTCTCTCGGCATGTCACGAAAAAGGCAGTGCCGCACGGAGATGTGGTGAAATAATCGCAAAGCCGGGCTCGTCTCCTCATAGACACGAACCATCGCACCGACACCATTGAGTGTCGGTGACGCATAGTCGGAGTAGTCGAAATCGATGTTCTCGACTATCACATAGTCACACTTGATTTGGAGTGGCCGCCGTACGATGGGTTTCTGGGTCGGGCTCGCTCCTCGAATGAAGATGGGTTTTGCAGCCGACCCGGTACCGGAAACGCTCTTCAAGAGTTGCGTGTCAAATCCGACGCCGTGCAGCTCGACCACGCTTCCGTCGGGGAGGGAATCCGGAATCGTCTTTCGCGGCGAGGCGGCCGTTCCAAACGGATTCGGCGTACTAGACGGCGGCAAATAATCCAAGCCGACGTTGCAGTCTATATAGTGCGTGTAAGGCCCGTTGCCCGCGTCGCGGTACGGCTCTGGCCCGCTGCCAAAGTCAAACGTCGCACCGTCATACATATGGTGGGATTCCTCAATTCCAAAGGGCGGCGACGGAATTCCGATGGGAGGCACAAACGTGGGGGCGACTTTGAGCTTGACGCGTCGTTGCAGCGACTGACTCCCGCCCGCCGCGCGGTAGATAAACTCGTCATCTCCCGAAAAACCGGCCTCCGGCACATATACGAGATTCGGCGCCGTGCCATACAAAGTACCATGCATCGGTGCTGCCAGGATCGTAAACGTCAACGTGTTGTAATCCACCCCCGGCATCCACGCGGGCAGGCCCACGAATCGCTGTCGATCCGTCAAGACATACTGCGTGTACTCACCAGTGGGATTGATGACGATCGGGGTGGGCGAAGGATCTTCGGAATTGTCGGGTGTGGATCCTGGTTTCTGGGCATTCGTGTCAGTTCCTACCGGTGAGAGTGGAACTTCAAGTTGGATGGTGCTCTGGCAGGCACATGCCTGTGCCAACGCAACGGTAACAAGCAGCACCCCAAAACGTCTGGGATTGGCGTGTTTCATCTCATTCATGATTGCGCCGATCGTTCGGGGCGGAGGCCAATAACTCTCTTGCGTCGCCTCGATGCATGCGGCGAACACCCATCAGATGAACACTTAAGCATCTAATCTCTGCCTCCGAATTGCAAATAATTTGGGAAGAGTTGTCCGTTTATGAGGCAGGCGCGACGCAAGTCTGACGATAAAGTCTGAAAAAACAACGGTTTGCAGAAGTTTTCCTCTGATTGCTCTCTGAATCTCAATTTTCTCGGAATCAGTCCAGCGACGTCCGAATATCCCGCTCAACCGACCCTTTATCGAGTTCCTTGGCTCGCCGTAACACAGCCGCCCCCTCCTCCTTCCGTCCGACGATGCTCAGGACGCTTCCCGCATTCCAGTGAACCGCAGCCTCGTTGGGAAATCGCCTCAACGCCTCTTCCGCCAGCGGCAGGGCAACCGTCATGTTACGCGTCTGGATATAAATGGACAGCAGATTGACGTACGAGGCGGGGCTTTCCGGCCTGAGACTGCGTGATCTCTCCAGCACCTCGGCCGCCTCCTCAAATCGCTTCAACTCCGCCAGCGCTCGCCCCAGGTTGTTAAGCGCGGACAGATAATTCGGCTCCACCGCCAGTGCCCGGCGATAAAGGTCAACCGCCTTTTCAAACCGCTTCTCATCGAGCTCGATGTTCCCCAGATTGAACAGCGACGTCGTATTGTCCGGCTGACCGGCCAGTGCCCTTTCAAGGTGACGGCGCGCACTGACATTGTCGCCGGCCGCGCGATACTCAGTCGCGATGATCGTGTTGAAAATCGTGGAGTCGGGCGATGTGCGCAGCGTCGCTTCCGCAAGCACGCGATTGTTCTGCCAGTCCCTGTTACGCGCCACCGTCCTCACCGCGTACAGTGTTGATACGAGAATGGTCACGCCCACCACTGTCGGCCGCAGCGAAACCCGCCGCCACGCCATCGCAAGCACCGCCGCAAACGCGGCGATAAAGCCGATCGACGGCGTGTAAAGAATTCGCTCCGCCTTCATCACCCCAATGGCAAACGGCAGATTCGACACCGGAAACAGGGCGATCAGAAAAGCCCCGACACCCCATGCCAACATCGGCATGCGCCGCCACGACCAGATCATCACGCCGACAAGGATCACCAGTACCGCGCCGGCAGCCGCCACCCCGGGCTCCGCGACGCTGTGCGCTAGCGGAACATCCGTGACCCAGTAATCTGCCGAAAGCGTGATCGGAGCCAGCAGCAGCCCGACATACTCAAGACAAACGCGAAGACCCGTCAGCACCCGGTCGAAGTCACTGACCCCGACGAACCCAATGTTCTTGCTGACCGTAAGGATCGCCTCCTTGCGCATGATAATGAATTTCATCGCGATTGCGGCGAATGATAAGAAAGCGGCAATCGTAGCCAGCGACCGCTTTTGAAAGGCGATGCGGCGTTGGACTCCCGCTGTCAGCTCCCAAAGCAGGATCAAGACAGGCGCCACAACCGCGATCTCTTTTGAGTAACAGCCAAACGCATAAGCGACCACGCTGAGCGTCAGCCATGCAACCGCGGCGCCCCGCTTTGTCGCGTGCATGGCCTTCACATACCCCAGGCAGCACCCCAGCACGCCGATCGCCGCCATGATCTCCGCGCGCCCGACAATCCCGGCCACCGCCTCGGTATGAATCGGGTGAACCGCAAAAAGAATGCCCGCGATCGCAGCCGCAAAAACGTCGCCAAACATCGCTGCAAGCATCAAGACCACCAGCGCCGATGCAGCCCCGTGCAGAACGATGTTGACCGCGTGGTAGCCCCTCGGCTCATTCCCGTGCGCCGCATAGTTCACGGCATACGACAGAATCGTCAGCGGCCGGTAGAGGCTCTTGTCGTTGTACTTGGCACTCTCCCCCCAATAGTTCGTCGTGAAATACTCTCGCCACTTGCCCAGATCGCGGATGATCGTGTTTTCCTCGATGATCGGGACATCATCCAGCGTGAAATCCGCGCCGAGCGTATTGCCGTACACAAATACGCCCAATATGAATGCAAGTGCCGTGGCAGCGGCCAATTGCACCCGCCGCTTCGAAGCCGCCGCATGCTCGCCAGGCGTCACCTGGCTGCCGACCTGCTCCGGTGGCGATCCATTCGCGCCTCGTTTTTTCCTTCGACCGCCCATGTCCGCGATAATAGCCCCCCAATTACCCCCGCCGCAATTGCATGTACCTCGCCACGCAGGTTTGTCGAGGTTTCAGGGTATAATCGTGATCGTCCCATTCGAGTTTCCGCCGGGCAAGAGGCGCGTCGGCGGTGCTGTTTCTCAAGAGGCGGGAGCAGGCAATGGCCCTTCGGGTCAAATGCAAGTGTGGCAAGGTGCTTCAGGTCTCCTCGAAGCTCGCCGACAAGCGCGTCAGTTGCACCGGCTGCGGGGCGGGCTTTGTTCTGCCCAAGTCTCGCTTTGCCATTGCACAGAAAAAACCCAGTCTCCCGAACCCCGCTTCGCAGGCAAGACCAAGTGCCGCCCGCTCGTCACCTGCGTCGTCGGCTCGGCCGAGTTCAGCCTCCGCAGGCTCATCGCCGCCTCCAGCCCCGTCACCGCGCATGCCGCGCGCCGATGAGCTCGATACGGCGCAGACCGACCTCAATCTGGAAATCGCCGACCTCTCCGGCACCATCTCGCCAATGTTCATTGACGACGCGGGCCTTGAGCTCTCCCTCGCCGGCGACGGCCCAAGCGTTAAGACTCCGCCGCCGCCCCCATCCGAATTTTCCGGCACGGCCGACCTGGAGTACGCGCGCGATCCGCGCCACAGACAAATCACCGGCGTGAAGGCGGAGTTGAACGCGGTCCAGGCGCCGGTTCGCGGCTTTTGGTCAGACGCCGTGCAGAGCTTTGTCTACCCGCTTCGCAATACATCCAATCTTGTCAACTTTGTCATCATCGGCATCATCTCCTTGATGGGCATTCCGCTGGGATACGCAGGAATCTTCGGCCTGATAGGATCGGTCATCATCTTCGGCTGGCTCAGTGCCATGTACCTGTCAGTTGTCCAGGACACCGCCGTCGGCTCCGACGACATGCCCGGCATCAAGATGGAAGATGGGTTTTTTGAAGATGTCATCAAGCCGGCATTGAAGTACATCGGCGCCTACGTCTGCGCAATTGGACCTTTCGCGTTCTATTCCGCTGCGATGCTCACGGGCGCACTTCCCGGCTGGATGGCGTCTCCGATTGCCCTCCTGGCCTGGATGGCGGGCGGTTTCTTCCTCTGGCCGATTTTTGTCCTGTTGTTCGCCTTCAACGCACTCGGCATGATATTCCGGCTGGACCTCATCTTTACAACGATCTTCCGCACGTTTCTCCCATATATCGCCATCTGGATCATGATCCTGTTCGTTGGCTTCCTGTGGACCCTTCCATTTGCCGCGATGGTCTTTGCGAGCATCGGCCTGGACATCCCGCTTCCCGAGTTTGAAGGCGCAGGTATCGCTATCACCGCCGGACTCAACATACTCAATGTGGCCCTCACCATCGTCACCATGCGCCTGATCGGCCTCTACTACCTCCACTTCAAATCCCGCTTCACCCTCGAATTCGAATGATCGCGCCGTTGCGTCCCCTGCCCGGAACGGCCCCTCGTCTTTCTGCGATCCAACACACACTCCCCTGATCGTGCTATACTCCGGCTCACGACGGGACGGATGGAACTGTCCCGCTGGGGCGCATAGTTAATGGACCTCTTTCGCATCGGCCGGCTGCCGTTCATGGCCCGGCGCAATTACCTCATCGAGATTCAGCATCTCTTTATCTGGGGCCTTTTTGCCGGGCTCGTCGAGGGCACCGTCTCGGCCGTCGTGGTCAGCAAGACCTTCGGCGGTAGCTACTTCCTGATCACCGTCGTCCAGGCGACCCCCGCCTTCGCAAATCTCGTCAGCCTCGTCTGGGGCACCCTCATTGTCGGCCGTCGAAAGGTTCCCGTCTTCATGGCCCTGGCCGCCGCGAGTGTCTCCTGCACGCTCACCGTCAGCATGACGCCGGATTCTGTCGCCGGCGGGTGGATTTTTGCATTACAGATTTGCCTCGCTCGCGTGTTCATGTCCGGCGTCGTCACCACCCGTGCCAGTCTGTGGAAGAGTAACTACCCCAAGTCGCATCGCGGCCGCATCACCGCCGGACTGCAAATCGTCCGTACCCTTGTCGGCCTGCCGATCATTCTCGGCTGCGGCGCGCTCTTCGATTTCGATCACCTTGCCTACAAATGGTTCTATCCGGCAGTTGCCCTCACCGGCGCCCTCGGCCTTTTCGTTTTTCGACGTCTCCACGTCCGCGGCGAAAAGTCGGCCGCATCCACTCGCGCCGGAGGAGATCGAGACGCGATCGCGGAGGCTGGCCTGATAGCGCCGTTCTCACTCGTCTCCTCCGTAACGCCCTGGCAGATCATCGGCCGCATGCGCGAAGCGCTTCGGCAGGATCCAAAATTCGCCCGCTACTGCACCGCTCAGATGTGTCTCGGCAGTGCCAACCTCATGGTCATGCCGGTCAACACCATCGTCCTCACCAAGGTCCTCGGCCTCTCCTACCTGCTGAGCAACGGCCTACTCGACGGCGTGCCGCGCGTCGTGACACTGCTGATGCTGCCTATTTGGGCGAGGCTGTTCGATCGGGTCGGCGTGCTCCGCTTTCGAGTGGTCAACTCAGTCTGTTGGAGCACTTCGCTCCTCTTCTGCGGATTGGGGGCGATGGCGGCGATGTACGTCGACGGCGGCGCGGCATTCGTCCTCGTGCTTGCCTTGGTCGCCTTCTCCATCGGCCGCGTCGCCGACGGGATGGCCCAAAGCGGCGGAGCGATCGCATGGAACATCGGCCACCTGCATTTCGCCGAGGACGACAAGGCCGAGCTGTACATGGGCATCCACGTCTCGCTCACCGGCTTCCGCGGCCTCTTCGCCCCTTTCCTCGGTGCGCTGCTTTATGAGTGGATCGACTGGGGTGTCTTCGGCGTTGCCCTGATCGTCTCAGTCACCGGATACGTCTTGTTCTCGCAACTGGCGGCTGAAGAAAGACGCGCAAAGTGAAATGCGAAGTCCGCGACGACCGTCACTCATCGAGAAACATAAAGTCTTCTTCGTGATTCGGCACCTGTCGGGCAAAGACGATGGCCCCTTCAAGTTGCTCTCGGCGAAAACGGATGAATACCGTTCCGGCGTCTTGTAACTGCTTCGGCGGCAGATCCTGATGATGCAGCATGATCGCCACCAGCCCCTTGTGGTTCGCGTCCGCCTTCGCCGTATCCAGTTCCCATGACACCCACTCGTTAAGCCATGTCGTCGCACCAATCACACACACCAGCACGTCAGCCGAATGGATCTGCCGACTCAGCCTCGCCTTGATCTCCAGCGCCTCAGGCGCGTCGATCGGCGTCTCCACGCGAGCGCTATACTCCGCAAGGTCGTCGTTCGTCCGGTGCCAGCCGTCGATCCGCTCGGCACAAAGGGTCTGGTCCGGCTCGAAGCATACGTATATGCTGGACTGCGAAGCGTCCTCGTCAGCCGGTTGATGATCTCCCCCGTCACTCTGGGGCGCGTGATCGTGCAAAGTAGGGCTCCTTCGGACCGTATGATATCGGAGAACCTCACATGCTTGCGAATCTTTGCGTTTTACTCGCGTCCCTGGGCATCGGTCACATGACGGACGCGAAGCTCGATTTCTTCGTCACCGTGCCAGACGGGACCCCAAAGGACGCCGTCGTCTACCTGTGCGGCAGCCATCCGTCGCTCGGGGCATGGCAGGCCCCGGGCGTGCCGATGGAGCGCATGGACGATGGCCGCTTCCATCGCGCCATCGAACTGCCCGCCGGCGTGAAGATTGAGTACAAATTCACGCTGGGAACCTGGGACAGCGTCGAGAAAAGCGCGACTGGAATCGACATTGCAAACCGAAGACTCGCCGTCGGTGGCCCTGCGAAGATCGAAGTCACCATCGCGGCTTGGGCATCGAAGTCGTCGAAGGCCGCAGCCGACCGCAGTGCGAAGGGTGCGAAGCGTCTCAGCGGGCTCATCCGCTATCACTCGGATTTTCCCTCAAAACGACTCTCCAGTCCGCGCTCGCTCGTCGTCTACCTCCCGTCCAGCTATGAAGCCAAGCCGGCCGCGCAGAAACGCTACCCCGTCCTCTACATGCACGATGGCCAGAACCTCTTCGACGCCTCAACATCCTTCCTCGGTATCGAGTGGGGCGCCGACGAGGCCGCCGAGTCGCTCGTCAAGGCCGGAAAGATCGAACCGCTCATCATCGTCGGAATCTACAACACTCCCGCACGCATGGACGAGTACACGCCCGATCGTGACGACGAACGCGGCGCAGGTGGCAACGGCGACCTCTACGCCAGGTTTCTCGTCGAAGAGGTCAAGCCGTTCATCGACAAGACCTATCGCACCCTGCCCGATCGCGCAAACACCGGCGTCGCCGGCTCATCTCTCGGCGGGCTCATCTCGCTCTACATCTGTAAAGAGTATCCCGAAGTATTTTCCAGGTGCGGCGTCATCTCGCCGGCCCTGATGTGGAACCACGCGTCATTTCTAGAGTCGCTGGCGAAAGACCCGTCATGGATGAAGAATGTCCGCTTCTGGGTGGACATGGGAACGGCAGAGGGTCGCCAGGTGAAGGGATTCTCCGAGGGCATTCGTCGAACCCGCCAGTTAGTGAAGATCTTCGAGTCCGCGGGCCTGAAAGCCGACCGCGACTTCGCATACCGCGAAGTGGAGGGCGGCGAGCACAACGAAGCCGCCTGGCAGAAGCGATTTCCCGATGTGCTCCGTTTCCTGTTAGCGGATACTCCCGAAAATCCTCATCGGTGACAGAACACCCATCAGGCGTATTTTCGACCGGACCTCGCTTCATGTCCGGCCCCGGCTACTTCAAGTTCTCAGGATTCAGCGGCGCCAGTTCCTTCACCACGAAGAGCCCGTCCTTGCGCACCAGCTCTCCATCAAAGTACATCTCCCCGCCCCCGCAGTCCGGCGTCTGCCGCAGCACCATGTCCCAGTGAATGTTCGATATGTTCCCGTTGCTCGCCTCGTCGTAGCATGCCCCAGGCGTGAAGTGAATCGACCCGGCGATCTTCTCATCGAACAGAATATCCTTCATCGGCTTGATGCAATACGGGTTAAACCCGATGGCGAATTCCCCGATGTACCTCGCCCCCTCATCCGCATCGAGCACTTCATTCAGCTTGGCCGAATTCGAACTCGTCGCTTCCACGATTCTGCCGTTTTTCAGCACAAGCCGGATATCCGTGTGCGTCTCTCCGCGATAAAGCGTCGGCGTATTGAACTGGATGATTCCATTGGCGCTTTCCCGTACCGGTGCCGTGAATACCTCGCCATCCGGGATGTTCATCTTCCCGTCGCAGCAAACCGCGGGAATCCCCTTAATCGAAAACGTCAGATCCGTATCGCGCGGCCCCACCAGTCGCACCTGGTCAGTTTTCATCATTCGCTCGGCCAGCGGCTTCATCGCCCGGGCCATCTTGCCGTAATCCATCGTGCAGACGTTGAAGTAGAAATCCTCAAACGCCTCCGTCGACATCTCTGCCATCTGCGCCATCGACGGGCTCGGCCAGCGCATCACCACCCAGCGTGTTCCTTTCACGCGCGCCTCGATATGCACGCGCTTCCAGACCGTCTGCTCGTAAATTTTCTGCATCTCCGTCGGCACGTCGGATAGTTCGCTCACATTCGGGCTTCCCCGCGCCCCGATGTAGCACTGCACTTTCTTCATGACGCCCTCTTCGGTATCCGCGATCAGGTTCCACCCCTCACTCGTCCCGGCCATGAGCAGCGCCCGCTTGACCTGGTTCGAGTCGAGCTTGACGATCGGGATCGCCCCCGCCGCGCGGGCGGTTCTCACAATTTCGCACGTAAACTCGTGAGGCACGTCGATCGCCTCAAGCAGCACCTTTTCCCCCGGCCTAACGGCGCAGGAGTAGTTAATAAGCACGTCGGCAAGTCGCGAAATCCGTGGGTCCAACATGGGCTTTCTTCCCTTATTCGCCGCCCCACACGGGGCAGGAAAACGTTTTCGTGAAATCCGACCCATCAGGTCGAATTTTTATCGGGGCATCCGTGCGGATGCGCTTGCGATTCTAAAACACCGAGCGACCGTCTCATGCGCAGTTCCAGGATGAGAATACCCTCACAATCGTGCGGCAACAATTGCCGCTGCATGTGAGCAGATTCCTCTTGCAATTCACAGCCACTTTGGTGAAACTTTCCCTCAGTGTCAGACGTGTGACAATTAAACGACTGACGCGCATCGAGGCTTCGTCGCCGGGCGGGAGACGAGATTAAACAGCGGGTCGCATCAAACAATTCAACCGCGGACTTGTATCCATCACGGAGGGGAACGGCTTTGATCAAGCAGTTCAACCCCATTGACCCCAATTCACAACGCTTTCTCTGTCGGAGGCCTGTGTAGGTTTCCATAAAAGGTTGGCGGAAAATCAGACCTCGGAGTTGATTCGCATGACACGACACATACTTGCGGTCGCACTTTCGCTCATTGCCATGGCTGCCACATCGGCCGTCGCGGCGCCAATCACCGATTTCGCGTTCTTTACATCCGTCCCGCACACCACCCTCACCTTTGAGCAGGACGGCGCCGGGACAACACTCCTTAACCCGCCCAACAATTACACGTTTCCGAATACGGAATACGCCGCACAGGGCGTCACCATCAATCCAGAGGTGCGCCTGGCCCGCGATACCGACTCCTGTTTTCGGAGCGCGCAGGGCGTCAACGGCTCCCTGCCGTTCGGTGTGATCGCCTCGCAGACCGCCTCGATCGATTTCAATCCTCCGGTCAGCGCCTTTGCCGTTGCCTTTGTCGCCACCCAGTTCCAGTTCGCCACGTTCACTGCCCTCGATGAGAATAACGCCATCATCGAAACCGCCGTCTTTGCGCCGCCGTTCGCCCAGGCCAGCGGGGCCTGCGGCTTTCTCGAATACGGCGTAATCGGCATCTCCTCGCCAACCATTCCCATCCACCGCGTCACCATTTCGGCCTTTTCCGGCATCATTGATAATCTCACCTTCGCCGTCGGTCAGGACACCGACAGCGACGGCATTCTCGACGGCGATGACAATTGCGTCGACGATCCGAATCCCGGCCAGGAAGACGCCGACGCCGACGGACAGGGCGATGTCTGCGATCCCTGTCCGTTCGACGCCGACAACGATGCCGACGCCGATGGCGTCTGCGGCGACGTCGACAACTGCCCCGCGACGCCCAATGCCGATCAGGCCGACGACGACGCCGATTCGCTCGGCAACGCGTGCGATCCCTGCCCGACCGACCCCACCAACGATGTCGACAACGACGGTATCTGCGGCCAGTCGGACAACTGCCCGGCCGCGGCGAATGCCGATCAGGCCGACGCCGACGGTGACGGCAATGGCGATGCCTGTGACATTTGTCCCGGCGACGCCGACAACGACGGCGACGGCGACGGACTCTGCGGCGACGTCGACAACTGCCCCGACGACGCGAACGCCGATCAGGCCAATGCCGACGGCGATGCGCTGGGTGACGCCTGCGATGCCTGCCCGAATGACCCGGACAACGATGCCGACGCGGACGGTGTCTGCGGCGACGTCGACAACTGTCCGGCGGCCTACAACCCCGATCAGGCCGACGGCGACGGTGACGGCCTCGGCGATGTCTGCGACGCCTGCCCCGGCGATGTCGCCAACGATGTTGACGGCGACGGCGTCTGCGGCGACGTGGACAATTGCCCCAGCGACGCCAACACCGATCAGGCCAACAACGACAACGACGCCCTCGGCGATGTCTGCGATCCGGACGACGACAACGACGGCCTGTCCGACGTCGACGAAGCCCTGTACGGCACCGATCCCAACAGCGCCGACACCGACAACGATGGCGTAAGCGACGCCGCCGAGATTGCACTCGCCGCCGGTGGCGATTGCCCCGACCCGCTCGATGACGATTCGGACGGCGACACGCTCTCCGACGGTCAGGAGATCCTCGACGGAACCGATCCCTGCAATGCCCGACCGACGGCCGATGCCGTCATCGAGCAGCTCACCTCCATCGGCAGTCAGGCCGTCGTGCGCCTGGACGGCTCCGGCTCGATGGACATCGACGACGACGTTACCACTCTGACCTTTGAATGGACCGTCGATAACGCCTTGGTCTGTACCGGCAACGACGTCACCTGCCAGACGATCGAAGTCCCGCTGGCCTACGGCACCCACGAAGTCACCCTCCGCGTGACCGACCCGGTCGGCGGCTATCACGAGGAAACCCAGTCGATCACCCTCGACCCGTCGGCCTTGTCCGTCTTCCAGATCGACACCGCCAAGGTCAAGTTCAACCCCAACCCCGGTCACATTCGCGTCACCGGTGAGATCGGCCTGCCCTTCGGCGTCGATTACACCGAGCTGAATCCGACGGCGCTGGTTGATCTCGTCCTCGCCGGACAGAATGTCGTCTCCGACGCAGCGGTGACCTTCGCCGTCTTCGGGAACGACGACAAGAAGTGGCGATACGAGAACTGCGCCGGTCCCATCACCGAGTTCGACATCAACTGGAAGGGCTCGCGGTTCCACTTCTCCAACAATTGCGTACCGATCACCATCCGCAGCACGATGATATCGAGCAGCGAGACCACCCTGAACATCAAGTACCAGAGGCGGCAGATCAGCGGCGCCTTCGCCATCAACTTCGGCAACGGCGCAGTCCTGAATGTCGACGCCGATGGAAATCCGACGGCCAACGTGCCGATGGAAATCGAGATTCCGCGCAAGGCGGTCACGATCACGCTGCCTTTCCCGGTTCTGGAGTCGTCACAGTTCGTCATCAGCGGCGCCGTCAGCCGCACCATCAACGCGGCCGATCACCTGCGGGCATCCGTCGGCAAGTTCCACATCAGCGCCAACTTCAACAAGGCCAACTACCCCGACCTTGTGGACACGACGCCGCGCACGTTGGAGCTTGGCGTCTCCGTCGGCTCCGAGGCCTACCCCGGCTCGGATTCGCTCGGCCCGGCTGATTTCACCGTGATCCAGAAGCGCTGGGTCAACGGTAAGGACGACTGATGTCATGACCTCAAATTCGCGGCGGCGTCCCGCTTATTTGGAGACGCCCCGCGAGTGAATCGAACCCAGGCCCCGGGCAGTAAACCGCCCGGGGCCTTCGGGCGCGAGTCGTCACCGGCGGCTCGCGCCCTTTTTTTGCGCCGATCGCGCGGGAATCCAAGGTGACAATAGGCGAAAAAAGGGGCCGAGGGATCGAGGGGCCAAGAGGTTGAGGGTGAAAACAAATGCGTTGATCGCGCGCAAGTGCTGCAAAATCGAAGGTGACATAAGGTGACACAAGGCCCTTGGAAATTGTGCCAACACTTGTGGCGGGCACATGTTGGGGCGCTTCGCGTTTTTGGCGGTTTTTGGTGAAAACGGGCAAGGTGAAACAGGACCGGTACATGCTCGAACAGGCATGGAAAATCTCGGGAAAGTTCGTTTGTAAGTCCTTGAAAAACGAGTCGGAAAAGTGACACAGTGAAACCGTTGTCAGGATGACGCTGCGGCGCGGGACGGAATCGATGTCTGACAAGACAACTGGGCGCAAGTTGGCGGTGGGCGTGAACATTTCATAGGAGACTCTTGCTCCGCGCTCGCGCCGGCGAACGCATTTTTACTCGACCAGAAGGCGAGCGGCCCTGGGTAGTCGCCCAGAGGGCGCGCATTCTTAAGCCCCAACGGGGCGCAGGGTTGTAGCCACGGGTGGAGCATCGCCGAGGCGCCAGCCGTTGGTGATGCGGAACCCGTGGAATGGTTCGGCGAGTAGGATAAGCCCCGGAGGGGCGTTGGAAGCCTCCGTTAACCAGCAGGTGTCGCATGCCCGGCACGTACTCGCAGGTTCTGTTACACGTTGTCTTCAGCACCAAGCAACGCGAGAAATGGATCAGTGCGCAGATCGC
>WBZR01002461.1_pt1 | contig 19000 bp, 14 predicted proteins | sample 5204231 | NCBI WGS metagenome assembly WBZR01 (sample SAMN12412403, study PRJNA552823) | activated sludge metagenome | isolation source: activated sludge from anammox sidestream of wastewater treatment plant... | place: USA: Virginia | collected 2017-08 | reverse complement strand
TTCAGAGCTGCTGGCCTTGGACCAGTACCTGCGGAGGTTTAATGAAGGGTTGGCCGAAAATCCAATATTCTATCGCGGGGCAAACATACTGGATTCATTGGCAGAAAGTGAGGAGCTGACCATCTTTATTGCGGCAAAATACCATGAAGGATTTGAGACAGATACGGTATCACGTTGGGACATGAGAGCGCTAACGCGATTTTCCGGGACGAAGCTTGCGGGTATGCATATCGATATCAAGGATGTGCTCCTCAGGGATCGTATCGAGCAGATCAAGGAGGATTCCTGGATCAAAATGCTCAAAGATGATAAAGCAAAGGTCACCATCGGAAGTCCCCTCGCCTGTCCTGCCTCTGAGCACCTTATGGCCGGAATGCTCAATCTGACGCCTTACAAGAAGGAGCCGTTAGATATAGATAGACCACTCCCTTTCTATTTTCTCTTTCCGGACAAACCGGACTGCCGAAGCACATTTTTCATTCAGAAGAGTGAGGCGGTTGAATTATTACAGAAGAAGGTGAAAGATATCGAATCGATGGCTGGTAATACTCACGAAATAAAGGAATTGCTGATAAAGAAGATAGGGGAGATAGAATCGTTGAAGGGAGATGACCGGGCAATCATAGTATCTCAAAATGTTTATATCAGTACCCGCGAGGGGGCAAGCTATGCCCTCCTGGTTGCGCAACGACAGCCTCCTGACGGGCAGGTTGTCATGAGCCTCTGTGGAACGTATGGATCAACAACGCTCGGGCTTGCTGAAGTCGTCACCAGGGGAGAGATTAATACGACACTGCCAAAGTCCGATCCAAATAAAAATCAGCCGCTGCTGGTAGCCGTCATTGAAGTAAACACAGCGCCGCGACCTGCCGGTTCATACGGACAGGACGAGGAAAACATGAAGCTCGTCAGTTCAAAGGTCAAGCGTGCCCCAAGGTTTTTTAACTTTTCTGACGGGAGATGGGTTGAGAAATAAATGATGCATTTTTTCAGGCTTGAAGGAGAGCGATCGACCTTATGAGCAGGAAAAACTATTAACCGGCAAGTGTGCTAACCCCAGCTAAAGTGATAAAAAATAGTTGGAGCGATGTATAAGAGTGGAAGCGGGAGAGTTTATAATATGTGAATTTGGGGGGCTAAAGGTGCTCCTTGTAGCAATGATGGTCGTTGTGGTATATATGAGTTAATAATTTTTAAGGAGATCTGCTATGCCAACAAGATACCGTTATACAATAGAAATTATTCCAGAAGAGGATGGCATTGGTTATTATGCTGTCGTCCCCTCACTGCCGGGTTGTTTTTCTCAGGGCAAGACCATTGAGGAAGCAAAAAGGAATATCAAGGAGGCTATAGCACTTCATATCAAATCTCTTAAAAAGGCGGGGGACGGTGCATCCTGGTAATATTATCGGTCCCGGACTGCTAAAGGCCATACTAAGACAGGTACGGTTGAAACCGGAAGATATATTCAAATAGTGAAATGTGATAAAACTGTGATAAAATCCTGCAAAAAGCGTATAAAATATCAAAATAGATAGAATCAATATAAGGTGGAGAACCCTTTGATTTTCAAGGTAAATTAGGAGACCAGACCGGAAATCAAGGGGTTATGATTTTTGCTCTTTTAGCGTTCGCAACGCCAAGGTCGCCGGTTCGATCCCGGTACCCTCCACCAAAGAAATCAAGAGGTTTCGGTACTAACGGCAACCTGTTTGTCTCTGAATGTCACCAGACCTATCCAATATATCAAAACCATGTCTAAGAGATTCAGTATTATGATGAGCATACCGTTGAGTCATTCTGACCAACTTCAATCAGGACCTATTGACTTGCTTCCTCTTGCACACGGCCTTCTTCCTGCTGCTTAATAGAGGTTTCTTCATTGTGCCCTCTCATCATGGTGCCGCCACCGTATCTTTCCGGAAGCACGGACTGGGGCAGATGATGACGGGGTGGCGCCCCCCCATCACAGGAGATCTACTCCACATCCACCCGTCAGGCAGAATTATCTCCTTCACAAATGTGGCGAGTTGATGGTGTATCTCCCGTCCGTGGATCAGGCGTCGGATGGACCAGGTGACAAAAAGCCGCTCTTTTGCCCGGGTCACGGCAACGTAGAAGAGCCTTCGTTCCTCATCCAGATTATCCCGGCAGCGGGCATATGGGAGAATCCCATCCTCCAGCCCCATTACAAATACCGTCTGGAACTCAAGCCCCTTTGCGGCATGGATGGTCATGAGCCGGACACTCTGGGGAGGGCGTCCTTCTGTCTCCTCGCCTGATGCTGCAAGGCCCGACTGGAGGAGAAACTCCGGGAGGTCTCCACATTGTTCCTGCGCAAACCTCCGGGCCATGGCTGAAAGCTGGATCAAATGACTTACCCGCAGCATGGCATTCGGGAAGGTCTTTTGAAGATATGCCTCATACCCCACTTGTTCCAGGACTGCCCGAATCAGACCGCTGACAGTACCGCTCTCTCTGCGGAGGGATTCGATTAACGATAGAAAGGATTTTAGTTTCTCCGAGCCGCGGCTTGCCTCATATAGGATCTCCATGAGTGTCAGTAAGGGATAAGCACTAAGCCTCTCCTCGATCCACTTCAGTAGTCGCTCGATCCCGGCCCTCACCTCGTCTCTCAACGAAAGCCCCTTGGTATGCTTTCGCCGGAGGACGATCATATCCCCGGACAGGGTCAGGTTGTCGCAGACAAAGACCCTGGTGCCGGCCACAAGATGCAGGCTCATACTCTGGTCATTGCCATGCCGGAAGTCGAGGCCAAGCCCCCGATCGCCGTTCGATAGAGCGGGTGAGGTCTCTGGTCTCGGGATCAGGCCCATCACCCCGAATAGCTTTAGACCAAAACGCTGGATGGCATACTCCTCCCGGCTCACCTCGTATCCGGCTATACTTAATTATTCCTTCAGCACCTCCACCAGTTCATGAGGGGGGACGGGCCGGTGCATGGGCCCCATGAGTTCAGGGACCGGCAGGGCCTAAAGCTCGGCCAGGGTCACTGACCTCGATTCGCGATGAGATAGTACTGGCATAGTGTTATCCTCCTTTCCTTATATGGGGACAGGGGCGGAACGCCCCTGCCAATTGGGTTTAAGAATCGTTTTTCGAAAACAGAAGGCCCGATCTTCTATCAACGGAAAACCGGGCCTCAAAAGTATGGGATTATTTTGGATACGGCCTCCATGCCCTCCTGCATTCTCTCTTCTCCAGAAATAACATCATTGCAGAAAAAACATTCAGAGAGGATAAGATTGACAGCGATGTGGCAAGAGATGGATAATAAAAAAGATGTCTCAGTTAAACCTTCGTAGAAGCAGTACGTGATAGGATGCCGGAAATTGGAATGCTTTTGCAGCTTATTTAATAGTTAGGCAGCAGGGGGTTCAGTCCTCAGCTTGGAGGAGAACACGGATTACTCCGCCGCAATAGGAGAGATCTGGCGCCACAACGATCTCAGTAACGCTGTACGTGATTATGTAAGTCTCGTGCGGTATGCGACGCTTGCTGCGTCCAGTCACAATACGCAGCCTTGGAAGTTCAAGCTGGAGCCCGGCAAAATCGTGATTCTCCCGGATCTGTCTCGACGCTGTCCGGCAGTCGATCCGGACGACCATCATTTGTATGCAAGTCTCGGCTGCGCAGCTGAGAACCTGCTATTGGCTGCCCAAGCCGCCGGGTTAAAGGGTCACTTTTCTTATGAGGCATCAGCATCGGCCGTGCATGTAAACTTCGAGGAGGTAACCGCCTCAATGTCAGCGCTCTTCGAGGCTATTCCGAGCCGCCGGTGCAGCCGGGCTGAATATGACGGGACCGAACTCACCAGTGAGCAATTGCGCATGCTTGAGGAAGCCGGGCGCGGCAGCGAGGTATCGCTCATACTCCTTACAGACGGGAAACAAAAAGAACAGATTGCCGAGTATGTGGCGGCAGGCAACACGGCTCAATTTGGCGATCCCGCGTGGGCTGAAGAACTGAAAAAGTGGATCCGCTTCAACGCTCGGGACGCTGTGCGCACCGGTGACGGTCTGTACGGCCCGGTAATGGGGAGCCCCGACGTGCCCCGATGGCTCGGAATGCTGTTCATGCGCTTCGCGTTTTCTGCGAAGAACCAGAACTGGAAAGACATCCGATACATCCGGAGTTCGGCCGCCATAGCGGTGTTGTTCTCCGAGGCCGATGACAAACCACATTGGATCGAGGCGGGCCGATGCTACGAACGTCTTGCCCTCCAGGCTACTGCGTTGGATCTGCGCACCGCCTTCATCAATCAGCCGGTAGAAGTGTCCGCACTGCGTCCGCAGTTTGCCCGCTTCCTGGGTATCGGTAATCGGCGCCCGGACCTCATCGTACGGATCGGTCGTGGCCCTGAGATGCCACGATCGTTACGGCGACCGGTGGAGCAAGTTCTTATTTGAGCATGGCGGACGATTCGCAGCACCACTACGCTTGGGAGACTATGTGCGGCGCGAGCAGAAGGCGACCTTCATCGTATCGCTTCGAAAGGAGTCCTGATGGCTGAGCAAGTCGACGCCGGGTTCGCGCTCCACTTCATAGAACGTTTGCACGCGGCCGTGAATGCGCACGATGCGCAGGCCGTGGCTGCACTGTGCTGCGAGGACGTCGTGTGGGAGGACCCGGCTGCGCCGGAACCGTTTCGCGGGCGAGAGGCCGTGTACCGGTTCCATCGCGACATCATGTTCCGAGCCATTCCTGACGTGCGAATTGAACTTGTCGACGGTCTGTACCTGTTTCTCGATTGCGCGAGCGTCGCGGTACGGTTACGCATCAGCGCAACGATGACCGGGCCGCTGACACCGCCCGGTTTTGCCCCAACCGGGGGACCAATCGAGTTCGAGACCGCGGAATTCTCGCACTTCGATGGTGGGTTACTTTCCCGTCATGCGGTAGTGCTGAACATGCTCGGGCTGGTCCGTGATATTGGTGCCGTCCCGAAAGCAGGCAGCCTCGCCGAGCGCATCGACGTCTGGCTCCAGCACATCGCCGCTCGCCGGGCACGAAGACAACGGGGGTGAAGATGCACCGCACTTCAGCCTCGTCGCTTAACAACACGCTCCAGCCGATGCCGCAAAGCGGCGCGGCTGAGCTTAGTCGTTGGGCCGAACGCCATAGTTAATCCGAAGGGAATCGTCATGGCAAAAATGATTAATGAAGTAGGATACTGGTCGGGCTTGGCCGCATTCGCATCAGCCGTTGCATACGATGTGGTACAAATCTTACAGGTTGCGGGCATACTCCGATTTCCGCTTGACGAGATTCTAATCTACGGCACGTCTCTCTGCATTGTCATACCCTTCGTCATAGAAATGCTCTCGCTCCATTACCTGACAGTGAAGGACAAACAGTTCTGGACCCATGCATCGCTAATCTTCACGATTATTTATGCGGTATTTGTGACTGCGAATTATGTCGTCCAACTTGCAACAGTAATCCCCTCAAAGTTAAGAGGAACATCTGAAGCTATTCGTGTTCTCGAACAGACGCCTCACTCTTTGTTCTGGGACTACGACGCGGTGGGCTACATATCAATGGGCTTGGCGACATTGCTTGCCGTTCCTGCGGTGAGTAAAGTCGGCTTTGAGAGATGGGTCAGGATGTCCCTTATCGCCAATGCTCTCGTGACTCCACTAATCAGCATTGTATATTTTTATCCAACGTACTCCCAAAAACTGCTTTTTCTCGGTTTTCCGTGGGCCATCACTGCGCCGCTCTTCATGGTTTTACTCGCGATCATGTTGCGTGGGAGACTGACAGGAAACATGGAAAGTTCGGCCTAACAATCGCATCGAGGCGATGGCAAAAAACGCCGCGCCTCATGCGAGGTGTTGGGCGTAATAAGAACAGGTGACCATAAATGGGCAAGTGGATCCTGTCCGGGTTTGGAGTCATTGTCGCAGGCATAGCGATCGCTGTCATAGCCGGACGTGTTCGTGAGACTACAAAAGTGGACCGGATGGTAGAGATACTTATCGACAGCGGCTCTGCCCCGGATGCTGGCGTTGTGGATTTCGATTCCTTTTCCGCTCTTCCCCCGCCGGTTGTCCGCTATTTCAAGCACGTTTTGGCTGATAACCAGAAATTAATAAAGATAGCGAGAATGCACCAATCGGGTATGCTGCGAACCAGTATGAAGACCGATGCCTGGTCTTTGTTCACCGCACATCAGGTGGTTGTGCCGCCTGCCACTGGTTTCATTTGGAATGCAAAGGTCGGAATGCCTCTGGGCGCTCATGTGCGCGTTCTGGACAGCTACAGTGCTGGAGTAGGTGCGGGCAGGGTTAGTATCCTGTCGGCATTCGCTGTTGCCTCAAAAGCAGGTGAGCCTGAACTGAATTCAGGTGCATTGCACAGATACCTTGCGGAGGCGGTATGGTATCCCACAGCCCTTTTGCCTCAGTCTGGCGTAATATGGAGCCCGATCAACGATCATTCAGCAATGGCCACAGTAACTGACAGAGGCACGACTGTATCGCTGGAGTTCCGGTTTAACGACATCGGTGAAGTAGTAGCGATTTATAGCCCGGGGCGCTTCGGGCGATTCGAAGGAGCGTACAAACAAGTGCCATGGGAGGGACACTTTCGCGATTATCAACTCCGCGGGGATATGCGCATCCCTGCCTATGGTGAAGTTGGCTGGTACAAAGACGAAACACTGCAACTGGTCTGGAAAGGAAACCTCATTGATGTTCAGTACCAGCTTGGGCATTGAGTCATTCGTCAACGCTATGGATACGCCCGGCAACGCCAGCTACGTTGCCATTGTCGCGTACTCCCCTGACCAACCAACCGGGTCATTGCCAGGTGTTGAACGTTTCTCTGACCAGGCTTCGCAGCTTTCCTTAGAACGGAACATCCGCATCGGTGGCGTCACTCACGATTTTCCAGGACAACAAAGCTTGCGGGTATGCATATCGATATCCAGGATGTGCTTCTCAGGGACCCCATAGACCAGACCAAGGATGATGACTGGATCAAGATGCTCAAAGATCATAAAGCAAAGGTCACTATCGGCAGTCCGCTCGCCTGTCCTGCCTCTGAGCACCTCATGGCCGGAATGGTCAATCTAGAACCTTGCCAGAAGGAGCCGTTAGATATAGAGAGGCCACTCCCATTCTATTTTCTTTTCCCGGACATTAGCGAATCGGACTGTCCAAGCACATTTTTCATTCAGAAGAGTGAGGCGATTCAATTATTACAGAAGAAGGTGAGAGAAATTGAATCGGTAGCTGGTAATATTCAGGAAATAAAAGAATCGCTGACAAAGAAGATAAGGGAGATAGAATCGTTGGGGGGAGATGACCGGGCAATCATAGTATCTCAAGATGTCTTTATCAGTACCCGCAAGGGGGCAAGCTATGCCCTCCTGGTCGCGCAACGCCAGCCTCCTGAGCAGGTTGTCATGAGTCTCTGTGGAACATATGGATCGACGACGCTCGGGCTTGCTAATGTTGTCACCAGGGGAGAGATTAAGGCTGTATTGCCAAAATTCGATGCAAAGGAAAATCGGCCACTACTGATTGCTGTAATTGAAGTAATCACAGAGCCACGACCTGCTGGTTCATACGGACAGAACGAGGAAAACATGCTCGTCAGTGCGAGCGTCGTGCCTTCACCAAGGTTTTTTAACTTTTCTGATGAAAGATGGATTGAGAAATAATTGGCGCGATGTATAAGAGTGGAAGCGGGAGAGTTTATAATATTTGAATTTGGGGGGTTAAAGGTGCTCCTTGTAGCAAAGATGGTCATTGTGGTATATATGAGGTAATAATTTTTAAGGAATTAAAAAGGCAGGGGAACCCATACCCTCTGAGTCAGCCGAAGCCTGTAAAATCGTTGTAGGGGTGACTGCTTGAGCCCCAAGCTGCCGAGAATAACTGCTAAACAACTTATAAAGGTACTTAAAAAGCACGGCTCTCTATTCGATAGCTCTGATAGATTGACTGTGAAATTGTGATAAACTTTTGCAGTGCCTCGACACCACCCCGAAGATTCTCCGGACAATGATGGGCATATCTCTGGGTCATTTGGATGTCCTTTATGAGGTTTTAACCGGAGTCCTGTTATCTCAATATCAGTCCTTGACAAAAGGACACTATTTGAATATCCTGTAAATCATTATGGCACTGCTTCCTGTCCTGAATGAGAAGCTGAATACCGCTGTTTTGTCTGTACCACAACTCCGGGCAACGCGTCGGGATGTTGTGCTGCCGGCTGTTTCCGGCAAAGTCCATGCGGTAATTGGTATGCGGCGGGCCGGAAAGACAACCTTCCTGCGCCAGTTGCAGGCAGAGTGGCGCAATACAATACCGCCGGAACGTGTTGTTTATCTGAGCTTCGATGACGACCGGTTGGCTGACCTGCCAAAAGAACAGCTCGGCCTGCTTTTGGAAGAATATTACCGGCGATATCCTGAACTCCGCGGCAGGGAGACGGTCCGATGGTTGCTTGATGAAGTCCAGCTTGTCAATGGCTGGGAGCGGTTCGTCCGCAGGGTTCTGGACACAGAGCGAGTGGAGATAGTAGTGTCCGGATCATCTGCTAAGATGCTGAGCCGGGAAGTTCATACATCGCTGCGCGGACGCGGTATGGAAACGGTGATCCGGCCGTTCAGTTTCAGGGAGTTTATGAGGCACCGTGGTACGGAGCCGGAGAGACACGTCCATGAATTCACGGCAGTTGACCGGTCGCTGATCGAGAAAGAATTTCGGGAATATCTTGCTATAGGCGGATTCCCGGAGGCGCAGGGATTGTCTGGTGAACTGCGGGTAGATCTTCTGCAGGGTTACGTGGATACCGTGCTGTTTCGGGACATCGTTGAGCGGTACGGTATTACGCAGGTTGCTGCGCTTCGATGGTTGACAAGGCAGTGTCTGAGAAACCCGGCCGGAAGTTTGAGTGTGCATCGCCTTTATTTGGATCTGAAGGCGCAGGGGCTTGGCATTGCCAAGGATGCTCTTCATGCCATGATGGGGCACCTGCAGGATGCTTTCCTCATAAGCACTGTGATGCTGGCTACTGATTCCGAACGGCGCCGCAACTCCAACCCCCGTAAGGTCTATCCGGTGGACACGGGGCTCATCGGCGCCTTCGATCGCTCAGGCCGTGCAAATGCCGGACACGCAATAAAAACTGTTGTAGTGCACGAACTTCAACGACGCAAGGCGGAGATAGGATACGTACGCACGACGAAAGGGTACGAGGTAGATTTTCACGCCAGATTTCCTGACGGCAAAGAGGAGTTGATACAGGTTTGCGCTGATACAGGGTCAGACGAGACGATTGAGCGTGAGATACGGGCGCTGAAGGATGCTGCCGCCGATTTTCCACGCGCACAGCAGCGTGTTTTGATGCTTACATCAGATCAACTCTCTGCAATAAATGTGAAGGGAATTGTGAGCCTGACGGTTTATGAGTGGCTGTTGAGCAAAAGCTAATGAAAATTGTGGACTGAACCCATAGACTGAGACACAAAAATTGGCACACCTGGCACAGAGTTTTTCTCTTTGTCCTTCAATGGTTCTATGATATGAGTTATACTCAAAAAGGCAGGGCGGCTCATGTGGTCTGCGCACCGAAGGAAGAATATCTTGCAATTGTAACAGCCTATGTCCCTTCTCTCGATAAATGGGAAGATGGTTTTAAGGTAAGGAGGAAGCAGCCATGAAATGCATGTTTTGTAATGGGGAGATGGAAAAAAGAAAAGTCCCTTATTCTGTAGATAGAAAAGGATATCATCTTTATATCCGTGAAGTCCCGGCGTATGTCTGTTCTCAATGCGGTGAGAATTATTTTGAAGAGGATGAGGTTGGGGAAATCCAGGACATCATCAAATCGCTTGAACAGCATATCGAAAAACTTAAGGTGGCCTAGAAGGGGTTCACCCCAGTTAAGTGTGACAGAACTGTGATAAAATTAAGATAAACTTCTGCAGCGCCTCGACTCCACCCCTGAGACTCTCCGGACAATGATGGGCATATCGCTGGGTCATCCGGATGTCCTTGTGCCCCAGGAGCTTTGCCACCGTGTAGAGATCAATCCCGTATTGCACCAGCCTTGTTGCAAAGGTATGCCGGAGGATGTACCAGGTATAGAATAGTTTAATCGATGTTTCCCTTTTGACCTCGCTATACAGAGGACACTACCTTATCAAAAGAAAAGCTGTTTGAGATACGTAACGCAATCTTCTTTGCTTTAATTCTTTAACCATCAAATAATATTCAAGAAGTACAAAATAGATGTCGCTGCTGCCTCTGAATTCAGTGCAAATATCAACTGGAGCGATGTATAAGAGAGGTATCCTGATGTTGTAATTTCCTGAGGTAATTTCCTTGACGCCTTAGATACTGGAGAGTATAATTTGGCTATGTTTTTTGATTTTCCTGTATAACGACATTATGCCCGCGAAAACGCGAATCTGCACATATCCAAATAGATGAATTCCCACTTTTGTGGGAATGATGCTGAAAAGGACAACAGGGGACGGTACCTTGAGAGAACATCTGCGAATCATTCTCTTTGTCATAACGCTCTCGCTTATCCTGATCCCTGCCTCAGTACAGGCCCAGGGCTCAGCCGCATTAGTCTACTCGCCCTGCCTCCACTGCCCGGGCTGTTTTTCGTTCTGTCCGCAGGGTGATCCGGACCCGGCAGGGCTGGAGTGTCCTGTCTGCGAGGAGGGCGCGGGCCGCATCAATATCCCCCGCACGGGCCAGACGGCCTGTTACAACAGCAATGGCAGTATCATCGATTGTTCCGGCACTGGCCAGGACGGACATATCCAGGCTGGTATTGCCTGGCCTGTTCCCAGGTTTACGGACAACGGGAACGGCACCCTGACAGATAACCTCACCGGGCTGACATGGCTTCAGGATGCCAACTGTATTTCAACGCAATACCCTGATTTCGACAATGATGGTTCCTTTGGATATCAATGGGGTGACGGTCTGGTCTCCTGGCAGCATGCCTTTGATTTTGTGGCCGGAATCAATAACGGCGATTATCCGGACTGCGGTGGAGGGAGGAACGACTGGCGGCTCCCCAATGTCAACGAGATTGAAAGCCTGATGAATACAGGGGTGTACCAGCCCCTTGTCTGGCTCACAGGACAAGGCTTTCAGAATCTGCAGACAAACTACTACTGGTCTTCAACAACTTCTGACTACCGCAGTCACCAGGTATGGATGCTTGATTTCTACTCAGGCAATCCCTACCGTACCATTGGTGATAAATATGCCGACCGGCACTATCCTGTATGGCCTGTCTCCGGTACAACGTCATTCCCTGCGCAGGTCCCTAAGACAGGGCAGGTCAAGTGTTACGGAAGCGCAGACCCCTGGGGTGAAATTCCCTGCGCCGGGACGGGTCAGGACGGCGAGTTACAGGCCGGCGCCCCCTGGCCTCTGCCAAGGTTTATCGAAAACTCGGACGGAACGGTCACGGATAATCTCACAGGGCTCATGTGGCTCAAAGACGCCAACTGTTTTGGATCTACGACCTGGCAGAATGAATTGGATACCATTGCAGACTTCAACGCGAATCCAGGCGACTACAATTGCAGTCATTATACCGCCTCATACAACGACTGGCGGATGTCCAATATCAACGAACAGGAGAGCCTCTTTAATGCCGCGACATCAAACCATGCCTCATGGCTGTCCGGATCCGGCCTTCTCTTCGAGAATCTTCAAACCAATTACTACTGGTCATCCACCAGCAGGGTGCTCCCTTCATCCTCCGCAGTCTGGGCATTTGACATGATCGCCGGCACAGTGGCCCCTGCAAGCAAGAACTTAAGTTACCTGGATCTCTGGCCCGTCCGGACGGCGCCGCCCAAATTCATTCTCACGATTACAAAAGAAGGTACCGGCACCGGAACGGTCGCAAGCCTGAATCCCGCCGGAATTGACTGTGGAGCGACCTGCGAGGCAATTTATGATGAAGGAACAGCGGTACAGCTTCAGGCTATACCTGACACGGGTTACGGTTTTGCGGGTTGGAGCGGGGATCCGGATTGCGAGGATGGCATTGTCACCATGGACCGGCATAAGACCTGTACGGCGACCTTCAGCCTGGAGACCCATACCATTACGATTACCAAGGATGGCACAGGCATCGGCACCGTCCTGATCAACGGACCGGGCGGGGTTCTTGTCTGCGGGAATGAGTGCGAGGCAGCCTATCCCTCAGGAACGGGGATCTTCCTGGATGTCTTCCTGGATGCAGGCTCGGACTTTACAGGCTGGGGCGGAGACCCGGATTGCGGAGACGCCCATGTCGTGCTGGACGCGGACAAGACCTGCACGGCGACCTTTACCCTGATTCAGCAGTCTCACCTCCTCATTGTCGGAAAGGCGGGCGATGGAAGCGGCACGGTGGTCAGCATCAATGACCCCGGGATTGACTGCGGGGCGGATTGCTCGGAACTCTATCCGGTTGGAACCGTTATCACGCTTGAGGCGGCCGCCGATCCCTGGAACGAGTTCTCAGGATGGGGAGGAGATGCGGATTGTGATGACGGTATTGTGACGATAGGAGATGAAGATATCGTCTGCTCTGCGGTTTTCAGTATCCAGACCTACACTCTGACGCTGAACAAGTCCGGCTCAGGGAGCGGGGTCGTCCAGACCGGCGAGCCGGGAGGGATCCGGTGCGGGCTCAATTGCACGTCCGCAGACAAGACCTACAACGGCGGGACTGAAGTGACCCTGGTGGCTGGGACAGACCTCCCCTGGATATTTACAGGGTGGGGCGGCGACCCGGACTGCGAGGATGAAATCGTTACGATGGATGCGGACAAGACCTGCACGGCGGAGTTTATAGACATAGCAGACCTCCAGTTCGATGCGTTTCTTATGCTGAAAAATGAATCAGAGACTCCAGTGCAGATCCGTTTTGAACGCGGCATCCCCCGCTTCATTCACATGCGCGTGCCGATCCCTGCTGCGCTGCAGGATGATTCTGTGGCCGCTGCCTTTGATTTCTTTATACGCTACAAGGAACTATTGACAGACACTACCCCGCGCGAGCATCCATTGAGACAGTATTACCTGAAACGGATTGTGACGGATTCAGTCGCAGCCGTTGGCGGCGGGACGCCGGACCCGAATGATATTGGGCAACATCTGTTTTTTGGGCAACATATTGACGGCATCCCGGTCTATGCCGCTTCCCTCGCCCTTCATATGAAAAATGGGAAGTTCACAGGATACAACGGCAACTACCTGGCGGAGTTGCCCGAACTGCCGGCGCCGTCAGTCACCCCTCTCTCCGCTGAGGGGATCGCCCTGGCTAATGCGCCGGGGAGTGACCTGACGGTCACAGGCATTACCAGGCTGATCTACTACAACCGCGGACTTACGGCAGTGGGTGGTGGAAGCCCGGACCCGTCCTCAAAGACCCATCTCGTCTGGCGGGTGATGGTGAGGGGCCTTCGCAGTGCAGACGGCATCGGAACGTCCTGGATGTACTTTGTGGATGCCCACGACGGGGCAGTCCTCAAGGGGCTTGATCTTTCCCCGGAGCACAACAACCCCCCGAAGGATTTTGAAATCTACACGGCGCGGCGCAGCACCTCGGACTGGTGCTGGAACTGGCCGGATGACGGCAATATTGACCAGTGGTTCTCGGAAGCCGGGCCGACAGGACAGTACCCCGGAGGCGATACGGACGGCGACAATGCCTTCACATTTGCCCACCAGGTCTATGACTTCTTCCACGACACTTTTGACCGTCATTCCTACGATAATGACGGGGAAGAGGTCGAGGATATGATCCATGTGGGCCGGAACTGGCGCAATGCCCAACACGATCCCTTCTGCGATCATTTTCTATTCGGAGACGGCTATACCGTGTATGACGTCATGGCCCATGAATACACCCACGGCATTGATGAAAATAAGGACGGAGATGGACTGATCTATGAAAATCAGTCCGGTGCGCTGGATGAGAGTTATGCCGATTTCTTTGGTGCCATGGCAGACGGCAACTGGAGGATCGGCGAGGATATCCGTGTAAACGATGAGGACGGGAATGCCGGCAGTGATGAAGGGGATGGTGAGCCGGAGAGCGGAAACCAGTGCGGAAACAACGAGGATGACGACGGCGACGAGGTTCAGGATGAAGGATGCCCTGAGACAGGGGCCCAATGCCTGGATGGTGATGACGATGACGGGGATGGGTTTATAGACGAAGGCTGTCCCGGGAGCTGCCAGGACGGAATAGACAACGGAGGCGGCGGTGCGTTAGATGGCGATGACACCAATTGTATTTTACGCGACATGTCTGATCCAACCCGGAAGGGCGACCCTGACCATATCAACAACTATCTCGATACGGATGAGGACAACGGCGGGGTGCACACGAACAGCAGCATCATGAATAAGGCGGCTTATCTGATCACGGAGGGCGGGACCCACTCCGGTATTGATGTCGTCGGTCTCGGGCGGGGAAAGACAAGGCCGCTCTGGTATGATGTCCTGGTGCGCCGCCTGCACGAGAATGCGGACTTCATGGACGCGCGGGAGCAGACGATTGCCCAGGCCTGGGACTATGTGTTTGACAATCTTGAGCAGGGTCTCGATTACCGCTATGGTTTCGAGACAGAAGACATCTGCAGTATCGTGAATGGCTTTGCCGCTATCGGAATCGGCTCGGCGGACCGGGATTGCGACTTTGTGCCGGACGATCCGGATGACCTGGATGATGACGGGGACGGGGTGCCGGATGGAGACGACAACTGCCACAACCACCCCAATCCTGGACAGGGCAATATAGACGGCGACATGTTCGGCGATGCCTGTGATACGGACAAGGATGACGACGGATATAATAATGGTGTGGACAACTGTCCTAACCGGGCGAATCCGGACCAGACGGATACCCACCTGCCGGACGACGGCATCGGAGATGTGTGCGACGACAATGAGGCCTGCAGCGACGGATCATCCGGAGACGGGAAACCATGGTCAGAGGACAACTGCCGCAATTTCTGCAATGCGGATCAACTGGATACAGATAACGACGACATCGGGGATGTCTGTGACAACGACGATGATAACGACGGAGTCCCTGATGCCTGGCCGGACAACTGCCCTACCATGGCAAACAATGATCAGGCAGACAGTGACGACGATGGCATAGGAGATGTATGCGACAACTGTCCCGGCGATGCCAACTCCAATCAGTCGAATCTTGACGCAGACGTTGATGGAGATGCGTGCGATGATGACGATGACGGTGACGGAGTGGATGATCCAGATGATGTCTGTCCGATGGACCCTGACCCGGAGCAGCTGGTCTTTAACGGGATTGGGTTGAACTGCTATCCGGATATTGAGAACATCCTCACCGGACCGGATGGTTTCCGGGGCCTCATCGCCTTTAATGACCCGGCGCTTGCGGCAAGCATCCCCTTCTTCCCTTGCGTTGGGGATGTCTGCCCGGACTGGCTCCCTGAAAATTTTCAGACCGTAGTTTTCATGCGCATGCCGCATGACATGGCCGTCAGGATCGTGGATGACCGCGGTTTTGTCGTGAGCAAAGGGGGATTGGGGACGCTTCAGAGCGACGCGAGCGGGATGCAATGGGTAGAGAAGTCTCTCGACTTCCATCCGTCAGCCGATTCCTTCTTCATCCCTCCGGCCGCACTTTCGACAGGTGAAATCGGACAGGACCCGGGGAATATCTCTTTGAATCAGACAGGCAGTGATCCTCCGTTCAGGGGGAGGAGATATTTCCTTCAGATATTGCCGGCAGGGGGAGTGACCGGAGGTCAGGCCTATCCCTTTGAAATCCGGGTCGAGAGCAGACTTTTGAATATGGAAGACCGGGACAGCGACGGATATATCGCGGATGCAGACTGCAATGATACTGATGCGACAATCCATCCGGATGCTCCTGAGGCCTGCGACGGTATTGATAATGATTGTGACGGGATAACAGATGAGGGTGTTCCTCTGGACGACGGGAACGTCTGCACAGAAGATCTTTGCGATGAAGGACTCGGCATCTATCATCTGCTTGTTGATCCGGATGACGGCAATGCCTGTACCGAAGACAGATGCCTTCCGGAGCTTGGGATTTTCCACTCGATTATCGATCCTGACGACGGGATTGCCTGCACTGAAGACATCTGTGACCCTCAGACCGGCGTGCAGCATATCCCCATCAGCGAAGCCGAGGTTTGTGATGGGACAGACAATAACTGCGACGGACTGGTTGATGAAGGCGTGACAGAAACCTGGTACCGGGATGCTGATAATGACGGATATTCCAACGGATTCAGGACAGAAAGCTGTGATAAGCCTGAGGGATATAAAAAAATAGGGGAGTTGACGGATATATCAGGTGATTGCGATGATTCCAATGAAAATGTCAACCCAGGAAAAGTGGAGGGGCCATCTGGTGATCCAACATGCAGCGATACAGTGGACAATGACTGTGATGGCTCAACCGATATTACGGATCAAGACTGCAAAATAGTGTTTCAGAATAATCCACCTTCGAAACCTATACTCATTTTTCCTGTCAATGGCGCAAAGAACTTACCTACGGCACTTACCTTAAAGTGGGATAAATCTACAGACCTCGATGGAGATAAAATAATTCTTAAGCTCTATATCGGTGAAGCCGCTGACTTTACTGGTGTAAATCCTGTAACGATGACTTCTGTTTCAAACAGCAGTTTTAACTATGCAATGCTGATTGGCTCTCCGTTATATAGTCTAATTATTTTGTTTGGAATTGTTGGGATTGCTGGATTATCAGGGAAGAGAAGAAGGATTGGACTTTTTATTATCATAGTAATAATGACAGGTGTTGTTCTTGATTCATGCGGCAGCGGAGGCCGTACCGAAGACAACCCTTTGCCAGAAGAAGGTGGAGTATACAAAATCGAAAACCTGAAACCAAACACGACTTATTACTGGAAGGTAGTGGCTGAGGATGGCAAAGGAGGTTCTGCAGACAGCGATATATATAGTTTCACAACGGGTGAATAGGTGTATAACGTGACCTGCTCCCAAAAACTGCCATTTCCCGGTGTTCCGTGGACAATCACTGCGATATTCAGTACCAGCCTGGGCATTTCGTCATTCGTCAACGCTATTGATATGCCCACACTAACTACGCTGCCATTGTCGTAAGCCCCCCGGACAGTCCCGTCGGTCACTGCCATGATTTGAGGGAAACCGGACCTCATTCTTTCATTGCGGGAAAGGGTGGCTTTGTGTATACTCTGTCTTGTAATAATGATGTCTGAACATGATTTTAAAGGGAGGGTTTCATTGCCTTCAGCGGAGGCTGTGCTATGAGTGCCGGTAAATACGCCGCAGGTCTGAAAGCAGGTGATGTGGCGCCTGATTTCACAATTCCTGATTACGATGGTAAAGAGGTTGCGCTTGCCGGCTTCAGGGGGAAGAAGATTGTCCTCTATTTCTATCCCAGGGATAACACACCAGGGTGTACAAAGGAGGCATGCTCTTTTCGAGACGGCAATGCAGAGATCAAAAGGCTGGGCGCCGTGGTAATCGGCGTCAGCGTTGATTCAGTTGTTTCTCATATGAAATTCAGGGATAAATACGGGCTTAACTTTTCCCTGCTGAGTGATGCAAAAAAGGATGTTGTCCAGGCCTATGGAGTATGGAAGGAGAAATCCCTGTATGGCCGCAAGTTCATGGGTATTGAGCGTACTACTTTTATTATAGATGAATACGGCAGGATAGCTAAAATCTTTCACGGGGTAAAGGTAGATGGACATCTTGAGGAGGTTTTGAATTATCTTGCAAAACCTGGCAATCTTCCTTGACCAACCATATCGGAGGTGATCATGAAAACACGAAAGCTATACATTACTGATTTCGACAAAGCGCGACTTGAAGAACTCATAGCGGTTGCAGAGGAGTTCGGTGGTCATGACAGGAAGGATTTGCAGTCATTGGAAGAAGAACTGGAGAAGGCGGAAGTTGTGGCGCCCAAAGATGTGCCTTCTGGCGTGGTGACCATGAACTCAAAGGTTGTGCTGCATGACATGGATACAGGTGAAGAAAAGACCTATGCCCTGGTTTTTCCAAGAGATGCGAACATTGCTGCGAGGGCAATCTCGGTCCTAGCCCCGATGGGGATGGCTATCCTGGGATACGCCAAAGGAGATGTTGTGGAATGGCCTGTCCCGTCCGGAGTTCGCCGCATCCGCATCAAGGACGTTTTATATCAGCCCGAAGCCGCCGGTGATTATCACCTGTAGTGCAAGCAAACAGCTGGAGGAGTCAGGCAAACCGCCGCGTTCCAACCGTGTCGCTGGACAGCGCATTAGTATGGCCAAACGCCAACGGAGATCCTCAGTATGGCAGTGAGATTTTCCCCGACTGGTCTCGTCGCTGACGACAGAGTCTTTTTGGATTCCCTGTTGGGCTTTCTCGATTGCGTGCTGCGCGGAATCGGGCAAGTGATGTTGCAGGACAACAGCTATGCCGGCCTTCTCTTTCTTACAGGGATTTGCCTTAACTCTTTGCTGTTCGGGGCGGCGCTTTTGCTCGGAGCAGCGGTGAGCACGGCAACAGCGATGCTGATGGGCATTGATCGCGCGCTTGTCCGGGCGGGGCTTTTCGGTTTCAACGGCGGGCTTGTCGGCATCGCCTTAATCTTCTTTCTGCAACCAAATTTGCTGACCTGGGGCTGCGTCGTTTTTGCTGCGGCCTGCTCGACAATCGTAATGGCAGCGATGCTCTCCCTTCTGGATGTCTGGAAAATTCCCGTTCTGACGGCGCCATTCGTTGTAACATCGTTGTGTTTCTTCCTGGTGACGGCACGCTTTGGGCGGCTCCAGACCACAAATCTGTTGCCGGCTGCAGGACTTCCAGGGACAGTGGCGGTGGAAGGGGTAGTGACCGCTTCGACGCTCTCAGAAGGCCTTTTCAGCAGTATTGCTCAGGTCTTCTTCCAGGGGAACATTCTCTCCGGAATCCTGTTT